>Ga0209804_1000008_pt1 | contig 146121 bp, 127 predicted proteins | sample GraSoiAngelo_139_FD_185896 | JGI IMG/M metagenome (GOLD analysis project Ga0209804, IMG submission 185896) | Grasslands soil microbial communities from the Angelo Coastal Reserve, California, USA - 14_0929_12_20cm (SPAdes) (version 2) | ecosystem: Environmental > Terrestrial > Soil >... | reverse complement strand
GGTGTTGTCGACTGGGTTTCAGCTGGTCTTCACTGTCGACAACTCGACATACGCACAAGGAGAACCATTCATGCTTAGGCGAACATCGCTCATACTTGCCCGCCTTCTATTGATACTCATGACCCTTTGCTGGGGAGTGTCCCTGGCAGATGCGCAGGGCAATACATCAACTGGCAGGCCATCGCCCTATCCGAACCAAATGCAAATGCGAAAAACCACGATGGCGCAACGCCGGGCTGCTGCCGCCCGTAACGCAGCACGCAAGGCAGCAGCAGGACAGAAGAACCAGGCTGGTCCGAACGCTCAGCGGGGGGTGAAGCAATGAAAAAGCTGGCGCTTCTCACATTGCTGCTGATTTTGACGACCACGTTTGCGTTCGCCCAGAAATCAGTCCCCGTTTGCAACGGATTCGACATCTCGGGTACGCCGATCAATACCACGACAAACTCAACCCTCTGCACCGACTACTTCGGCGTCGCTAACTACGCGAACAGTCCGCTCCCGGTCGGGCCCATAGATCCTTCTCTCGCCGGCTTTCTGGTTATGAACGGCGGCAGCGGCTATGTCGCGCCGGTAGTGACCATAACCGACTTCTACAACACGCCGGGAGCAAGCCCGCCGGCGAGTTGCACGGCCACAGTGACTGCGACCGCGATCACGGGCGTCTCATGTTCCGACGGCGGCAGTGGTTTTATGGCCCCGGTCGTCACAATCGCAGATACTCTGGGCACGGGGGCTGTGGTTTCCGCAAAATTAGCCAGTGCGACGGCTGGCGGCATACACAAGTTCGTTGACGCAGTACCGGATTTGAAGGGCGCGATTGCCGCTGCGGACACAACAACTTTTGCCGCAGGTCCGCCGTCGGACTATTACGAAATCGCTCTGGTGGAAACCACGTGGCCGATGCACACGGATCTGCCTCCCACGACCGTACGCGGTTACGTGCAGGTCCCAACCGGCAGTACTGGTTGCCCCACTACCTTTACCTACAATTATCTCGGTCCTGTCATCGTGGCCCAGAAAAACCGGCCGGTGCGGGTGAAGTTTACCAACTGCCTTCCCTCTGCAACGGCAGTGGGCAACCCCGGTAATCTCTTCATTCCCGCAGACAGCACCTACATGGGTGCCGGAAAGAACCCGGATGGGCAGCCCTATCTCGAGAACCGCGCCACGCTGCACCTCCACGGCGGCAACACGCCTTGGATCAGCGATGGCACTCCGCACCAGTGGACTGTTCCAGCAGCGGATTGGCAGACTCCGGTAACTACGCCGGCTAACCCCGCGGCCGACAACCTTAACCGAGGCGTCAGCACGCGGATGGTGCCCGACATGTGGTTTGATGCGGCCGGGGCGTTGATTCCCGCCTGCGCAGGCCTGACAACATGCTCGGTCGCCGGAGCCACAACCGATCCCGGAAACGGATCCATGACCTTCTTCTGGACGAACGAACAGGGTGGTCGCTTGATGTTCTACCACGACCACGCCTACGGCATCACCCGCCTGAACGTGTACGTCGGGGAGGCCGCCGGTTATTACTTGATCGATCCGGCCGCAGAAACTGCACTGGCCACAGCGACCGTGCCCGGAACGGCTGCCGACCTGGGACACCTGATTCCACTGGTCATCCAGGACAAGACGTTCGTGCCCAACACGAACCAGCTGGCAGGCGAGGATCCTACCTGGATTTGGGGCACCGGAGCCGCGAGTGGGGCGAACGGCAACGGCGATCTCTGGTTCAACCACGTTTATCCTACGAACCAGAACCCCGCGGATCTGGCCGGCTCCAATGCGTTCGGCCGCTGGGACTACGGTGCGTGGTTCTTCCCGCCGCAAACCGCTCTGTCGGCCGCAGGCCCCGGGCCTTTAGGACCCAACACGGCGGTCACGGTCCCATGCACGTCCGCCGCTTTTCCTGGGCTAGTGCTGGCTCCTACGGCCGCCAACAACTATAAGGAAGGCTGCCCGATCATTCCGAATCCATCGGGCACGCCGGAAGGCTTCATGGACACGCCGCTCGTCAATGGTAAGGCGTATCCCGTGCTCCATGTGGCGCCGGCAGCCTACCGGGTTCATTTTCTGAGTGCCGGTAACGACCGTGCCCTCAACCTCTCGCTGTTCCAAGCTTGCGGTAGCGCGCCTGCTAACGCCGCTGCCGTAAACTGCCTCGCTCCCGGGGCAACGGGTACTGAAGTTCCGATGGTGCCCGCCGTCCTTGGAGGGCCCGGAACCGCCGGCTACGTCTATCCTGACCAGCTCGATGGACGTACCGCCGGCATACCCGACAGCGGGGCTTCAGGTCCGGCGTTCTACCAGATCAGCACCGAGGGCGGGTTGCTGCCCAAAGTGGCTGTGATTCCTCCAACCCCGGTCGGCTTTGAGTACAACCGCAGAAGCATCACGGTGCTGAACGTCTCAAGCCACGGGCTCATGCTAGGACCAGCGGAACGCGCCGACGTCATCGTTGACTTCAGTGCATTCGCCGGTAAGACCCTGATTCTGTATAACGACGCGCCTGCACCGATACCGGCGTTTGACCCGCGCATCGACTACTACACGGGCGACATGGATCAGGTTCAGATGGGCGGCGCTCCCACGACGCTGCCGGGCTACGGTCCCAACACCCGTACCCTGATGCAGATCGTTGTGGATCCGACGAACACGAACCCCAATACAGTCGCGTTCAACGCTGGCACGTTGGCGGCAGGTCTGCCGGGCATCTACGCCACGGCGACCGCGCCCGCACCGGCAATCGTGCCCGAACCTACCTACCCGGTGGCTTCCGGTGGGCACTCAGCCACGGCTACCTATGGGAGGATCTCGGACAACACGATGAGCTTTACTCCCATCAGCGCGATCAACGCAGCACCGTGCACCGCGCCGATGTACCCGGACGTTCTGATGCCGCCCGGTACGCCGACATGCGTCAACCTTGATCAGAAGGCCATCCAGGAGCTGTTTACGCTGGATTATGGCCGGATGAATGCAACGCTTGGCACCGAGCTGCCGCTGACCAATTTCCTGGTGCAGACGACTCTCCCATTCGGCTACGCAGAATGGGCGACCGAAATCATCCAGGACGGTCACACGCAGATCTGGAAGCTGACCCACAATGGCGTGGACACGCACTTCATCCACTTCCACCTGTTCAACGTTCAGGTGCTCAACCGAATCGGGTGGGATGGGGCTGTCAAACCTCCCGATCCGAACGAGCTTGGTTGGAAAGACACCGTGCGCATGAACCCGTTGGAAGACATCGTGTTCGCACTGCAGCCATACAAACAAACGCTGCCATGGCCGCTGCCCGACAGCATTCGGTCGCTGGATCCAACGATGCCAGTAGGTCCGCCTGCTGATCAAATTATCTCGGGCATTGACCCGGCGACCGGTAATGCCATTCCTGGTGGTCTCGGCCAAATTAACGCCCCAGTCAACTTTGGCTGGGAGTACGTGTGGCACTGCCACATTCTGGGCCATGAAGAGAACGACATGATGCGGCCTATCATCTTCCAGGTCGCACCACCAGTGCCAGCAGCCTTGACGGCGATCGGAAATGTTGCCGGAGGGGTGGACGTCACATGGACCGACATGTCCGCCAGTGAGACCGGGTTCAATCTGCAAAGGGATATCGATCCCGCGTTCCCGGCGCCAGTCAATCTGCTAACGGCTGCCAGCGCGAGTGTTCCGAACAGCGCGTTTGGCGGAACCATCAGCTATGTCGATCTGACACCGCCCGCGGGCGTGGTGTATTACCGGGTGCAAGCCGTTGACGATTTCGCTCCGAACTCGCCGTTGGCTCTGCCCTTCCAGACCGTGCCGCTGACCTCGGCATGGGTGGGACCGGTTCCGTTCACCGCTAACCCGATCGTCGGTGTAACGCCAGCAGCGCTGAACTTCGGGAATCAGGCCCTGCTTACGACCAGCGGTCCGCTTTCTGCCGCGCTGTCCAATACGGGCACTGCGGTGCTCGTACTCGACCCGGCGATTAACCCTGCCTACGGCATAGTGATCACGGGCGCCAACCCTGGTGACTTCGCCATTACAGGGAACACTTGCGGTACCTCGGTAGCATCGGGAATTGCATGCAGCATCAGCGTAACGTTTACACCCCAGGCAGTCGGAGCGCGTTCTGCAGCGCTGACAATCGTCAGCAACGATCCGGTAAATGGGACCATTAACGTCGCGCTGACCGGCGTCGGGGTTGCCACCACCACCACCATCAACGCTCCAGCCATTACGTATGGCTCGAACGCTCTGGTGACAGTGACAGTGACCTCGAACGTGGGAACAGTGACCGGCAACGTTACTCTCGGCGTGGATGCTGCAGCCGTGGTGACCCAGCCGTTAGTCAATGGGTCGGCCACATTCGACAGCACGAACACCCCGGCGTTGCTCCTACCGGCGGCTGGCGCACATAGCCTGACTGCCACTTATGCCGCGCAAGGCGCGTTCCCGGCCAGCTCTGCAGCGGGCACGCTCTCGGTTGGCCAGGCTGCATTGACCATCACTGCCAGTAGCGGCACGATGGTCTACGGCGCTGTGCCGCCGGTGATCGCGCCCAGCTTTGCTGGGTTTGTGCCCGGCGATACCGCCGCAAACGCCTTGACGACACAGCCGACTTGTTCGACGACGGCGACGTCCACCACCCCAGTTGGGAGCTACCCGAGCACTTGCACGGGTGCAGTGGCCTCCAACTACGCGATCACCTACGTAGCGGGAACGGTGACGGTAACCGCTGTGCCACTGACCATCACCGCCAGTAGCGGCACGATGGTCTACGGCAGCGCGCCACCAGCGATCACGCTTGGTTTCGCTGGGTTTTTGAATGGCGACACCGCCGCGACGGCGTTGACGACGCAGCCGACTTGTTCGACGACGGCGACGTCCACCAGCCCGGTCGGGAACTATCCGAGTACCTGCACGGGTGCAGTGGCCACGAACTACACGATCACCTACGTGGCGGGAACCGTTACGGTAACCGCTGCGCCATTGACCATCACTGCCACAAGCTCAAGTAAGATCTACGGGCAGGCGGTAGTGTTTGCAGGAACGGAGTTTATCGCTGCCGGCCTGCTAAACGGCAATACGGTAACCAACGTTACGCTAAGCAGCGCGGGTGCGCCAGCTACGGCTCCGGTTGCTTCGTATCTGATCGTGCCGAGCGCGGCGGTAGGCACTGGGCTAACGAACTACACGATCGCCTACGTGAACGGTTCGCTCGCAGTCACGCAGGCGGCCACAGTAACAACGATCACGTCGAATCTGCCGAGTCCTTCGATCACAGGGCAGATCGTCACGGTCCGCTTCAGCGTAGCTCCTCAGTTCACCGGCACGCCCACCGGCAACGTCACGGTCAGGGCCAGCACGGGGGAGAGTTGCACTGGAGCGCTGGCTGCTGGCGCGGGAAGTTGCAATTTGACCTTCTCTACGGGAGGGCCAAGGACGCTGACCGCTACCTATGGCGGAGACACCAACTTCACGGGGAGCGCCTCGGGGACAACCAATCAGATGGTCTCTGGACTCAGCCTGAGTACCTTCTCGCTGCTGTTCGGGAACCAAATGGTAGGCACCCTCAGTGCCTCTCAGTCGGTGACGCTGGCCAACGTGGGTACCACCACGATAACGGGCATCTCCTTCGCGTGGAGTCCTAACTTCTCGGATAGCAACAACTGCGGCGCGAGTCTGGCGCCAGGCCGGAGCTGCCGCGTCAACGTGAGGTTCGCTCCCGCTACAACCGGCGTGCTGAATGGCACGTTAACTATCGCGAACTCGGATCCTACGAGCCCGCAGACAGTGACGCTAATCGGTACGGGAACGAGTCCGAATGGAGGTATTTCGCCAGCTTCACTAACCTTCAACTCACCGCTGAACGTCACCAGTGCCGTGCAGACGGTGACTGTTACCAACGGCGGATCAGCGCCGATGGTGATCAACAGCATCGCCGATAGCGGTACGAATGCTAACCAGTTTACTGCTGCCACTAACCAGGTCGGTGGATGCCGGACGGGTACGACGAACGCGCTGGCCCCAGGTGCGACGTGCACGATCAATGTCACGTTCAGGCCGACGGCCGCTACTCCGCTGACCAAGACCGCGACACTGAATGTGAGTCTCGCAGCTCCTGCGACCTCGCTGACAGCATCGCTGACTGGCAACATCATTGTGCCGGCCTTCACGCTGTTGCCGGCCGCGCTTAACTTCGGCAGCTTTTCGGTAGCAGCGGGAAACAGCCCAGCTCAGACGTTCGCAGTGACTAACACGGGGCAAGCCCCGCTGGTCATCAGCAGCGTCGCTCTGGGAGGGACGAACGGCAACCAGTTCAATACCACGAACGGCTGTCCTGGAACCTTGGCGGTAGGAGCGCCGCCCTGTACGATCACGGTCAGGTTCAATCCGTCGTCAGCAGGCCTCAAGAGCGCGACGGTGACTGTGAACGTTGCTGCTCCGGCGACCGCACAGTCGGTATCGCTGAGCGGCACGGGCACGCTGCCGTAAAAGCCTGCCAAACCCTGTGGGGGAGGGGCAAGACCTCTCCCCCTTTCTTTTGCCTCCAGGCCACGACGCAGCCGTGACCGTTCCCCTGTTCTTTAGGCTTGGCTCTGAGTTCATGCCTCCGCTCTACGAAGAAGCTCTTTTTTACATGCCGTCGACGATGCCGGGCATCTCCATTGCTGAAGCGCAGCGCACCCTCCAGCTTACTGACCGACTGATCAAGGGAGTTCCCCGAAGTGCACCGCGTGCTGGGCAAAGCCGGCCGCGCCGAATCGGCACCGCTCTCGATGCTGGAGACAGCGACCACACTCAAACCCTAAGAACGGCGTCCTGTCGCCACTGGTTCGAGCTGCACCCCGTGCTGGCTGTCCAGCAGTAATCTCCACGGGCTGTTTTTGCTGCTGAGTGACTCGGTCTGGGTCTTGAATTTCAGTTTCTCGGTCCTCAGCTCGCGTTCCTTGAGCAATGTCGGCAGTCGTCAATTCGGCTTGTCTGTCTTTCCGCAATGGCAATTCATCCGCGTGCCTCCTTACGTTTGGGTAAGGAATCCTCGAGCAGTTCGTCGAATAGCGAGCGATAGTGAACCATGGCTTTGCGCAGGTTCTCGGTGTTGATCTGACCGCCTCTGCGTATTGCAATGTCGTGTGCTGGGCGATAGTTCTGAACAATCGTCGGGTGGTCTACCGAGATAAGGTCGGCCTGATGCTCGAACTCAGCCACGGGATAACCGCGGGCGTGCATCACTTCCGTGACCAGTTGATCGGCGTCGGCAACAGCGCCTCGGGGATCGTCCACGAATCTCGACTGAACTCTCGTCCAACGGTTGCCAAAATCGGAACGGACCGCTGGCGATAGCGGCAAAATCCGCAGCTGCTCTCTTTTCCTGGCGCGCTATTCCAGCACTCCTTCACCTTTGCGTAGGGGTTGCCTTGCTGGCGGACCACTCGATCGTACTCGGGCCCGAAACGCTCACGCAGTTGCCGGGTGCGACGCCGGCGCGAATACCACCAGCCGAAAACAATTATTGCGAGCAGCACGATGACAGCAATGATGACGAATGCAATGTTCGGCTGAGTCACCCGCCCACCTCCTTTTCGATTGACATTCGGCTTCAATTCGGCGGGGAGGCGTTGTCCAAAATCTGCTTGGTCCGGAAGTCTCCAGCGCGCCTTAGTCTGCAAGTCAACTCAGCTACAGGTGTGTCTTCTTGAGAACGAAAAGCTAAGACAACGTCTCTTTTGTACAAAGGGTCCGACTGCGGATGGTTGCAAGATGGGCTGACGCGCTTGGCCCTGAGTAACCGGAACTCAGCCGCGAGCGCGCATTGGCCACGTGTTTTACTCTTAACTCTTAATACTCTTCGACCCAGGATCCACGTAGACTGCGCTCTTTCGAAAATACGACTCGTTAGCCATGTGACAGGCTAACGCGGCGTGATTGCCAAACACGGCGTCTTCAGTCAACGCCTGTCGCGAACGTACCGCCTGGAAGAACTTCCACAGGTGAGGCTTCACTTCATCGTAGGAAACGCCGCGATAAGTGACCGCCTCGGCCAGTGGTTCTTGCCCAGGTTTGGGGTCGTGCTCGGCATGCCATTGTTTGAAGTACTCGTCGCGCATGGCTCGTGGGAAGCCGTAGGCGTAATAACTTGGCGCCACATCCACACCGGGTTGCGGAAAGTGGGTCAGGGCAAGTTCCGTGATCTCCAAGTAGCCCTTCGATCCCATGATTCGCACGATCTCCGGGGTCTCGGTCCCCAGGTTCAGACGCATGAACACCGGGATATTGCCGTATTCAAAAAGGGCTGCGTGAACATCCGGCATGTTGCGGCCATCTTTCCAGCGCAGGATTCCCCCTGACGCCATAGCCCGCTTGGGCGGCTCGTTCCATCCCATGGCGAACAGCATTCCGCTGATCAGGTGGACCAGCAGATCGCCGGCCACGCCCGTGCCGTATTCCTTCCAGCAGCGCCAGCGCGCGAACGCGTAAGGGTCGAACGGCTTCTTGGGTGCCGTGCCCAGCCATGTGTCCCAGTCCAGGTTCTCCGGTGAGAGGTCGGGCGGCGGAGGATACTCCCAGGCACCCGTCGGATCATTTCGCCCAAGCGAGCCTTCGATCATGCACAGATGGCCGACAGCGCCGTTCGCGATCAGGTCTTTTGCCTTGGCGTAGATCACCGAGCTCACGCGTTGCGAGCCGATCTGGACCAGGCGCCCAGCCTTCTGCTGGGCTGCGGCCATGTCAAAGCCTTCGGCGGCAGAGTGTGACATCGGCTTCTCGCAGTAGATATCTTTGCCGGCGTTCACGGTGTCGACCACGATTTGCTTGTGCCAGTGATCGGGCACAGCGGCGATGATGCAGTCAATTTCCTTGTTCGCGAGCAGCTCCTGGTACCGGCGGGTCGTGGGCAGATTGGGATTGTTGACAATCTCCCGAGCCAGCGTGTGCCGTCCGTCATAGAGATCGCAGGCCGCGGCACACTCCACTCCGGGCAACGTGATGGCCGATGCCAGAAGCCCGGATCCTTGCATGCCGATCCCAATAATGCCGAACCGGACGCGATCGCTGGCAGCAACCGGGTTTTGGTACGCCCCTATCGGTTCAGGATCGAGAATCACAGTGCGGGCAGCCAACAGGGCGCCGGCGGCTCCGGCGCTCGTCTGCAGGAATTCACGGCGGGACAAACGAGTTTTTTTCATTTAGTCCTCAAGTTGAAATGGAAATTGAGAGCCCTACTTCTTGAGCATCTTTACGGCAACTTCCTTGAAGAAAACGACGTCTTTGTCGCTGTGGTTTTGCAGGCCGATGTAGCCATCGTTAGGACGCGGCCCGCGCTCCGGCTCGAAGTTGAACTTTTTGGGCGGGACTGGGTCACCCTCGGTGTAATCCGTGACCTTCACGCCATTGAGAAAGACTACCGTGTGCGGTCCGTCCAGCGTGATCTCCATCGTGTTCCACTCGGGGCCAGGCTTGCCGGGGCGGGCTAGAGGCTTGGTGAGCGAATACAGGGCACCGGTGACATGGTAGTCGTCCTCGTTGGACTTCTCGGGCTCGTTATCGATTTGGACCTCGTAACCATAGTGCACGGGCATCCAGGCTTCGCGCGGCTCAATAGGAATGCGGATAAAGACACCAGAGTTGTCGTTGTGATCGCGCATCTTGTAGACCACGCGAATCACGCAATCCCCCAGCTGGCCGCCCGTCCAATACAGCAAACCCATGCCACCATGGGTCTGAATCAACCCATCTTCCACCCTCATCTCGCCGGGACCGACGTGTTTCCAGCCCGTGAGGTCTTTGCCGTCAAACAACTGCTTCCACTCGCTGGATTGTCCCGCTGCCGATAACGCACTCAGAATTGTGATAACGAAAAGGCAAGCGATCCGCATGCGCGCGCACCCATTTTTATGGAGTCACTGAGCCGAGCATTATAATCGCTTCCAGGCTGATGAAAAACTAATCAGCGGTCGAGGCTGCACTCTATGCTGCGAGCTACCTTGCGCCTGAGAATAGCAATTCCATTAGGCTGTATCTTATCGCTGTGTTTCCCCGCTCTTCTGCACTCCCACAGCACTAAACTCTACGTCACCAACAGTGAATCGGACGATATTACTGTTATTGATCTGCCATCCTTGCGGGTTACTGGCTCTATCAAAGTAGGTGCGCATGTGCACGGCGCTGCGGTTCAGGCAGACGGCAAGCGGCTGTTTACCACGATCGAGTCGGAGAATGCTCTCAAGATCATCGACACAACCGAGGACAAAGTGATCGCTGCCATCAAGCTGACCGGACGGCCCAACCAGTGTGCCGTTACCCCGGACGGCCGATATGTTGCCGTGCCCATCAGAGACAAGAACAGTCTCGATATCGTGGACGTTAACCAGCGAAAGGTCGTCAAAACGCTCCCGCTCAATCGGCCGCACAATAGCGTCAATGCTGGCAGTAACCGATTGATCTTCGCGAGTTCGATGGGGGATCAGAAAATCGACATGATCGACCTCGGGACGATGGAATATTCTGCTCAGATTCCAGTGGGAGGAGTACCGCGTCCCTTCGTCGTCAGCTCTGATGGGAAGACGATGTATGTGGCCTTGAGCGATCTGCACGGATTCGTGGCCGTAGATATTGCCGGAAGAAAAATAACCAGCAGGGTTGAAATTCCCGCTGAACATCCCCACCCGAAAGAGCGCCCGCTTGAGCCAACCGAGGTGTTCACTCATGGACTGGCGCTGTCTCCAGACCAGAGCGAACTCTGGGTAACGAGCCTCCTGGATGATTCCGTTTACATTTACGACCTCAAGGCCAACAAGGTCACTGGCCGTGTCGCTACAGGCGATGGCCCGAACTGGGTGGCTTTCTCACCGGATGGAAAGTATGTTTGCGTAAGTAATACGGACAGCGACGATGTGTCGATCTTCGACGTGAAGTCTCGCCGCCAGCTCGCGCGTCTGAAAGTAGGCAGAGCGCCCAAGCGGCTAGTGGTGAGCGCTGCCTCCCTCACGGGTTCTGAGGGGTCGGTGCGACCCTAAGGTCCTCAAGCGCTCTTCCGGCTTGATGGGGGCACCTGCTGTTCTACGTCGTCACTCCCGCAATTTGGACAAATGATTTCTCCTTCCTCGTATTCGGCCAGTGTGAGCGTTTTGGTGAAGAATCTATCGCAGGATTGGCAGAGAAAATCGTATTCGCGCATGACTGCCTCCTTCGAGGCCTAGAGCTGAATTCCAGCTCGCCGTACCGGCTGAATTCAAATCAGGCCCCCTTCTTTTTCGCTGGTGGAGCTGAACCTGAACCATGTCGTCCTAAACCCGAAGGGATCAAGCGCGCACAACTTTTCTACTTGTGCCACATCCCACCAGCCCATTAATCCGCCCTCTTCCCCTAGGTTTCCGGCACCGCCGGACACCCGGGAAACCCTTTTAAGTACTTATTGCCGATATACCCCAAATCCTTGATGCCGATCTCGCTGGTGAAGTATCCGTCGGCGGTCAAGTTGCGGAGAAATGAAAAGAATTCAATGCCTGGCCCCAGGCTGGGATCACTCTTCGCGTTCTTGCGATAAGCAATCAGGTCCAATATTTGCTTCTGCTGTTCCGGCGTGCAATCCAGATACAGTTTGCCAAACCGGTCCGTGCACGTCGCATCCAGCCACATCATCCCGCCGCCCAGCTTCAGTTCGTAATCCGCACTCTCGCTGGTCAGCAGATCAATGAACTCCGGCGCACCGGCCTCGATTGCGCCGCCAGATCGTTCATCGGGAGGGATGATTGTCTGGCACAGCGCCTGCAACGTTTTGTACTGGTGATCCGAGAAAAACTTTGGCTTGTAGGGAGCGTTCGGCGTGCTGGCTTTTTCCGCCTGGATCATGTGGTGCGCGTATTCGGCCGCCTCTGCCGGGATCACGCGCAGTACGGAACCCGCAACCGCTCCCATGGTGAGCGATTTAAGCACATCACGCCGGGAAATTGATTTCGACGACAAGGCGCCCTCCGGCTTACAAGTTGTGTTTCTTGGCCTGCTCCAGCAAATAGTCCGACGCTCGCCACGACAGCGCCATAATAGTCAGAGTCGGATTCTTGTCAGGGTTGGTGACGAAAGAAGCCGCATCCGTGACAAACAGGTTCTTCACATCGTGCGCCTGGCAGTACTTGTTCAGAGCAGAAGTTTTGGGATTGGCTCCCATGCGCGCTGTTCCGAGCTCATGAATGATCACACCGCCATCGGCAATCCCATACGGGTGCGGACCGTCCGGGCTCGTTGTGGTGACATACGTTCCCCCCGCGGCCGCCACGATCGCGCGGAATGTTTCCTGCATGTCCCGAGCCATCTTGATTTCGTTATCGCCCCACTGCCAATGGAAGCGCAGCACTGGAATACCCCATTGGTCCGCGACCTCCGGATCGATCTCGCAATAGCTGTGCTCGTTGGGAATCATTTCTCCGCGCCCGTCAAAGCCTATATACGCGCCATATGCGGAGCGCACCTTGTTCTTCAGCGGGAGACCGTAGCCCTCTACTACTTCGCAGAGGTCATCCCAGTCGCCCACGCCGGGCAGGCCGCGCCCACCGCCGAATTCGATGTGGTAGCCGCGCAAGAAATCATTCTTGCGATTGAACTTCCACCACGGAACGTACATGTGCATGCCACCGACACCGTCATGATTATGAGGGGGGACCTTCTCCAGTTGCGGAAAGTATCCGCCCCCATAACTGCCGACCGTATCGGTGAGGTATCGGCCCACGACGCCAGAGGAATTGGCCAATCCATCCGGAAACATCGCCGACTTGGAATTCAGTAGCAAGCGTGCCGATTCGCATGCACTGGCCGCCACCATGAAAGCCCTGGCTCGAATGCGCTGTTCGCTCCGCGTGTTCTTGTCAATATAGGAAACCGCTTCTGCCTTGCCATCCTTGCCGATCACGATCTCGCGGGCCATCGCATTGGTGATCAGCGTCAGCCGTCCGGTCTCCTGTGCGGGCGGAATCATGACCTGGCTGGAACTGAAGTTAGAGGCTGAGACGCATCCCCGCCCGCACTGTCCGCAGTAATGGCAAGCCGGCCGGTCATTAAGAGGCTTGGTAATGATGGCCAAGCGCGAAGGCACGCAAAGGATGTTCAGCTTGTCGCAGGCTTTCTTGACAAAAACTTCGGTGCAGCGTGGCTTCGGTGGGGGAAGGAATATCCCATCGGGCGCACTGGGAATGTTTTCTTTCGAGCCGAAAACGCCTATATACGATTCGACCTTGTCGTAATAAGGTGCTATCTCTTCATATGTGATAGGCCAGTCGTCGCCCATGCCATCATTGGAGCGAGTCCGGAAGTCCACCGGCGCGAAACGCAGCGCGATGCGGCCCCAATGGTTCGTACGTCCGCCCACAACGCGCGAGCGAAACCATTGAAAATTGGACCCCGGAGCCGACGTGTAAGGCTCGCCTTCAATGGTCCAAGCTCCGTTGGGAGCCATGAATTCACTATTGAGGGCGTGCCTCAGAGTTCCGCCAACCCCCGCTCCTCGGTGCTCCAGTTCGTAAGGCCAGACATGCTCCTTGTAGTCGGTCTCGGGATGGAGGGGCGGACCAGCCTCGAGCATGACCACACTCAGGCCGCCTTCGGTTAACACTTTGGCTGCTGTGCCACCTGCGGCACCCGAGCCGATGATGCAGACGTCATATATCTTGGGAGAACGAGTCATCTGCGCCATGAAGTTTTCCTGGACATACTGAATTGCTTCTTACTCAAAACCTGAGCCGCTCGAGATATTCGAAGCTCGTTTTACTGCTGTCGAGGGGTGCCTTGGGCTGATCGTGTTCCACGAAATAATGCTGGATTCCGGCCTTCTCGGACTGCGCAAAGATGCGCTTAAAATCGATGGACCCGCTGCCCACTTCCGTCATTTCACCATCCTTCTTCATATCCTTGACGTGGACGAGCGGGAATCGGCCGGGATAGCGGTCGAAATACTTCAGCGGATCCTGTCCGCCTTTCGTGATCCAGAACAAGTCCATTTCCATTTTCACCAGGTTGGGATCGGTATCCGCGAGGAGAATATCGTAAGGCAGCTTCCCGTTTTCTGGTTTGAACTCGAAATTGTGGTTGTGATAACCGAACTGGATGCTGGCTCTCTTGCTGGCCTCGCCGGCGCGGTTAAAGGTTTCTCCCACACGCTTCCAGCCACCGGGTTCGCTTCGTAGTTTCTCATCAATGAAAGGGCACACGATGAAGTTCTGTCCGATTACGTGGGCGTCCTCGAGTGTCTTAGGCCACTCCGTATCGAGCAACTTGTACGGCACGTGCGACGCCGGCGCGGTTAGCCCGTGGCGGTCCAACATCGTACGAACTTCCTTTGGAGTGTGATCGAAGAGACCGGCAAATTCGACTTCTTGATAGCCGATTTCCGCAACCTTCGCGAGTGTGCCTTCAAAGTCATTTTTCATCAGGTCGCGCACGGTATAGAGCTCAAGCCCAATCTTATCCAGCTTCCGCTCTCCGCTGACACTCCAGCCCAGCCGGCTGCTGAGTACCGTCGCGGCAGTCATCGTACCGAGAAAAGTACGGCGGTTCATTTAACCTCCCCTTTTTCATCACTCATGCGGCTGAACCCAGGAGTTCGGCGCGCACATTCTTGAGAACATAAGTGGCCCGTTCAACTCCCACTTCGCCCGGCAAAATAGGATCTTCGTTCTCAATGCTCAAGATGCCCTGGTAGCCCACCTCCATGTAGGCGCGGACAATTTCCTTCCACGTGTTCGCACTATGGCCGTACCCCACGGCCCGGAATGTTTCTGACGCTTGCGACAAATCCTTGGTCTCGAAAGCGAAGTTCAGGACACCGTACTTGTTCACGTTGTCCTTGAACATGACCGTGTCTTTCATGTGGGCGTGGAAGAGTGCGCCCTGCTTTCCGAGCAGATGGATCACCTCGATGGGATCGCATCCCTGCCAGAACAAGTGGCTAAGATCGCAGTTGGCCCCGATCTCCTCGCCCACGGCATCGCGCAGTCTCAGTAGCGTCATCGGGTTATAAACCACAAAGCCGGGATGCATCTCGAAAGCCAGCTTGCGGATGCCATGGTCCCGGGCAAACTTCGCTGCCTCCTTCCAGTAGGGGATTACCTTTTCCTTCCACTGCCAGTCGAGAATCTGCGCGTACTCCGGAGGCCATCGATACGTTGCCCAGTTCGGCATGGTGTCGGTGGGAGAACCGCCCGGACACCCCGAGAAACCGACAATCACCTGCACGCCCAATTTCTCCGCCAACCGAACCGTGCGCCGAAAAATCTCCGCATCGCGAGCCGCGATCTTTGGATCTGGATGTACCGGATTTCCGTGGCAACTCAGAGTGGCGACCATCAAATTGTGGTCATCGAATTTTTTCTTCCACGCCTGGAGCTTTGCGTCATCAGAGAGCAGGTCCTCGACTGGACAATGCTTGGTTCCCGGGTAGCCGCCCGTGCCAATCTCCATCGCCTCCAGGCCGTAACCGGCCACCTTGTCCAGCATTTCATCCAGCGAAAGATGGTCGAAAACCGGATCAAAAACTCCAATGGGTATTTTTCGCGCCGAGCCCGCCGGCAAAGTATTTTGCGAGATCGAAGGTTGGGCGCTGGACGAACCCCCGCTCTCCGCGGAAGCCAAATGCGGACTTGCAACAGCCGCCGCCAACAACCCACCCGAAGCGGTCAAGAACTCTCTGCGGCTGGTTAGATTCGAAGATGAGCTGCTGTCCATGAAAGATCCTTTCTGAACCGCAGGAATGTGCCCCACAGGGGCAGCATTATAACCATCCCAAGTGGCCGGAGTGTTGTGGAAAATCGATTAAGTGAGGTTTTCCTTCCAAGGCTGATTCAAGACGTGCTGCGCTCGTCCTTGTGCTCCGCCCAACCCTGCATGTCGCGAATGAGAGTATTTCCTGCTGGCTGTCGCACACGGCGTCTGGCTCCAAATTGAGTGTCGCCCGCCGCAATCGTGCACAAAACGTAAAACAAGGCTGCGTTCGCGGGGATCTGCAGATTGAAGTCCGCGAAGCTGTGGATCAGGATTCCCGTACAACCCAGCAGGGCAACGAGGGCCACGGTTCCATTAACGTCCGAGGTCCAATGTCCAAGTTTGCTCAAGCCATTGCGGTAAACGAGCACGAGAAACCAAACCATCGTCAGAACGCCCAGGCCGCCAGTTTCGGCCAGCAGTTGGACGTAGTCGTTGTGTGCCTGATTGACGTACTTATCCGTGAAAAAGCTTCCGAACTGCGGGTACACCACGGGGAAGGTCCCCAGTCCCCAACCCAGAACAGGCTTCTTGGCGAACATCTTCAAGCCGTCGCGGTCGATTGTCAGGCGTACTCCTCCCGACAATTCAGCCTTGGTCTCACCCTGTATACTCGCCAGCCGGTCCATGACGGCTTCGCCACCGCTCAGCCAGGTCAAAAGGCCGATAACGACAAGGATAACCACCCCAGCCGTGAGTGCTGCGCGTAGGCTCTTCCTTCTGCCGAGCAACACGCCGAGAAGCAGCAGCTGAACCAGGAAGGCAAACATCCCGCCACGCGAACCGGAGAGAAAAATCGTGCTGGCCATCAGCACTGCAATGAACGCTGTGAGTACCCTCCGGTTTCCGCGAACGTAGCTGGTCAGGCACAGGACCAGAGGTATCGGGACCAGCATTTCCATCAGCCCCGCGTAGTGGTTGTGATTCACATAGGGACCGTAGATCCATCCACCGCGCGGCAATTCGTGCACCCAGTAGATCTTTCCATTAGAGGTTAGGCTTTGCACGATGGCGAATAGTGCCACCGCGAAACCATAGCTGCAGAAAATGACGGCGAGTGCTTTCACTTGCGAGGTGCGCCGCAGGGATTGCACCACCAGGAAGCAGAGGACACCGTAGGCACAATAGAGGAGACTGTCCGAGACGGTGTCGTAACGGTAGGCCGAAAGACCGAAGACCACCTGGGTTGCGATTAGCCCGGCGAACACCAGCATCGGAACGAACAGCGCGTTTAAAGTGACAGAGAGTTCGCTGGAGGAAGCTTGCCGCCACTCCCATAGAAGAAACAGCAGAGCAGCGCCGCCCTCAAGGATAAATATGGACCAGGGATAGACAGCGCCGAAAGCCAGCGGTCCGAAAAGCAGGAGGGAGAATGTGCCGTACAGCAGGACACGGTCCAAAATCCGGAAGGGCCTCTGAGCGACCTCTGGGGCAACCAGGTTTGCTTGCTCAGTCGGCGCCAGCTCTGGGGATGCCACTCACGAACCTCGCTACGGGTTATCGTGCTGCTGCTCGATCAAACGAAAATCGCCGACCCAGAGCTTACCACGTATGGCATTGCCGGCCGGCACGCGCACAATGCGCAACGCAATAAGCTCTGTGTCGAGGCCAGTCTTGAAAACGCCGCCTGTCTGTCGCCAAACGCCGGCATTCTTAAGCTCATCGCTGAGGAACAGCGTCGTTTTGGTGTATGCATCCTCAACCGCGAAGTGCGGCCCGCCGGCCCCCTGGATGTCCATCGACTTGAAAAAGGCAGAGAAGTCGTATTCTGTATGAGGACGAACTGGAATGAACTGAAAGATGCCGACCTCGTCCACTCCCGGTCCGTCGAACCTTATCGCAAGCGACCGGCGGCCGCCATGAAAATCAGCTGGATCCAGGGCCATGGTCACGCCCGGACGTTTCGCGTACTGCCAATCGAAGCCTGCGTTCAGAATCTTGAAGTTGAAATTAGGGTTGACGATCAGATTATCGGTTGAGCTCCGATATCCCGAGAGACCGAACCAGTCTGATCGCCATGCCAGTTGAGCTTGTTCAACTTCCCGTTGACGCAGCAGATAATTAATGTAGTCAAACGCGAAGCGCTGTTCAAAAGGCTTCTTTAAGCGCATGAGGCCTGCCCAGACTTCTGCCGCGCCCGCCTTGTCGTTTTCCGCAGTTAGAAGATCCAGCAGGATGACGTATGCGTCCGGCTGTGGAGGCAATGCTTCCCGAATGAGAGTGTCAACGTTGGGAGCAACCCGCAGACAGAGGCGTAACGCAGCATCGGCCTCAAGCGGACGATTCCCGATCACAATCCGGAACTGACGAAGTGCCTTGTCCGTTTCCCCGCGCGCAAGATACAGATTCGCCGCTTCCCATGCCACGTTGGTTGAGCGGGGATTCGCCATGATGGCGCGTTCAATAGCTTTTTCCTGTTCGACAGCGTTGCCCAAGACCTGCTGAACCGCGGCCAGACCCAACCAAAGATTGGCATCGTAGGGATTCAAACCGACAGCCGTCTGGTAAACCGCCAGGGCGGAGGGCAGATCATGGTCAGCTAAGAAAAAGTAGCGAGCGAGCCGCTGATGGTATTCAGCGTTCGTCGGCTCCAGCCGCACCGCCGTTCGTAGACTGGCAATCTCGGCCACAGTGGCAAAATGGGCGGCCAGGAACTCCCGCGAAACAAGAGCCAAGTAGAGGACCGCGAACAGGAAGGCTCCACCGAGGGGAAAAAGCTTCTTGGCGGAAGGCTGAAGGGTAATTTGCATGCAGCTTATCGAAAGCTAGTCCGCACCAGGCGAAGCCTTGGCGCTCTCCTCGGCGTCTGTCACTTCGTCTTCAACGTAATACCGTCCGCCATACTTTCCTTGATATTCGGAGTAATAGTAGTAATCCGCGGACCTGAGGTTGACGGCATTCATCAACACGCCCGTCACTTTTGCATTAACCCGGCCAAGGATCTCGCGTGCCCGCCGCAGCGCTTGTTTTGTCGTATGACCCGAACGAATCACCAGCACGACAGCGTCGGCCCGGGTTGCCAGGACCACAGCATCCGTGACTGACAGGGCAGGGGGGGTGTCAATCACGATGTGATCGTATTGATCGCGCAATCGCTCGATCAAATCGTGCATGTCTGGGGACGCCAGGAGCTCAGCCGGGTTGGGCGGAGGAGTTCCCGCCGGCAGAATCACCAGATTCGGCAGCAAAGGTGAGCGTGTGACCACCTGCTGCAAGTCCGCGCTTCCCGTGAGCACGTTGCTGAGTCCGATTCGCGGTCCCAGCCCCAAAATTTTGTGAATTCCCGGCCGCCTCAAGTCGGCATCCATCAATAAGACACGCACTCCCTTGTGGGCCAGAACCACAGCGGTGTTGATGCTGGTTGTGGTTTTTCCCTCCTGAGGCAGTGCGCTGGTGACCAGGATCACTTTAGGTGGTGCGCCACTCGAACATAAAAGGAGCGAAGTCCGTAAGGCGCGATAGGCCTCGGCCATCTGAGATTTGGGATGCACCTGGGTGACCAACTCAACCGCCTCTTTGGACGAAGGCGCCGTGGCAAGCTGTCGGCTGCCGCGGTCAGGCATGTTTTTCGATCCCAGGGGAATCATTCCGAGTGAAGGCAATGCAGCCGCGAGCTGCGCCTGCTCCGGAGTCCGGACCGTGTTATCGAGGCTCTCCAGCAGGAAGGCGGATCCAATGGCGGTAGTTAGGCCCAGCACAAGAGCAAAAGCCAGATTGCGGGGAATGTTTGGCTCAGAGGGCGCGGTAGGAACGCGGGCAGGATCAATAAGCTTCACATTGTTAGACTTGAGGCCCGCGCTTACTCCCGCCTCTTTCAACTTCTGCAGCAAACCTTCGTAAAGCTGACGATTGCTGTCTACGTCGCGTTTGAGCAGGCTGTATTCGATCGCACTCTCATTGAGCTTGTTCTGTTCCTGCTTCTGTTTTTCGAACCCGGCTCGCAGCATATTCTCCCGCTGCAGGGCGGCGAGGTACTGGTTACGAAGTCTGCTGGCGATTTTTTTCTGCTCGTTCTGGATCTGAACCTCAGTTTCTTTCAGTTGATTGCTAAGCTGGGCAACTTTGGGATACGCAGGACCAAACTGCGTGCTCAATTGGGCAGTCTGGATTTTCAAATCCGCTTGCTGCGTGCGGAGCTTCTCGAGTAACGATGAACCCCCATCTATACCTGTTGTCTCTGGGCTGAAACTGGCTGAAGCTCCGGAAGCGAGGGCCTCCGGATCACCAGATTGGGTCAACCGGTAGACAGACTCTTTCTGCATGCGATCCGACTCGGCCGCTGTGAGTTGCTTGTTCAGTTCATCCAGCTTCTCGGTAATGATGTTCTGCTTCTCGTCGGTACCCAGGATCTCGTGCTTCTTCTGATATTGGACCAGTTTCTCCTGCGAGGTCTCCACCTTCATCTGCAGGTCGACCAGTTGCTTGGACAGCCAATCTGAGGCCTGCATGGTGGATTCGAACTTGGTCTTAAAGCTGTTCTCCGCGTAGATATTGGCGTAGGTGTTGACTACGCTGGCAGCCAGTTGTGGATCAGGGCTCGCATAATGAATTTCCATCACTCGGGTGTTAGGAATGAGTGCGACCTTCAGTCCAGCTTTGAAACTCACGAGCTGCCCCGTAATTTGCCGGTAATTCGGCTGTAGCGGATCCAGTTCGAGATTTTGAGCTTGCTCTGACGGACCGGACGACAGACCCCCAGAGTCCGGCCTCTTGTCCAGGTTTAACTTCCGCATGACCTCCAGCGCCAACAAGTCGCTTTGCAGGACCCTGACCTCCGTATCGAGGTCAACCGGATCGGTGTAGTCGACCCCCACGGCGTTGTCTCTGAAATTAATGATGCTGGTATCGGGCTTATTGATGGCGATGCGGCCCATGGCATCGTAAATCGGCGTGATGCGAAGAGTCGCAATCGCCACCAGCGTGAAGATCACCACCAGGCAGGAAATGGCCGTCCACTTGTGCTTGAGCAGAACTCGAGAATACTCTCTCAGTGCGGAGTCTTGAGTTGGAAGGGGAGGATAAATCGTCGGTCCGAACCGCTGGCTACCGTCCGCTGGATAAGCCGGCTGCGTTTCGCGCAGCACTTGGCCGTTGGACGGAATCAGAGACTCCATCAAACACCTCAAAGAGCTTGCTGATATGCTCAACCCACACTAGACCGCCTCACAGCGAAACTGGTCGCCATGAGAATTCAGCCAAAGCGAGGCATTCTCACTTGAAGATGTTGAGCAAACAGCATTCTAGCATCGGTGAAAAGATAGAGCTGCTTTTAAGAGCGATGTTTGGGTAAAACCGCGGCGGCCTAGTTATTTTCCAGGTTCCCGGGGTGATGTGTGCGCAGTTTGCGGACTGAGAACCCTGTGAAATTCTGTTCAAACGTCCCAAGCAGCTCTCCGCTATACTAGCCAGCACGGTGTTTCAGTCGGATTAAGAGGATGTTGTTTCGCCGTGCGCTCCAACGTAAGGTGATGATGATCGGCCTGCATAGCGCCGACTCCGAACCCGCTTTTCACCACTCAGCCGATGTGGCGCCAACGCTGTTAGAAACTTTCTCTATTCCTCAGTTTCCGCAGATGCAACCTGGGCGCTGTCCGCAGCCGCTCCGCGGACGCGGGATGGCCTTGCCCTCGCTTTTGGCGGCACAGCCGCTTCAGCCCCGAGGTACTAGATGAACTGGTCCGAACAGGTCGTGCTGGTCACAGGTGGAACGGGCTCGTTCGGTAAGAAATTCGTGGAAATCATGCTGCGCGAGTACCACCCCAAAAAACTGGTCATCTTCAGTCGCGACGAACTGAAACAGCATGACATGCGGGCGGGCGGTTTCGATCATCCCAGCCTGCGCTATTTCATCGGAGATGTTCGAGATCCGCAAAGGCTGGAACGCGCTTTTTCCGGCGTAACGGTTGTGGTGCACGGGGCTGCACTTAAGCAGGTGCCCGCCTGTGAGTACAACCCTTTCGAAGCGATCCAAACCAACATCATGGGCGGACGCCACGTCATCGATGCCGCCATCAACCAGGGCGTACATCGTATTATTGCTTTGAGCACGGACAAAGCGGTCAATCCGATCAATCTTTACGGCGCAACCAAACTCTGCGCCGAAAAAATGTTTGTACAGGCTAACGCCTACGCGGGAGCGCAGGAGACCCGCTTCAGTTGTGCGCGCTATGGCAATGTGGTGGGTAGCCGCGGCAGTGTCGTCCCAATATTTCTTGAGCAACGGAAGAGAGGCCGTATCACCATAACCGATCCTCGCATGACCCGTTTCTGGATTACTCTCGAACAGGGAGCGAGATTTGTAATTCACTGCATTGAGAAAATGAACGGTGGCGAGATTTTTGTTCCCAAGATTCCCAGCATGCGTTTGCTGGATATGGCTACGACCGTGGCTCCGGGCTGCGAGGTGGAGTACATCGGCATTCGTCCGGGCGAGAAACTGCATGAGGCTCTGGTTTCGGAAGACGAGGCAAGGCGTGCCCTGGAAACCGAGAATATGTACATCATCCAGCCTAATCATCCCTGGTGGAGCTTGGACAACTGGGTGAACGCGAAGCCCGTGCCCGAGGCTTTTCGGTACACAAGTGACACTAATTCGTTGTGGCTTACGGGAGACGAACTGGAAGAGCTAATTGCGCCCAGCGTTCCCCTGGCGCGGCCGGCGGCGAGCCAGATTCCCGCCTGAATTTCCATGAGCGCAACCCCCACGAGCCGGGAAGTGCTGGCCATCAACGGAGGCACTCCCGTTCGTAGGACGCTCCTCCCTTACGGTCATCACTCCATTGATGAGGCAGACATCCAGGCGGTCGTTGAGGTGTTGCGCTCGGATTGGCTGACCAGCGGATCCAAAGTTGGCGAATTTGAAGAGGCATTTGCGGCCTATGTTGGTGCCAGGCACGCAGTGAGCTTCAGTTCTGGGACGGCGGCACTCCATGCGGCTGCTTTTGCGGCAGGCTTGAAACAGGGCGACGAGGCGATCACTTCGCCCATGACCTTCGTCGCCACGCCCAATTGCGTTCTCTATCAGGGCGCGTGGCCGGTCTTTGCTGATGTTTGCCCAGACACGCTGAATATTGATCCGGAACAGATCGCCTCCCGGATTACGCCGAAAACACGCGCAATTCTCCCAGTCGATTATGCCGGGCACCCAGCTGACCTCGATTCGATTCTGCAATTGGCCGATCGGCATGGGTTGACTGTCATCGAAGATGCTTGCCACGCGTTGGGCGCCGAATATCGGGGACACCGCCTGGGCAGCATTGCCCATATGACGGTCTTCAGCTTTCACGCCGTCAAACACATAACTACCGGGGAAGGCGGCATGGTCACGACCGACCGAGCCGACCTGGCGGAGTGCCTGCGGCGATTTAGAAATCACGGACTTTCTAGCGACGGCCGCGAACGACGGACTTCAGGCCAGTGGTATTACGAAATGATGTTGCTGGGTTTTAATTATCGCCTCACCGATATCGCTTGCGCACTCGGTATCACGCAGTTGAGCAAGCTGCAATCCAACCTGGAGCGTCGGCGGGAAATCGCGACCCGGTATACAAAAGCATTTCGCGGAATTCCGGGCGTATGCGTACCCAGCGTCAGTGGCAACGTTATTCCAGCCTGGCACCTTTATCCCATTCGTCTGGACCTGCCAAAGCTCACAGCAGATCGCAAAGAGGTTTTCCAAGCACTTCGTGCCGAGAATATCGGTGTCAACGTGCATTACATCCCGGTTCATCTGCACCGATACTACCGGGATCGCTTTGGGCACAAGGGAGGAGAGTTTCCCGTGGCCGAAGCTGCGTACGAGCAACTGATAAGCTTGCCGATGTTTCATGCGATGAGCGATGAGGACGTCGAAGACGTGATTCGCGCGGTGGTTAAGATTCTCGGGCATTTTGCCAAGTAGGAGAGTTGTCTTGGGTACGAGATCCGCGTACGCGACGGGCCAGATTCATGCCTGGAGAGGGAACTTCGGGCGGCAATATACCGACCGCAATGACTACTCGCCGGCGGCGCTGGATGAGTTTTATCAGCAGACCTACGGAATCGCCAGGCGGCACCTGAATGAACTATTCCTGCAACGTGTTCCCAAGAGGGCGCGCATTCTGGAGGTCGGCTGCAATATGGGTACGCAGTTGCTGATCCTTCAGGAGATGGGATTCACCAACCTGCACGGTATCGAGATCCAAAGTTATGCGCTGGAGAAGGCGCGACTTCGATTGCCCGGTGTCCGGCTTTTGCAGGCCTCTGCACTCGCCATCCCTTATCCCGATGCATACTTTGACCTGGTGTTTACGTCGGGAGTGCTGATTCACATTGCACCGAACGATCTTTCCGTTGCCATGTACGAAATCCATCGCTGCGCCAAGCAGTGGATTTGGGGTTTCGAGTACTACGCACCCGAGATCACCGCGATCAACTACCGCGGACAGGAGAATTTGCTTTGGAAGGCGGATTACAGCCGCATGTATGTAGATTGCTTCGCAGATCTGGAAAAGGAAAAAGGGCAGCGCTTGTACTATCGCCAGAATGCGAATGAAGATTCGATGTTCTTGCTGCGTCGCAAGCCTAAGTCCGAGTGCCAGGAACGCCGATGAGATCGGTTGCCATCATCCAGGCTCGCATGGGCAGCACGCGGTTACCCGGGAAGGTTCTGAAGGATGTCGGTGGCCAATCGGTGTTGGCGCGAGTGGTCCGGCGCGCCGGGCGCGCCACCTTGCTGGACGACGTTGCGGTGGCGACCTCGATCCTCTCCGAGGACGATGTGATTGCCGAAGACTGCATTCGCCTTGGCGTGCACTGTTTCAGGGGGGATCAGGCAGATGTGCTTGACCGATACTATCGGGCCGCGCAGTTCTGCCGAGCGGATGTGGTTGTCCGAATTACGGCAGATTGCCCTCTCATAGACCCAGAACTGGCTGACAACACTATTGATGAGTTCATCGAGCAAAGACCTGACTACGCCAGCAATTCGCTGGTGCCGACCTATCCATCCGGATTAAGCGTTGAGGTGTTCACGCTTGTTGCCTTGCAACGTGCGTGGCGGGAGGCAACGCAATCATATCAGCGGGCGCACGTGACGCCGTATCTTTACGAGAATCCGCAACTGTTCAGCATCTTGTCCTTAACGGCAGAAGCGGATTACAGCCGTTACCGTTGGACGTTGGATACGGAAGAAGATTTAGAGACAATCCGCGCGATTTACCAGCATTTCGCAAATCGTGACACTTTTAACTGGCGTGACGCCCTGGCACTGATGGAGCGGGCGCCCGAGGTTCCACTAATGAACTCGCACGTGCGGCAGAAGGCACTGCGTGAGGTCTAGGCCATGCCGATTGTTCGTCTCCGGGATCATGTTGAGGATTACCGGCTAAAAGCGTTATCTCCCGAAATGCACCAAATGGCCGGCAGGGGAGATAAAGAGGCGCTCACCGAGTTTACCAATAAGAGCATTCTGTCGCAGATGGGTTTTGGCCCTGATGATGTGCTAGTAGACATCGGGTGCGGTGACGGTCTGCTGCTGAGCATGGCATCCGGGCGGACGTCAACCGCGTTCGGAATCATACCCACAACCGACGAGAAAACACGATTGCAGGCGGTAGTGCCCGGCGTCAACTTCCTTGTCGGCAGGGCACAGAAGCTTCCTTTGCAATCGGAGAGCGCGACGAAGATTGTGTGTAATAGCGTGCTCCTCTTGCTCGAATCCGAAGGCGAGGTCAGGGAAGCCTTGAGTGAGATGGCAAGGATCGCGCGGCCTGGCGCCACGGTCTGGGTGGGAGAGATTCCGTATGTTGACGAGTTCGCGCAATTTCGGATGTACCGCGGAACGTCAATGGCTGGCTTGCTCTGGTATCTGTTGATCAACCACGGGATCCGCTCCTTTCTGGGCATGTGCCGGAGATCGGCGAAGGCTGTTCTCGGTAACGAGCGGATCGTCTTGAATTCCGCCCGGCTCTTTTACGCAAATCCGGCGAAGGTGATTGAGCTCGCCGAATCCTGCGGGTTGCGACTTAACTCTTATTCTAAACATCAGGAAATCAACCGCGAAGGGAGAGTCGTAGATTCGAAGTACAGATATGACTATCTCTTCACAAAATAAGCTACCGTCTTTTTTCGCTTGCCAGCCATGGCTGAGACGCTCGTAATACGCACAGACGCGAATTCTGAAATCGGTATGGGTCACGTCACGCGCTGCTTATCTTTGGCCGAGGCATGGCAGGATCACGGCGGACCCGTCATTTTCGCGGTGGCCCAGACTCCGAGTTCCTTGCAACATCGATTGAGAGCGGAAGGATTCCGCGTTGAGCTCATAGGTAGCGTAACGGGCAACTGGGATTCGGCACGCATGTGCGATCTGTACACGAAGGCGGCTGCAACTTGGGCAGTGATAGACGGATACCGGTTCGGCAAAGACTATCAACAAGCTCTTAAACAGGCAGGTTGCCGGCTCCTGATTGTGGACGACTACGGCAGTGCGGGTGAGTACAGTGCCGACATAGTGCTGAATGACGACTTGGCAATTACTCCCGAGCTGTACAGGAGGCGGCAACCCTACACGGAGTTGTTGCTGGGGCCTAGCTATGCACTCGTGCGAAAACAATTCCGAGAACAAAGGCCGCAAGCCCGCGTTTTTGCCAAGGTTGCAGCGAGGGTCTTGGTCACGATGGGGGGAAGCGATCCAGAGAATATGACTCTGGCTGTGATCCACGCTTTGCGCCAGTTCGGCGGCCCCCCTATTGAGGTTCGTGTCATAGTCGGTGGCGGTAATAGCCATCTCGAAGAATTGCGCCGGGCCGCCGGGGAAGTTTCCGGCTGCCGGTTAAAGATCATCAGTGATGTTGCGGATATGGCTGAGCATATGGCTTGGGCGGAGATAGCCGTGGTTGCGTGTGGGGTCACTGTTTGGGAACTGATCTACATGGGGGCCTCGGTCATTGGCTGGCCTCGCAACGAAGCAAATCAAAAAACGCTGGCCATTCTCCAGGAGAAGCAGGTCGTTGAGGCTCTGCCCAGGAACCCTGATGCGAGCTGTATTGCCGATCGTCTGGTCGCTCTGTCAAGGAACCAGGCAAGGCGCGAGGAAATGTGCCGACGCGGTCAGGACTTGATAGACGGATTGGGAGCGGCACGAGTCGCACAGTTGATGATCGAGATCGCCAACTCGGAGAACTGAGCCGATAAAGTGAAAGTTGCCATCGCACAACCAACGTATCTGCCCTGGCTCGGTTACTTTGATCTAATCGATCAGGTGGACACCTTTGTACTGCTCGACACCGTGCAGTTCGACAGGCAGTCTTGGCAACAGAGGAATCGCATAAAAGGGCCCAGCGGTTTGCAATGGCTTTCTGTGCCGGTCGTCTTTCGCGGCCGACATGACCAGAAGATAAAGGATGTTGAGATTCGCGAGGCAGAGTTCTGGAGGCGACATCTGCGAGCTGTGGAAGTCAACTACCGGAGGGCGCCTTTTTTCGATATCTACTTTCCTCAGCTAAGCGCGATTCTTCAAGCATTCCCCGCCGGCGCTCGCCTGGCCGATTTGAACTTGCGACTCCTTCGTTGGCTCGCAGAAGTGCTGGGCGTGCACACACCTCTTCTCTCGGCTTCCTCATTGCAGATGCAAGGTAAGAGAACCAAGTTGCTGGCCAATATCTGCCTCACGCTCGGCGCCGGACAATACGTTTCTCCCATCGGCTCCGCCGCCTATCTCCTTGAAGAGCTGGAACTGCTAACGGACTACGGCCTGGACGTTGTATTTCAGAATTACACTCATCCTGAATATCAGCAACTATTCCCGCCCTTTGTTGCGTATTCCTCCACGTTGGATCTGATATTCAATGAAGGTGACCGTTCAATGGAAATCATCCGCAGCGGGAGAGGTCTTCCCTTATCGCCGGAGCTTGTCACATCGAAACTTGCACAGGCCAAGGAAGCATGATAGCGCCAAGTGTACAGATCGGAGAGCGGAGGGTAGGTGCGGAACACCCCGTATACGTGATCGCGGAGCTTTCCGCGAATCACCAACAGGATCTTGGGACGGCGATAAAAATCATTCATGCCGCCAAAGACGCTGGTGCTGATGCCGTCAAAATTCAGACCTATACCGCGGATACGATCACGATTCGCAGCGATCGTGAATATTTTCATATTGGCGGTGGAACAGTCTGGGACGGCCGTACTTTATATGACCTCTACGTCGGGGCCTACATGCCATGGGAATGGCAGCCGAAGCTGAAGGACATTGCTAACAACTTGGGTATGCATCTGTTCTCCAGCCCTTTTGATGCAACCGCCGTGGATTTTCTCGAGGGGATGGATGTTCCTGCCTACAAGCTGGCATCTTTTGAATTGGTGGACATTGCCCTGATCCAAAAAATGGCTCAGACGGGCAAGCCCCTGATCATGTCCACCGGGATGGCTGCGCTGGAAGAGATCGAAGAAGCCGTGCTCGCGGCGCAACAGGCGGGAGCATCTCAGATTGCCCTGCTGAAGTGTACGAGCGCGTATCCGGCGCCTCCGGATGAAATGAACCTGCGGACCATTCCGGAACTGGCGCGACGCTTCCTGGTGCCGGTCGGGTTGTCTGACCACACTCTGGGCATCGCCGTGCCCGTAGCCGCCACGGCTCTGGGCGCTTGCATCATTGAGAAGCATTTGACCCTCTCGCGCGAGCTCAAGGGACCCGACAGCGCCTTCTCGCTGGAGCCTCAGGAATTCAAAGCCATGGTGGATGCAGTGCGGACCACAGAACAAGCGTTAGGACAGGTCAGGTTCGGATATAGCGGCAAAGAGGCCAGCGGCCGCAGCTTCCGGCGGTCGCTGTTCGTCGTCGAAAACATAAGAAAAGGTGAGGTCTTCACGGCTCACAACATTCGCTCCATTCGTCCCGCAAGCGGATTGCACCCGCGACATTTGCCCCAAGTCTTAGGGCGGCATGCTGTGCGGGATATCGAGCGAGGAACGCCCGTGAGCTGGGATTTGCTTGGCCCCTCATGAGCGAAATAGATATTGTGGTGTTGGCGAACGGAATCGAATGAGAGTTCTGTTGCTCCATCCCGAAGATCTGCCCTGGAGTGGGGAGTGGGCGCATACGCCCTGGGACCTTATTGTAGACCTCGGTTTTGCCGGGCCCACCATCTATTCGGACTGGAGTCAACGATTGAGGGCCCGGGTTATCAGCATCCACCAGTTCGCTGGCGAAATGGAGAGCTATCGCTGGATCGATCAGGTTCTTCAGCCGGGGCGCGGTCGTCTGATCGACCGCATGGGGTTGGATTGGTGGGAGATTGGTGCCGTTTGGAACTATCACGAGTTGCATGCGTTCTATCTTCTCGAAGCATTACGAAGCGAGCTCGGCCCAACCGCAACCGAATGGGCCGCTACCCGCCCGCACGCATGTTCCGATCTTCTGGGGCTCCGTTCCGGGCAGACAGTGCGCTGCTTCCGCCCGGAACCCGCTGGCTTCATGCCTAGCTTGTGGCGCATGCTGTCCGCCGCCCGCAAGCTGAGAGCCCAACAGGTTGCGGAAATCGCATTGGACAAGTGGGATCCAAGTTACGCGATGCGACATCACTTTGCTAAGCGCATGAATTGCAAAGACCCGGTTTTTTTGCTGCCTTCGCCGTACTCTAATGTAACCCGTATGGTGCTGGCGTACGCTGCTCAGCTCCCCAATCGTAATTTCTTGCTGGCTACTACCCGGCGGAGCGGCAGGGCAGGGAATTTGCCATCCAACGTGAAGTCCACTACGTTGGCAGCCTATGCTGTTTCAAAGATCGAAACGCAATCGGAGATAGAGGAGCTGAAGGAGGCGTGGGAAACCTTCGAGCGCACGGCACTCGATGAAACCGAGGAACTCCGCACTATGAGGCAAGCCGGCATCTGGAAGCATTTTCCGGTGCGTGTGGAAAATGGCCTGCGTCTGCGAGACGCCTGGAACTCTCTGATGGCGCATGAACCGGTTACCGGTGTCTTGTGCGGCGATGATCTTAACCACGCAACGCGCTTGCCCCTGATTCTCGCCAAGCTGAGAGGGCTCAGCGCTGTCTATTGCAACCACGGAGCTCTCGATGGAGGAATGCTGTTCAAGCAGCCTTATGCGGATGCATTCCTGGTAAAGGGAGAAATGGAGCGCGATTATCTGCTGCGTGCTAGGCCCCTTGCGGCCGACAGAATTGAAATCGCCGCGCCCGCAGATGCGCCACCGGCGAGCGCGGGAAAAAATACTAATGCAGCATCTGGTGCCGTGGTTCTGTTCTCGCAGCCGTATGAGGTTTTAGGCGGGCGCACCGCCGAAATCTATCGTGAACTGCTGCCCCCACTGAGTTCGATAGCGCGCAGAACTGGTCACAAACTAATCGTCAAACTCCACCCCTTTGAAAGCGAGAAGGCCCGCCGGAAGGTAATCGACTCGATTTTGCCGGCAGCTGACCGGGAAGGGGTGGAAATCGTGAGTCGAATGCCTGCAAGAGACCTGCTAGGAAGTGCCTGGTGTGGAGTGGGTGTTGATTCTAGCGTTGCTGTGGAATGTGTGCTTGAAGGGGTTCCGTATTTCTTGTGCGGATGGCTTGACTGTGGTGGCTTCGGTTACGTCTCCCAATTTGCGCGATTCGGCGCCGGCCAGTTGCTGCGCAGTCCGAAAGAAATCGAGCTCATCCCGAAAATGATCTCCGATTACCGCGCGGATCCTGCAATGCAGCAGCATCTGTCGCAACCGGTAAGCTCAGAACGGCTGGACGAGATTATGTTTGGACTTGCGCGGGTGCCGGAGCACTCGGTTGCGGTGCAAAGATAGCATGAGGGCGTTCGCGACAGCTTCGGATAAGTCGAGAGCCGGAGCTCAGTATGTGCTAAGGCTCACGTGGTGCAACAGGGACTGAAGCAGAGCACTCCGATCGTGCGTTATGGCGGATACCTTTTCTCCGTTGCTGGTGCTCGCGTCCTTGGCATCGTGATTAGTTCAGCTACCTTTCCTTTTCTGGTGCGCCGGTTGGGCGTGGAGACGTACGGCGTATGGAGCTACGTCGTAGCCGTGTGCGCGTTCTTAGAGGCAGTAGCGAACCCAGGCCTGACCACATATGCGACTCAGCAATTCGCCGCCAAGCGTACCGAGGCGGCGGAGATTCTTCCGAATATCTTGTTTCTGCGCCTGATTTGTTCTGTGATTGCGGCAGCTGGTCTATGGGTAATTGCCGGCTTCGACACCCGTGCCGACGTTTCCTTTCTCCTTCGTTTCTATGGCACCGGTATGCTATGCATTGGGATAACTGGGGTCGACTACCTGCTGAACTCGCTGGAGCTCTTTCATGCCCATTCCATTATCGCAATTGCCCAGCAGTCGTTGTATGCGGCGGGAATCTTCGCGTTCATCCGTGGCCCCACTGACGTGGGTTGGATTCCCGCCAGCATTCTTGGTTCGGCGTTGCTGACGAACATTGCCGGCTGGCTGGTACTTCGAAGCAAATTGCACGGGCTCCCCACGCGTGTTCGCCCCGCCCACTGGAAAGACATCATGGTGCCGAGCGTTCACTACGGTCTGTCCTCGCTGATGTCGAACCTCTACCATCGGACAGGACACGTCGCGGTGCGCTGGTTTCTGGGCGAGCACCCCTTGGGGCTTTATGCCGCCGCTGTCCGCCTCGTGGGCGTACTCCGAGATCTGGTGACCCTGGTGTTAGTCGTTATGATGCCGCGTATGGCATTGTCCGCGCGAATGAAAACCGGAATGGCGAGGTTGTCCAAGATGGCGTCCTCGGTTATCGCGCTCTTGAGCATACCCTTCATGCTTGGCACGATCGTCGCCGCACACCTCATTGTGCCCCTCGTCATGGGAGCAAACTATTCAGAAGCGATCCCACTGGTCAAGCTGACCGCTCCTTACGTGGTGACCGCGCCCGCCGCCTCGTTATTAACCGGAACAATTCTGTACGCGATGGGCCGTCATCGCGCGTACTTGGCATCGACGATAAGTGGCGCTGTTGCTGGGGTGCTGCTGTATTTCACCTTAATTCCTCTGTTCGGCTTGAAAGGCGCAGGACTCGCTTTCGTTATCGGTGAGTCGGTGGTCGCTGCCGTCGGTTACGCCCTGCTTCCGGCAGATCTCCGTGGTCTATGGAAGAATCCGCTGATTGCCGTAGCGATCTGCGCCGCCTTGTTAATGGCAGGAGTAGTCGTGGTATTCAGCAAATATAATTCTCAGCCCATCCTTGTGGTGACAGTTGGTGCGGCGGTTTATGTGTTAGGCACAGTTTGGTTTGTACGGAAATGGCTTATCGAACAATTGGGAGGAGCTTAGCGGGGGACGAATTAGCGACCTCACATCGCTGCCCCCGCCTACGTCATGCATAGCCGTGGGCTCAAAATCTGCGGTTTTCTCGGGTATATAGCTGCCTGCCTCGGGCTGTTTTATCTTGCGCATTCACATCCCGCCTATTTCAGCAATTCGGCTTATCTGGGCGGGTTGATTTTTCTTCAGTTGCTGCTCGCCTCGCTTTGGAAATTCCGGCAGGCATTCTTCGTCTTCCTGATGATTGCCTTCGTTTGGGCCGGTGTGGACCTTCCCCTGAAGGAGGCCTGGATCGCAGGACGATGGGTCGTTCTGGCGATGGGCTCGGTGATCGGTTTTGCGATTTACGTGCGGGATCGCCGCTATCGTTTCGTGTCTTTCCACCTGGTTGCACTGCTCTGTGTGGTGATCGCTTTCTTCTCCGCCATGGTCTCGGCGGCTCCCTGGGTCGCCCTGTTGAAGGCTGCCAGTCTACTGATCCTGTTTCTTTACGCCTCTTCCGGAGGCCGCCTTGCGATACTCGGCCGCGAAGCCCAGTTTCTGCGAGGTTTGCTTCTGGCCTGCGAAATGATTGTGTACGTGACCGCGGTCGCCTACCTCCTGTTTGGGCTGCAAACCTGGGGCAACCCCAACTCCCTCGGACTGGTCATGGGAGTGGTGATGTGTCCGCTTCTCCTGTGGGGACTTCTGGTCAGCGAAACCCGTCCGCTGCGCTGGCGGAGAGCATTTGTACTGCTGCTTGCCTTGATTCTTCTTGCCTTGAGCCTCTCTCGGGCCAGCATAGTTGCGGCTGTTGTTTCCATGGTTGTGTTGTGCTTCCTCTTACGACGGCATAAATTGCTCCTCCAAGGGACAGCCGTAGTGCTATGCGTTATCTCAGGGCTGGCCATTCTGGCTCCTTCCCGTCTCGATGAATTCCGCTCCGCGTCTTCTTCAACCCTTGTTTATAAGGGCAAGAGGGAAATGGGACTTATGGGATCTCGTCGCACTCCCTGGCAAAGGGCTACACAGGCAATTGGTGAGCATCCTTGGTTTGGCGCCGGCTTCGGCACCATTGTCTCGGGAGATGAGACTCAGCCAGCAGTCAAATTTGCTTCCAATCGAACCATCACTCGCGAAAGTGGCAACAGTTATCTTGCGATTCTCGAATGGATGGGATTACTGGGCGTCATTCCTTTTTATGGGATTGTTTTGTTCCTCTTAGCCAGGATTGTGCGCGTCGCACGCTGGATTTACTTCTGCGGCGATGCCCACTATGCCGGTCTTCCCATCATGCTTGTCCTCGCCGCAGGCTTGGTCAATGCTTTCTTTGAGGACTGGCTTTTCGCGGTTGGGTACTACATGTGCATTTTCTTTTGGACGCTTGCCTTTGCTCTCATCGATTTGGTGCCGGTGACCGCCAATGCCGTCGTTCAAAATTCGGATCCTTGGCCCGTTCCGGTTCGCGCCTGAGCAGCTGGGTTCCTGCCTCCGTTTACGTGCCGGCATTCGAGAGTTTCAGTCGCCGATGGAAAAAAATGCAACACGGCGTCGCACCCGCGCATCTCTAACCTTTCACAATCCATGAGTTCCTTGCCGGCACAAGACGTCCGCTCACGGGAGGCCAGGGCGCCTTTCAAGTTCAACAGTTCAGCTTACCTACTCCGCATTGGGCGGCAAAAAGCGAATAACCTCGGAGAATTGCTGGAAGCGCTGCGTACCTGTCCGGAAGAGTCCATATTTCAACATACGTTCTTGACCCTGCAGGAACATCACTTTTTCCGCACCGGTTTCTCGAATGACTTCGCTCATTGGGCCTACGCCGACTGCAATGAGGTCGCCCTGGCCGAGCGATTGGCGGGCGTTGATGTCCGGGCCTTTACTTCCGTCGCCGAGCTCCGGGAACGACTCGTGGAAGTGGTCAGCCGTTACCTGACCGCCAACCCGCTGGCCGGCGACCGTACCGCCTTACAGCCCTTTTACTTCTGCGCTTCCGACACGGTCGTCGTTCCGACACCCTTCGAAGCTCGCAACGTGGACCAATTTGTTCAAGCTCTGGGACAGATCAGCGTGCATTCTGTTCATCACCACTTCATCGAAGCACGCCTCCGGCTTAAGCTGCGGACCAATGACTTCTCGGTCTGGCTGGAGGAAGATGCAGGCTTGTCGCAGGCTGCCGCCCGGCTGAATCGTATCGACATCTACACTGCCACTCTCGAAGACGTTAGGCGACAGATTATCCGTATTGTCGAGAGCACCCTGCCCTGAATTGCGGGTGCTCACCCAGGCCGTCGCAGCTCACATGACTCTCGTGACGTAAGTCACCGCTTCATGCCCCTTCCGGGCGTAGTCTCAGATGCGCGGGATATCCCATCTTCTCGCCGGAGACGAACCATGGCCTACGTTATTACCGATACCTGCATAAAAGACGCATTATGCGCGGACGTCTGTCCCACTGACTGCATTCATCCCAAGAAGGACGAGCCCGCCTTCGAGGCGGCCACTCAGATGTACGTAGATCCTAATGGATGCATTGATTGCGGCGCGTGTGTTCCGGTCTGCACCTCAGATTCCATCAAGCCGGTGGACGATCTCACGGACGAACAAAAACACTTCATAGAAAGGAACGCCGCGTTCTACGCCTAACACCGCTAACCAGTACCTGCGCCTACCGGAGCGCATCAGGCTAGAGTGGACATGAGACCAGGGCTTCGTCTTCCACACTGGTTTCTTGAATCGGTTTCGCGCTGATGCGGCCTCGTGGAAGTTCGCTCGTCAGGGCATCGAGAATCGAAACCAGGCACTGCGGATTCTCCAGCAAAGCACGATTGAGGCTCTCGCGATACACGGCAAGTTCGCCGAGCAGCGTGGCGCAATGCAAGTCAGATGTAACGGATGCCGTTGTAAGCGCATTCCTGCGAGTGGGCGTCCTTCTCGTTATTCCGCCGGAACCGACGAAAGGGTAATTCAAGGGTCCGTTCGCTACCCAATGAGCCACGAGCTGCTGCACGTGGGCTGGACTGCAAGCGCAAAAGACGCCATCAAGCTCAGCAAATTCCTCACTGCACTGGAATATTCTTAATTTGTCTTCCCATTGGTCTTCTGTCAACACAAACCAGCCTTGGCCTTCCGGCTTCTCGGATCGGCAGAGCGCGCAGCCAGTTGGGATTGTATTCACGGCCGACACCTCGATGCTGTGGCCGCGCACGTCAGTCCTTCCCCGGAGCTCTCCGGAACGCGGTCCGCGCTCAACGGATTCGCTAACCGCACTTTCTTGAATTCCCCGTTCGGAAGCGGAATGGTCATGATTCCGTTCGTTGGATCGACCGCTAAGGTGTCGAGGGAAGCGCACTCCGTGCATAGCCAGTAGTATTCGATCTGATGCAGTTCTTCCGGGCACTGCCCGTGCGTTCGTTTTCGTTCGCGGGGTATTCGGTTTCAACTCGACACAGCTTGCCGTCGCCTAGGCGCCGGAACGGAGCGGAGCAGTCTGGAATGGCGCACTTTGTGAGCATCCAGGCTCCTCATGTGATCTCAGGAATTTACCGCATTAGCTGGAGCTCGACGCCAGATTCCAGAGTGAAAAGTCGATGAAAGGAGCCCGAACCGGCGGAACTAAAGGAGCTTCCAATTTGTCTATCGCGGTGCACAGGCCAGGTTGCACACGCGCTTTGACGGTCTCGTCAAGGGTGCGGACGCCCCGTCATTCTGGGTGTCAAGTACTCATGAATTTTTCATCAATTGCAGCGGGTTACTGCACATTGAGAATGGTGATCCGTCACCTGCCCACGTGATAACGCTCACTGCCCTCTGGCCCATCATGAGGGGAAAATACAGAGTTAAAAGAGCCTTCGTCCCCCTCGAGAGAATCACGCATGAAAAAGGTCATTATTATCGGTGCCGCTGGCCGAGACTTTCATAACTTTAATGTTGTTTTTCGCAACAATCCTGCTTACGCGGTCGTAGCTTTCACGGCTGCGCAAATCCCTGATATCGCTAATCGACGGTACCCTCCTGAGCTCGCTGGGCCCCTGTATCCGCTAGGCATTCCTATCCTTGAGGAAGCCAACCTGGAGAAGCTCATTGCCGAGCATGGAATCGACGTTGTGGTGTTCTCCTATAGCGACGTTGCCCACGCCAGCCTGATGCACGTGGCCTCGCGCTCGGTCGCTTCCGGAGCCGATTTCTGGTTGCTGGGAACTGAGCATACGCAGATCAAGTCCCGCCTGCCCGTGATCTCAATCTGTGCGGTTAGAACCGGATGTGGCAAGAGCCCAATCTCGCGCCTGGTGGCTTCCGACCTGCGACATCTGGGCTGGAAGCCGGTCGTCATTCGCCATCCCATGCCCTACGGAGACCTCGCGGCCCAGGCGGTACAGCGCTTTGCGGTGATGGAGGATCTGGATCGGCAGCAGTGCACGATTGAAGAGCGGGAAGAGTATGAGCCGCACATTCGCCTGGGTACGGTCGTATACGCCGGTGTCGATTACCAGAAGATTCTGCGCCAGGCCGAGCTGGAGGCCGACATCATCCTCTGGGACGGCGGCAACAATGACACCCCTTTCTATGCTTCCGACCTGGAGATCGTGGTTGCTGATCCGCACCGGCCGGGACACGAATTGGGCTACTACCCGGGAGAGGTTAACCTGCGGCGGGGACAGGTGCTGATCATCAACAAGGTAGACACGGCCGCGCCGCACGATGTCCAAGTGGTGAGGGAGAACATTCGCAAGAACAACCCAAAGGCCACCATCCTGGAGACAGCCTGTTGCGTATCCGTGGCCTCGCCTGAGTTAGTCAAAGGACGCCGCGTTCTAGTAGTGGAAGACGGTCCGACCCTTACCCACGGCGAGATGTCTTATGGTGCCGGCGTAGTTGCGGCCCGGCAGTGCGAAGCGGCCGAATTGGTGGACCCGCGGCCATATGCTGTCGGCTCGATTCGTGGCACCTACGACCGCTACCGTCATTTGACCAGCCTCCTGCCCGCCATGGGTTACGGCGCCATTCAGCGGCACGAACTCGAAGAAACGATCAATCGCGTGCCATGTGACTTGGTGCTGGTGGCCACGCCCGTGAACCTCACGAGTATTCTCAATCTGAATAAACCCAGCGTGCGCGTCTCGTACGAGGCGGAAGAGGTGTCTAAGCCTGGCCTGCTCGAAATTCTCACGGAGTTCACCGCCAAGCGGAAGCCGGTCTTGGCCGAGGTGACCAGATGAGCTCCCGCGACTTCCTGTCGATCAGGGATTTCTCCCCGCAGCAAATCCAGCGCTTTCTTGATCTCGGGTTGCGTGTGAAGGCGACTCCCGCCGCCTACAGCCACTCGCTGAGCGGGAAGACTCTGGCGATGATCTTCGAGAAGCCGTCGCTGCGCACGAGGGTGACCTTTGACGTGGGTATCCAGCAGTTGGGTGGGTTCTCAGTCTATTTGTCGCCTGCAGAAATTAATTTGGGCAAGCGCGAGTCAGTCTATGACGTGGCTAAGAACTTGGAGCGCATGGTGCAGGCGATCATGATCCGTACCTTTGATCACGAGATCGTGGAGCAGATGGCAGAGTATGCCAGCATTCCGATTATCAATGGGCTCACCGATTACAGCCATCCCTGTCAGGCGCTCGCCGACTATCTCACGATCCTGGAAGTGAAGAAGAAGACTGCCGGGTTGAAGGTCGCCTTCATCGGGGATGGAAACAATGTAGCGCACTCTTTGATGTTTGCCGGGGCACAGTTAGGAGCGAATGTCTGGGTTGCCACTCCTTCTGGATATGAGCCCAAGCCGGATGCGGTCAAATGGGCCCAGGAACGCGGAGCCCAGACCGGCGGAACCTGCACGCTAACGAATGATCCCGGCAAGGCGGCCGCCAACGCCGACGTGATCTACACCGACGTCTGGGCCAGCATGGGCCAAGAGGCCGAGGCGGAGAAGCGCCGGAAAGTTTTCCTCCCATATCAGGTGAATGCCGCGCTTTTTGGCCGCGCCAGGAAAGATGCCATCTTCATGCATTGCTTGCCCGCGCATCGCGGCGACGAAGTCAGCAACGAGATCATCGATTCGCCACACTCGGTCGTGTTCCAAGAGGCAGAAAACCGCCTACACGTGCAGAAAGCGGTGATGCGCGAGTTGATGGAAGACGAAACAGCTGGCGCGCCTGTGTCCGTGGGCAAAGAAGAAGCCGTACATGCGTAGGAGTTAGCAGTCAGTAGTCGGCAGTTAGCGGAGGTGGTTTCAAAAAGAGCATCGGGTAGTGCACGACTTTAGTGTTTGTGAGAACCAGTCTCCATGGCGGACCCGGGGGCAAGGAGCCGCTTAAAAGCAACCCCGTAGGGGTTTCGCGAAAATAGCCCAGCGCTTCAGCGCCGGGATCAAGTCGCAACTGGAACCAGTCCCGTAGGGACGACAGAAGTTCTCACATACTTGCTTCAGACGTGCCGCAGAAGCCCCAAGAATAGTCGGCCTTAGCCGCCGAGCTGGTCTGACTACTGACTACAGCCCCCATGAAAACCATTCTCATCGCCGTCGGCGGCAACTCCCTGATCCGGGCGGGAGAGAAGGGAACTGTCGCCGAACAACTGGCCAATGCGCGACGCACGGCGGCGGCCATCATTGGCCTGATTCGACGCGGCTATCGGCTGGTCATCACTCATGGGAACGGGCCCCAGGTTGGCGCGGCGCTGCTGCGGTCCGAACGCGCCTCCGACCAGGTGCCCAGCCATACACTGGACGTGTGCGGCGCTGCCACCCAAGGCGAGATCGGCTACCTGCTCTCGCAGTCTCTGAACGACGAACTCGCAGCCGTAGGCTTGCACGTACCCGTCGCCACCGTGGTCACACAGACCATTGTCTCCCGCGACGACCCGGCCATGCAGCATCCAACCAAGCCCATCGGGCCCTTTTACACCCGTGCCGATGCGGAAGAACGCAAGAGAATCCTGGGATGGCAGATCGTCGAGGATGCAGCGCGCGGTTATCGGCGAGTGGTTCCCTCACCAGAACCCATTGAGATCGTCGAACTCGAGGTTATTCGCGATCTTGTAAAGGATGGCGTCCTGGTGGTTGCGTGTGGTGGCGGTGGAATTCCGGTGGTGCGTTCGACCGGAGGAGTGCAAGGCGTGGAGGCGGTTATCGATAAGGACCGTGCTTCCGCGCTCCTGGCGTCGAAACTGGGCGTGGACGTCTTCGCGATTTCCACCGACACCGACTACGTCTACCTTGACTACAAAAAACCGACGCAGCGTCCGCTAACCCTGGTCAACCCTACCGAGCTGGAAGCGCACTATCGCGCCGGACACTTTCCTCCGGGCAACATGGGGCCGAAGGTCGAGTCGGTGCTGCGCTTCCTAAAAAATGGTGGCAAGCGGGCTGTCATCACAAGCTATGAGCATCTCTGCGAAGCCGTGGATGGGAACGCCGGCACGCACATCATTCCCGATCCGAAGCAGGTGGAAGTAGCTGCTCATTCCGAAGTTCACGTAGGAGGTCACTGAATGCGGTTCCCCAAGCTGGCGGCTGCAACGCAGCATTTACAATCCAAGCCGGAACCGGACGCGATGAAATTGAGACACGTGGTCGAGTCGCAGCAGTTCACCGTGCCTTTGCTGATGGAGCTGTTCGATCGCTCTCGCGGCATGGAGCGAGTCGTGGCGCGTGGAGGTTCGCTCGATTACCAGAACCGGATCATGGCGACTGTATTCTATGCACCCTCGACGCGCACCCGGTTTTCCTTCGAAGCCGCAATGCACCGCTTGGGCGGCCGCGTTCTGTCGACTGAGCAAGCTCGGGCTTTTTCGTCGGAAATTGAAGGTGAACAGGTCGAGGACTCGATTCGCATCATCGGCAGTTACAGCGATGTCATCGTGATCCGCCATCTTGAGGAAGGCGGCGCGAATCGTGCGGCTAAGGTCTCGCCCGTGCCGCTCATCAATGCAGGCGACGGCAACGGCGGGCAGCACCCGACTCAAGCATTGCTGGACTTGTACACGATTTACAGAGAACGTCCACTCGACGGCCTCAGCGTGGCCATCATCGGTGAGTTGGATAAAGGGCGTACCGCACGATCTCTGGCGTATCTTCTGGCCAAGTTTGAGCGCGTGAAGATCTACTTTGTTGCTCCTGCCGAGCTGCAAATGAAGCCGGATATCCTTCAATACCTGGACGAGCACGGCGTCCGCTACGAACTGGAAAACGATATTGACCGGGTGATAGGCGAAGTGGATGTCGTATACCAGACCCGTATCAAGCCGGAGCGCATGGCCGACAGCAAAGGGCTGAAACGATACGCCGTCGATTCGGCGGTTTTACAACGCATGAAGCCGGATGCGATGATTCTTCATCCCCTGCCGCGTACGGTTGAACTGGATAAGACCGTCGACGACGATCCACGAGCTTTGTATTTTCGCCAGGCAGTCAACGGCCTTTACGTCCGTATGGCGCTCCTGACGATGCTGCTCGATAAAGATTAGGAGTCAGTAGTTAGGAAAGACTGGAGTTCGGCATGCAGGGACATCGGGACCTTGTCGTATGGCAAAAGTCCATGGCGCTCGTGACCGACGTCTATCAAGCGACCCCCGGCTTTCCTCAAGATGAAGTTTACGGTTTGAGGAGTCAGATTCGACGCGCTGCCGAATCGGTGCCCAGCAACTTGGCCGAAGGCCATGGACGGAATTCACGTAAAGAATTTCATCAGTTTATTGGCCAAGCGCGTGGCTCGCTTCTCGAGCTGGAAACACAGCTGGAAGTTGCGCGGAATCCCGGCTTCCTGTCTCCTGGCGTCGCGTCGGACCTATTATCAAAAGCCGGCGAAATTGCCCGAGTGCTTAACGGGCTGCGCTTGCAGTCTAAGTCCGGTAAAGGAGCCCGCTGGCTCCTGACTACTAACTACTAATTTATACCCTATATGACCGAGGAAAACTTGCGCACCCAGGACTTCGTCCAGCTTGAAAACATTTACGGAGCTCACAACTATCATCCGCTCGATGTGGTGATCGAGCGCGCCCAAGGTGTCTGGGTCTATGACGTCGAAGGCCATCGATATCTCGATTGCTTGGCAGCATACTCCGCCGTCAACCAAGGGCACTGCCATCCTGAAATCCTGAAGACGCTCGCAGAACAAGCTCACAGGGTTACTCTGACGTCGCGAGCATTCCGTAATGATCAACTGCCGCTGTTGTACAAACAGCTCCATGACCTGACAGGCTTCGATATGACTCTGCCCATGAACTCCGGCGCCGAAGCCGTCGAGACCGCGGTGAAAACCGCACGCAAATGGGGTTACAAGGTAAAGGGTATTCCGGAAGGAAAGGCTGAGATTATCGTCTGTGCCAACAATTTTCATGGCCGAACGATCACCGTCGTGAGCTTCTCGACGGACGAGCAGTACCGCGACGGCTTCGGCCCGTTCACCCCCGGATTCAAGATTATTCCCTTCGGCGATGCGCAGGCGCTTCGCCAAGCCATCACACCGAACACTTGTGCCTTCCTCGTGGAACCCATCCAAGGCGAAGCCGGCATCATCATCCCCCCGGCAGGATTCCTGAAGGAAGCGGCCGAGATTTGCCGCGCCAACCGCGTGCTTCTCATGACCGACGAAATTCAATCCGGTCTCGGGCGGACCGGGAAGCTGTTTGCGTACATGCACGATGGAATCACACCGGACGTGCTGATCGTCGGCAAAGCTTTGGCCGGCGGGTTCTATCCCGTATCCGCGATTCTGGCCTCCAAGGAAATCCTTGGTGTCTACAAGCCCGGCGATCACGGCAGCACGTTTGGAGGCAATCCGCTGGGCTGTGCGGTAGCTCGGACTGCATTGCGGGTCCTTGCCGAAGAAAGAATGGTGGAGCGCTCAGCCGAACTAGGCGCGTACTTGCTTGCGCAGTTGAAGGCGCTTCGTAGCGCCGATCTCAAAGAGGTGCGCGGCAAAGGTCTCTGGATCGGCATTGAGCTCAACAGTCCAGCCCGGCCCTACTGCGAGGCGCTCAAAACTGAGGGCATCCTTTGCAGGGAAACGCACGACCGCGTGATTCGCATTGCGCCTCCGCTCGTCATTTCCCGTGACGAAATCGACTGGGCCTTTGAGCGCATTAAGAAAGTTGTCGAGAAGCGCTGAAGCGCGAACCGATCACGCGCAAACCTGCAGAGCCTGCGCCCGACAGGTTTGGCACAACGTGCTCTCCTTCAAATCGATCCACTCCACCGCGTGGGATGGCGCCATGGCGCAGCGGTAATCGTCACAGTGGGTCAGGTGCAGGGTGTGACCGACCTCGTGGACCATTTCTTTGAGCAGACGGGTGCGCAAGAGCTCCTTGTCTTCTGGCAAGCCGTAGAATTCCTGGCGCAGGCGATGCGTGGACACAACAGCGCATGGCCCACCTATCTGCGCCTCGCCAAAAACAAAGGTGAGAATCGGAATATAGAGATCCACCGTTGCGATCCCCAGCACGCGCCACGAGTCGGGATAGACGTGGCTCTGCATATGCTGCAGGATTTCGGAAGAGTGGTACTGCTGCCGCTCCCCGTGCAGAGCAAAGCCCGGATTCAGGGAACGACTCACGACTTCACAGGGGACGCGAAACGTGTCCGCCATGGCTTGCGGCAGTCCCTGGAGCAGACCGCCGGGAAGGTTTCCTACCGGCAGCAGTTGCAGCAGCTTCATCGGGTCTCAACTGGTTGTTTACTCCAGCCGTATTTCTTGATCTTGTGGTGCAGCGTGACGCGGTCGATATCGAGCTGTTCGGCGGCACGAGTTTGATTCCAGCCACATTGCTCCAAGGTCCGGAGAATGTGCGCTTTTTCGATGTCCTCAAGCGTCTTCGGCGCTCCGTTGGGCACCGCCGATTTGAAAATAAAATCCTGCTCGCGCAGCTCCGGTTCCTGGGCAACGACCATAGCCCGCTCCACCGCATTTTCCAGTTCGCGCACATTGCCCGTCCAAACCTGCTGCTGGAGCAGGTTCATGGCCGGGGGCGCAACCCGCGTGATGCGCTTGCTCATGGCCAACGAGAATTTACGGACGAAATGGTTGACCAGCGGGGGAATATCGTCCCGGCGGTCGCGCAATGGCGGCAACTCGATGTGAAAGACGTTCAAGCGGTAGAACAAATCCGGCCGGAACGTGCCTTCGTCGATCAGCGTTTCCAGGTCTTTGTTGGTGGCGGCCACGCAGCGAAAGTCCACCTTGATGGGCTGATTGCTCCCGACGCGCACGATCTCTCTCTCTTGCAGCACGCGCAACAGATCGGTTTGGGTTTTGAGGCTGATGTCGCCGATTTCGTCGAGAAAGACAGTGCCTCCTTCGGCAATTTCGAATTTTCCTTTCTTACGATACTGCGCTCCGGTAAAGGCCCCTTTCTCGTGGCCGAAGAGTTCGCTTTCCAGCAATGTTTCTGTCAACGCTCCGCAGTGGATTACTACCAGCGGATGAAACCGCCGCGGACTGGCATGATGAATCGCGCGCGCCACCAATTCCTTGCCGGTACCGCTTTCCCCGGTGATGAGCACGGTCGCATCGGTTGGCCCGACGGTTTCTATGGCGTCAAACACTTTCTGCATCGCGCTACTTTGCCCGATGATGTCCTCCGGGCGCGCCACTTCCGCGACCGTTTCCTTCAGCCTGATGTTCTCTTGCTCGGTACGTTTGTGAGCCAGCGCCTTCTTGACCAGGTGAGAAATCTCATCGGGATCGAGCGGCTTGGTGACATAGTCATAGGCGCCATTCTTGAGGGCCGTGACCGCAGTCTCAACTGAGGCGTAACCGGTCATCATGATGACAATGAGTTCGGAGTCGATTTCGTGGATGCGGCGTTGCAACTCGATGCCATCGGTTCCGCGCATCTTGATGTCTACCAGGGCAGCGTCCCAGCGGTGCTCCGCCAAATGCGTCAAAGCATCGCTGGCGTTTTCCGCGGTGCCCACGTCGTAGCCCTCTTCGCGGAACCATTTGCCCAGCGAATCTCGGACGCTCAGTTCGTCGTCGACAATCAGCAGTTTTCCTTGTTCGGCCACGTTCTCACCTCGTTGTTCTTCCGGCGGCTGTCGTACGCGCGCCCGCCACGGACGCTGCCTTGCCGTCGATCGGCAGTGTGATTGTGAAGGTTGTGCCCCGGCCCACCTCCGACTGCACCTCGATACCCCCGTGGTGTCGCTCGACGATGCTGTGGCTGATGGCCAGTCCCAGGCCGACTCCCCGGCCACTTTCCTTGGTGGTCAGGAAGGGTTCAAAGATGTGGGGAAGAATCTCCGGCGGAATCCCGGAACCGTCATCGCGCACTTGGATTTCTATCTGCTCAGAATCCGGGAGAACTCGCGCGCGCATCCATAGGTTTCCGCCGCGGGGCATTGCATCAATCGAATTCATCACCAGCGCCAGCAAGACTTGCTCAATCTGCGACGGATCGCAGTACACACGCGGCAGATCGCTGGCCAAATCTAATTGCAACTGGATTCCAGTCATCTCCAGCTTGTGCTGCACCAGGCGCCCCAGTCGATCTGTAACCGTTTTAAGATCGGTGGGTTCCGGGTTCATCGGGGCGGTGCGCGAGAACGTAAGTAAGTTCTTCACCAGCTCGCCGCAGCGCCTGCTTTCGCTGGCGATCAGGTCCAGGCACTGCCGAGCCTCGTCGCGGTGCTTTTCGTCGGTTTCTCGGTTCTCGGTCCACTTTTTCAGCAGCCGGGCGTAAGTCAGGATCCCCGAAAGTGGATTGTTGATCTCGTGGGCGACCACCGCAGCCATCTTGCCGATCGACGCCATCTTCTCGGCGTGCAGCATCTGATCATGCGCGCGCCGCAGTTCCCGTGTCTTTTCGTCGACCCGATCCTCTAGCGTGCGCGCCCAGGCCACGATCTCTTCATTCGCTGCGCGTAACTGCAGGCTCATCGTGTTGAACGAGCCCGCCAGATCGCCGAGTTCGTCGTGCGATTTAGTTTCTATCTGATACCCTAGCTGGCCCTCCGCAAGCTTTTCCGTGCCCGCCTCCAGGGTTTTCAAGGGGACGGCCACGACGCGCCACACGAAAATCCAGCTCAGCACCGCGATGGTCAGCATGCCGAAGACGGTGTAGGCGATCATGCGCCAGCTGCTCTCGGCCAGTTGCGTATCGGCCTTGGCGAGAGAAAGGCTCGTATCCAGCACTCCGAGAATCTGCTGGCTCTCAGGATGCGCATGACAATCCGCGTTCGAGCACGAGGGCTGATTCTCGATCGGCGTGATGATTCCGAGGACCCGCTTCCCGCCGCCATTGCGATAAATGCGGAAGCGGTCCGGCCGGTTCAGGCGTGCCAGGGGCTGCGACTGCGCGTGACAGGCGTAGCAGGCCTCGCCCTTCTTGTCGACGATGTGGCTGACTTCGCTAGGATCGGTCGAGTAGCTGACACGTCCCTCTTGGTCAAACACGCGTACCCTCACCATGCCGGGCTCGTCGCCGATCGTTTTCATGACCTGGTACAGGCCTTCGCGATCGTTGTGCATCATGTAGTAGCTGGTGCTGCGCTTGATCACGTCGCTGATCCGCTCGGCGCTGCCCAGAACGGCGGTTTCCAGATGTTGGCGATGCAGCCGGATGTTGAGATAACCCAGCAAGCCAAAAATCGCCACCAGTGTCAGCAGCAACAACGTGATGAGCTTGGCGCTCAGGCTGTGGCTCAGGCGGGCCCAGCGCCCCAGGTGCTCGCGAGTTGGCTCAATCTCCGGCATGACTCAAAGCAGGATTGGCTGCCCTCGCCGGCTCTTGTCCCGGCATTGCGATGTGTTCGGTCTCAGCCGGGAAGATCGGCAGATACTTCGTAGCGAGGCCAAACAGCGCGAATCCGGCAGCGATGATGGCTCCCGTAACGGCGATCTCTGTCCACTTGGGCACGTAGTGCACTCCCGCCGCCGATTCCAAGCCGGTTATGCTGACGTTCAAGCGATTGGTGATGAATCCCAGTACGACCAGCACCGCCGTTAGGTACAAGCCGCTGGCACTCTGCCGAATATGGCGGCGCGAGAGCAGGATCAGAGGCGCGATCAAGCTCAATGCGATCTCCAGCCAGAACAAGTACATCTCGTAACCCGGGCGGAGTGTCAGCCTCAGCACGCCACGATGCAGCAGGTCCTCGAAGCGCAGGATCGCGAATACCGAGAGCACCACAAACAGCACGCGCCCCAGTTCCTGCAGAATGGGCAGTTCCAGTTGACGCCCGAAGTGGTTCGAGCTCATGGAGGACTCGAAGATCGTCATCGCGAGTCCCACCGCAATCGCAGAAATAAAAAAGAACACCGGCAGCAGCGGCGTGTACCAGAACGGGTGCAGCTTCTCCGGCATGATCAGATAAAGAGTCCCCAGAGATGACTGATGCAGGGTGGATAGAATCACGCCACCGATCACCAGCGGAATCAGGATTCCGCGAATGATCTTCAGCGGCTTCTCCAGTTTGAAGCGTTCCAGCACGATGGGTGAGAACTCCAGCGCCAGCACCGCGGTGTAGAGCATCACGCAGTAAGCCACTTCAAACATGACAGAGTGCGGGTTGCGCATGATGAGCGGATGCCAGATCCGGTAGGGCCGCCCCAGATCAAACATCAGCGCAACGCAGACCAGCAGGTAACCGAGAAAGGCGGTCAGCACGGTTGGCCGCACGATCGGCCTCAGGCTCTTGATGTTGAAGATGTGCACGGCTGCCGTGAGGGTGAAACCTCCAGCCGCCAGCATCACGCCGCACAGCACATCGAAGCCGATCCAGATGCCCCAGGGGAACTGGTCACTTAAGTTGGTCGACGGCCCGAGGCCCTTGGCAAAACGCACCACCGTGGCATAGAACCCGGCTGCCATCAGCGCCAGGAACACCAGCTTCCAGAAACTCAGTCTGAGTCTCATCGGGTCCTCTCTTTCTGGCCTTCCGGCTCTGGCCTGGCTTTGCTTTCCGCAGCGGCAACTTCTTCACGGCGATGTGTGATCCACCAGATTCCGCCCAGCAGCATTCCGCCCAGAGGAACAAAGTCCGGAATGCGAGAGAGCACGCGATAAGTGAGGAGCGGCAGCGGATCGCGCGTGAGATCGGTGCGATAGCCGAATTCTTCAAACGGCACGCTGGACAGCAGCAACACTGAAGTTCCGCCAACCTCGTTCAGACCGTAGATGTGGTTAACGTAGGTGTTCGGATTCTCGCGTATGCGCTTCTGCGCTTCCGCGATCAGCTCATCCCGTTCTCCAAACTTGGTAGCGCCGGTAGGACAAACTTCCGCACAGGCAGTTTGTTTCCCTGTTGAAACGCGGTCCGCGCACATGGTGCATTTCTGTACCCGCGGCAGCACCTTATTCCATTCGTACTTCGGCACTCCGAACGGGCACGCCACCATGCAATACCGGCAGCCCATGCAGCGGTTTTCTTCGTAGACCACCGGCCCGGCTGCGGTCTTGTGCAGAGCTCCCACGGGGCATACCGAGGCACATGCGGGCTCGGCGCAGTTCATGCACAGGCGCCGCATGAACTTGTCGCCCCGGGTCAGAACAACCGTGTACTTGTGGGCCGATTGCTTATCCTCGGCGGCGGTGGCGTCGTCGTAGGGAAGTTTATTTTTCTCCGCGCACGCCTGCTCGCACTGTTTGCAGCCGATGCACAGGGTGGCGTCATATAAAAGCGCCTTGCTCATGGAGTTCTCCGCTGGTTTCCCGGCTGGCGCACCCGGTCGTCACGTCGTACCTCCGCAGAGACAAGTAAGAAGGAAATAATTGCTGCCGAAGGAAGGAGGTCGTGACGATGGGGCTGCTTACCAGAAAACCGATTAGAGTTAAGCGCCCGGGTCCGAAGGGCTTGATCCTCGAAACCGGGTGGGCTGTTCCCGGCACCGGAGTGATTAAGCGGAACGGCGCAGCACCGGAGCACCCGGGCGAACCGGTTCGGCATTCGATCAGCCGTGTTGCGGCCGATAGCTTCACGCGACACCCCCGCTGTTTCTGGCGCAAGCCGGGCGGCCTAAAACCTACCCTGGCCCGGCGCGCGGCATGGAACAGCCGGTCCTTCACTTGTTCAGGTCGCGGATGTGGGCTACGAGGGCCTTGATCTGGTCCGGGGTCACACCCTTGTTGGCATATGCGTGCGTTGCCTTCTTGTTCTTGCCGCCGTTGGCGATCGCCTCGGTCAGGTCTTCGTCTGACAACTTCTTGACGTCGTCCGACTTCAACGCTGGTGCCTTAACCGCGGGCTTGCCTTCCCCATTGGGGCCATGGCACATAGCGCATTTCGCCTTGTAGAACGCTGCTCCATCATCGGCTGCCCACGACAGGTTCGGGATCAGAACAAACAGTGCCACCGCAATCGTCAGGATCAACGCTGCCAGTCTCGTCATCTTCATAATGGGCTTCCTCTCCTTAGAAATTTGTACAAGCTGCCGTGGTGCCTTCCGCGAACGGGGCGCAACTGTTGCGAAATTGCCCACCGGCCGGACCTTCCTAGCATTTGCTGTATAAGAACTCAGCATCATGACGTCTTACCTGAGTAAAGTTTCAACTAGTGGGGAGACCCGCCGCCGTGATGTGAGTCACCCCAAAACGTGACCCACAGCCCTTCCGAAAGTGAGTTTCAACGTGCTGTTACCGTGGGGTTCGGGCCTCTTCTAATCGGCGGTAGAGACGCGGCTTGCCGCGTCTCCCATTTGTCCTGGGTAGTGAGACGGGGCAAGCCCCGTCTCTACCAGGGTTCAGTTTGGAAGGCACGGGCGTCCTCACCCTCCACTCTCCCCGGGCCGCTGTCTTGGAATCAAAGACTTACAAGGGAATCCTGCGAAATCTCTGATCCGAGGAGATTTGCAGGAGTTATCCCGAGTTGCAGCTTTCAGATTTCAGCCCTCAGCTTTGACTGACTCCGGGCACTCCTCTCCTTAAATTCAGTAGGCGACATTCGGGGGGAAAATGGGACAGGGAAGGGCTGAAACATCTGCCATGCCATCACAGAGCTGGAAAGAATCGGAGATCGATCGATCACCTCCTGACGGCAGTAGCGGTTTCATCGAGAGCATTGGCCCAACTTGCGCGAGAAGCCCCGCGGACAAGACGGTCCGCGCCACACCGGCGGCACTAGCTCCTAACTCCTAACTCCTAACTCCTAACTCCTAGCTCCTACTCCCCCATTACTTTCACAATCAGTCTCTTGTCGCGCTGTCCATCGAACTCGGCGTAAAAAATCCTCTGCCAGGGACCGAAATCGAGCCGCCCGGCAGTAATGGGCACGATAACCTCGTGGTGAATCAGCAGCGCCTTGAGGTGAGAATCGCCGTTGTCCTCGCCAGAGTCATGATGCCTGTAGCCTTTCCGGTACGGCGCGAGGTGTTCCAGCCACTCGTCGATGTCGGCTATCAGTCCTGACTCGTTGTCATTCACATAAACTCCGGCGGTGATGTGCATGGCTGAGACCAGCACCATGCCTTCCTTGATACCGCTTTTCTTCACGATGGCCTCGACCTGCGGGGTGAGGTGAATGTATTCGCGATGCTTCTTGGTATGAAAGGTCAGGTATTCCGTGTGGAATTTCATCGTTCTTCCTTTCTGCCGGTCAAAAAAGCCAATTCAGTTTCTCAGATGATGATTTAGCATTGCACCCCAATGACAGAACCGCGCAACCTGCAGCGCGAAATTGAGGAATTGCGGCAACTCGCCCGTGAGTTGTCGGCCCGCATTGAACGCGTCGAGCAAGCGCTGGCCAGCGAACCTGGCGCTAGGCAACCACAGGCGTCGCCTCCGCCCAATGTCGGGCCCGCTTGGCCACGACCTCCGGCTCCGCCGAAGTCAGATCCCAAGCCACTGCCTTCGATTCCACCGCGTCCGGTCAGGGAAGCCACGATTCCAGAGGCTGACTTGGAATCCCGTATCGGTTCACACTGGTTGAACCGAATCGGCATCACCGCCGTGCTGATTGGTGTCTCGTACTTCCTCAAGTACGCCTTCGAAAACAACTGGATTGGACCTGCGGGACGTGTCTTGATTGGTTTGGCGGCCGGGGTGGCGGTGATTATCTGGAGCGAGAGGTTCCGCCATCGTGGCTATCAGATCTTTTCGTACTCGCTCAAGGCGCTTGGAATCGGAATTCTGTATCTCTCTTTATGGGCGGCGTTTCAGGTTTACAGCCTGGTTGCAGCCGGAGTCGCATTTGTCGCGATGCTACTAGTGACATCCGCTACCGCAGCCATGGCCCTCCTCCAGGACGCCCAGATCCTCGCCCTGGTTGCCTTGCTCGGTGGTTTTGCGACGCCGCTGTTGCTGTCCACCGGGCGGGACCGCGAACTCGAGTTGTTTTTTTATCTGGCCCTGCTTGATCTCGCCACGCTGGTCCTGGTCACGCTGAAACCCTGGCGCAAGGTTCTGGTATTGGCCTTCTTGGGAACCCTGTTCGAGTACATCGAGTGGTATGAAACTTTTTACGACCGCGGCCATTTCCCTCTGACGCTCGGATTCGCGACCTTCTTCTTTGCCATCTTTGCCGTTGCCCCGCTGATTGCACGGTTCAGGATGGAACCCGAAGCCAAGCCGTTCTGGGCCATCCCGCACATCCTGGCTTTTCTGAATGCGGCGGTTTACTTCATCCAGTCCTGGGTCATGATCGAGGACTTCGCGGACAAGGGCAGCGCATGGGTTGCAGTGGGTTTGGCTGGCGTTTACGTCTTCTTGAGCCGCCAGGTTCGCCCCGCGCAACACGAGATGCGGGCCGGCGAGAGCTTGCGATTGCTGCATCTCGCGATTGCCATCGGCTTCATTACTGTCGCCATTCCGATTCGCCTCGAGTCTCACTGGATTACAGTGGGATGGCTGGTTGAGTCGGCCGCTCTCGTCTGGATCGGGGACCGCATCCATTCGGATTTCCTGAGCATATTCGCGCTGGGTGCGCTGAGCCTAGGTGTGGCTCGCCTGCTGTTTGTCGACAACTTTTATTCCACCCGGCTATTTTTCAACGCGCGCGTGGCGGTTCACGCATTGGCCATCGCGGTCCTCGCGCTGGTCGCGTGGTACGGCTATCAGAGAGATGATGACGATGTGCGCAAGGTCGCCGCAGCATGCATTATTGCGCTGAACCTGCTGACGGTGATCGCGCTCACTCGTGAAGTTTCGGACTACTATCAGCGGGCGATCACGGCCTTACTGCCCCCGCGCAGTTTAACGTTGCCGAGAGAGTGGTCGCACACCCGGAACCTGCAGATCGCCCGCGACTTTACCTACTCAGCCTTGTGGATGTATTACGGAGCCCTGCTGATGTTTGTGGGTTTCTGGAAGCGCTCCGCGTTTGTGCGCTGGCAAGCCCTGGTGCTGATCGCCATCACGATCTTCAAGGTCTTCATCTACGACGTATGGCAACTCGAGCGAGGCTACCGCATCGTCAGCTTTGTGATTTTGGGGATACTGCTGCTGGTAATTTCCTTCGCGTATCAGCGGGACTGGCTGAAGCTTTCCCGGGCTTAGTGCCGGGACGTGGAGGCTCCTGCGGCCAGCTCGCGCAGCATTTCCAGCCAACCTTCGGCGTCCACCTGATCGGGGAGCGAATCAATTTCCAGAGTGGCCGAGAAATGCGGTGAATCCGGGCTGTACCGGACGCTTACGAAGTTCTTCTCCCGCGAGGCCATCAGGGCGTTGATGACCGGGCTGAGTTCCTGCCCCCACTTACTCCGGCTGGTCAGCACGATCGGCCCGGGACGAGTCACCAGCCAATTTCGGGACGACAGAGAGCCGCTGTTGTGGCCGCTCCAGCGATGGTTGTGAACGTCCAGCTGGAAGCGCGGAGCACTGTCCAGGTCGGCCTCAAAGGAGAGCGTCTCCTTCTGCTTACGCCAGCGGCTCCAAACCCAATTAGTCGGAACTGGCCGCGGGAGCAGCCGGACGACCACCCGGGCATGATCGAACATATGAGGAGGAAACCGCAGCTCTGCCAGCAGCCGGGAAGTGCCATGCCAGCGGACTTTAAGGACCCGGCCTTTGCCCGCACAGGCAGACTGGACCCAGTGCAGCACGGCAAGCGCCCTGCGCCGGTTGTAGCGGGCGAACCAGAAATACCAAAGCGTCAGGATAAAGACGGCCGCCCCAGCGTCAATGGCCAGAAACCATTCCATGCAACTACCTGAGATGCGCATCTTAAGTCTGCGGATGCTGTCATTCAAGCCCCTTCATAAGGGTTCGCCTGTAACCATCCCCTTGATTGACCGGGCGGCAGCCATTGGCAAGTAGCCGCCTGGCTCACAGCTACAATGTCCCCCGTGCAGGTTACGATCCGAGATTTCCACAGCCGGGATTTCGAGACGCTTTGGCGCATTGATCAGCAATGTTTTGCGCCGGGCATCTCCTACTCCCGCCCGGAGCTGGCCGCCTACATGCACGCCGCTGGCTCGTTCACTCTGGTGGCCGAGTCACAGGAAACACCAAATACAGAGTCGCCGGTCGGCTCGGCAACGTCCGGGTCCGGTGAGATCATAGGCTTCTTAGTGGGCCATGCCAACCGGCGTGGTGCTGGACATATCATCACCATCGACGTGCTGCCACAAGCGCGTCGTTCCGGGATAGGGTCGCGCCTCCTTTTGGCGGCGGAAGAACGCCTGCGGGCTGCGCACTGCAGCATGGTGCGGCTGGAAACCGCAGTGGACAACACTTCCGCCCTGACCTTCTACAAGCGCCACAATTACTCGCTGCTTAGGACCATCCCGCGCTACTATCCCGGCGGTCTGGATGCCTTCGTGCTGCAGAAAAATTTGCTTTCCTCGCCTTCCGACAGATAACTTTCCTGCATGAAAGTTGCCATCCAGGGCGAATCAGGCTCTTTCAGCCACGAGGCGGCTGGCCGCATGGTGCCGGGCTGCACCATTGTGCCCTGCGCCCGCTCCGCAGAAGTATTCGATCGCGTGGAACGCGGTTCGGTCGAGGCCGCGGTTATCCCCATCGAGAACTCCCTAGCAGGATCTGTGGCCGAGCATTTGGACCTGTTGCTGGCGCGAAGGGTCTTTGTCCAACGCGAATTCCATTTACGCATTATCCACAATGTGATTGCGGCCCCGGGTGTGAAGTTAAATGGTCTGAACCGCGTGCTTTCGCATCCGGTGGCCCTCGAGCAGTGTCGCGATTTCTTTCGGCGACATCCGCGGATTCAGGCGGAGCCGTTCTACGACACTGCCGGCAGCGTGAAGCATGTCATCGAAAACAAGCTCCAGCATGCAGCGGGAATCGCCAGCCGTCACGCGGCTGCGGTTTACGGAGGCAAGATTCTGAAGGCCAGCATTGAGGATGATAAGCGCAACTTCACACGATTCTTTTTAGTCCGTAAGAAACAGCACATCCTTCCGAGAGCCAACAAGACCTCGGTCGCTTTCAGCGTGAGAAACGTGCCTGGGGCTCTATTCAAGGCGTTGAGTGTTTTCGCGCTCCGCGACATCAGCCTGAGCAAAATCGAATCGCGTCCGTTGCGTGGCCGTCCCTGGGAGTACGTCTTTTTTGTGGACTTCCTGCGTGGAGAAGATGAAGCCTCTCGCAACGCCTTGCGCCATTTAGGCGAGGTTACGGACCTGGTCAAAGTGTTGGGCGTTTACCCGTCGGCATAGGTTTCAGGACGTTTTCGTTCAAGCGGTCCCTATTTCGGGGTTTTCACATCAAACCAGTACGCTTCAATTCAGGAGGACTAATGAACCCACTCGAGTCCGAAGCTCGCCGAGATTTTCTGCTTCGTGCCGGCACCATTTGCAGTGGCTTGGCGCTGCCTGCAGCCGTGGCTGTCCCGCTGATTGCGCAAGAGAAGGAAAGAGAAGAAAAGAAAGATGAAGGGGAGGAGATCTCTCCTGCCGAGGACTTAATGCGCGAGCATGGTGTCCTCAATCGCGTGCTCCTGATCTACGAGGAGCATCGCCGACGGTTGGAGTCGAAGCAGGATTTCGATCCGGCTGTTCTGTCGGACGCTGCCGGAATCATCCGCCACTTTGTAGAGGATTACCACGAGAGGCTGGAGGAGGATTACCTGTTTCCTCGTTTTCGAAAAGCGGGCAAGCTGGTTGACCTGGTGGACACGCTTCTTCAACAGCATCAGGCGGGACGCCGTGTCACCGCCCAAATCCAGCAATTGGCCGTGGCGGGCACCGCAAAAGACGACGCCAGGCGTCGCCAGCTCTCCGACGTTCTGGCCTCGTTTATTCGGATGTACCGTCCCCATGAGGCTCGGGAAGACACGGTCCTGTTTCCAGCCTTTCGCAAGGTCGTTTCACCTCACGAATACGGCGCACTGGGCGAGGAATTTGAAAAGAAGGAGGACCAGTTATTCGGAGACGAAGGTTACTTCAAAGTTGTAGGTCAGGTTGCCGGGCTGGAGAAGAGGCTGGGGATTTATGAATTGGCCCAGTTCACCCCCAGGTGACCGACTGTGTCCTGGGTCACACTCTTACGTGAGTTGGCACACTTGCAGGCTTCCCCCGAGGCGCTAACCTAAAAATAGCGGCCCAAGGACTTTGGGCTGCCAACGGAGGAAGCAATCATGCGTCTCTTGAAATTTACGTCCCTACTGGCCATTTTCCTGCTCACGGTCGGTTTATCCATGGCTCGCCAGAACCAGTTCGGAGTAGCCGACACTCAAAAAATCTCTTTCGGCGAGCCGGTGAAGGTTGGCGAGGTAGTCCTGCCCAAGGGCGAGTACAAGGTCCAGCACACCATGGAAGGGGAGAACCACGTTATGGTGTTTAGCCAGTTGCATGCTTCCAACCCGGCGACCGTCCGCGTGAAGTGTCAGCTGGTCCCCTTGAAGGCGAAAGCGCCGGCTACGCAGCTCCTGTACGGGCATAATGAAGCCGACACGCATGTGCTTCAAGAATTGATTTTTCAAGGCGACACGGCAAAGCACGTTTTCTGAGTCTTCCTTCTGGGGCAGAGGCCGGGTAGTGTCCTAATTTGCCGTTTTCACGGCTGGATTGTGGCATGAATCGTGCTACGCACCCATTCTGAGACAGTTTGATTGTTGGCCTTGGCTGCCGCTTCGATTGCCTTAAGATCTTCTGGCTTGAAGCGCACAGGCACGATTCTGCCCTTGGCTTCACCCTTGGGTAGTTTGGGTCTACCGAGTTTTTTATTCTTCTTCTGCTGTGCCAAGGTTTTTGAACTCCTGCGCGATTGCCGACCGAACAGCGGTGACGGGCGATACCACGGGCGGGATGCGTAGCACGGTAACGTGCCGTTTCGGTTTCTGCGGGTCATCCGTTTCGTGCGCCCAAGCATAAGCATGAGTCGCTTTCGGATGGCCACGCAATTCAAAGACTTCCACGATTCCTTCCCAGACTGTCTTACCTTGGAATGATTCTTTTACTGGCACGCTTTCAACGTGCCGTGCCTCTGCTCCATGCAATCTGCGGATGGTATCCCGCAAGTCCTCCACATAGGTCACGCCATTGCCTCAACGAGATCGGCTACTGTCCAGAAATCTCGTTCAATTCCAGCAGCCATTGCAGGAGTGCAGCGCAGCGTACCGTGCCGTTTCACGAAATTGTAGTAAGCAAAATGCAATGCCACTGCGGCCTTGAAGTTTTCCAGTTTCTTGCTGAAGGCCAAGGTCAGGCGCGAGAGTCGCTTGACGTGGAGCCGAGTGGTTGCATTCAGACGTTCCACATAACTGGTTGAAATCTTCTCCATGTCTGGCTCACCCATGATCGGCCTACGAATAGCAGATGCAAACGACGGGGCGCTGTACTTGCGCTCCGGGTGCTGCGCGATGTCGTGCACGTACACCTTGACGATTTGCCCGTAATCTACGTCTGCCCCGAAAGATTGCTCTACCGCTTCAACATAGCCACGTAGTGCATCAGTGGAAATCTGCACACGATTCCGCATCCGACTGGCAACATCCTGCACAAACGCATTCGCGGTTTCATGGTTGCGCTTGCCACACAGGAATGAAGGAACTAACTTAGTTTCGGCATCTATCGCGCAGAACGTCCATACATCACCGTACCCTGGGTTGTCATCAACTCGCAGATGCCGCTCTTTCTTTCCGATAAATCCCCACACTTCATCAAACTGCAGGAAATGGCAATTCAAGTCCTGCATCTTCGAGTCCAACAGCATCTCGCAGCCCCTGCCTACCCGCACACCTAGCCGCATGATTGTATCCCGGTGAATGCCGGTGATGCGCTCGATAGAGCGAATGCTGGAGCCTTCTGCCAGTGCACCAATTACCGCGATTTGCTTATCGGTGTTGAGCACGTTTGCCATGTCTATTACTGTATTACATAAATGATAAGATGTCAAGGATTTTTGTGTTACAATTTTCTCCCCCATGGCCATGCAACTATAACGACGATGGCGACACAGGAAAGCGCAATGAGCGACAAGGCTACATCGTCGGAAGGGGAACAGGTGTCCGAAATAGAAGCTCTCGCATCCAAGGTTGCACAACTTTCAGCGTCTGCAGATTTTTGGAATAAAGCGATGCTATGGGGGCTGGCTTTTGCGGCCCTTGCTGCCGTTTTTATTGTGCTAACCACCCGTTTAGCTATCCTTAGGACTTCGCAAGCGGCGGATGCCCAATCCGAATTAGAGAAAGCCAAGGATAGACAGTTGACATTGGATTTAAAAGCTAGGGATGAGCACATTGCCGGGGTGGAAACTGAACTCTCCAAACAAAAAGAACGCACAGCGACCGCGGAAAAGGCTGCTTCGGATGCAGCACTCGCTTTGGAGAAATTCAAGCAGCCGCGCTCTCTATCACCAAAGCAACAAGCTGAGTTGAGAACAGCATTGAAGCCTTTTGCTGGACAAAACTTCGCATTTGCAGTGTTCCCCGACCCAGAGCCTCTAACGCTGCTTCGAGTTTTAAACGAAGTTTTAAAATCGGCAGGTTGGAAGCGAGTGCCTTCGCAAATCCAAAGAGACTCAGGTGGTGTGTTAATGGAAGCTGATGGAGAATCAGCCGCATCAATATCCGATTCAGGAATCGCCGCGTATCTAGCGCCTGACGACACAGAGTCGGTAGCAGCCCAAATTGCATTTTGTTCGGGTCTTATCGCAGCGGGAATTTCCTGCGAACGCCATCGTACGCCGCAACTAGCTGGCAAGACCCCTAGGGCGATCACCATTAGCATCGGCAAGAAGCCATAGCAAATTAGGACACTACCAGAGGCCGCGGGTCAGCCATGGCACCGCGGCCGAGCCTTGCCATCGGGCAAGGACGGGAACAGGTTTCTGGCGCTCTGAAGGCCGAGTTCTTGGGGGGCCCGCCGCGCCGAAAGGGGCTCCTGGTCTCAGTACCTTCGACACCATGGCAAACCTGCTGGAAACGAATTAGAATCCAACACTCTGCAGCCCTTGCCAGGGAGCACACTGAATCCTCCCTCGACATAACATCATCCAAGGACTTGAGCGAACTACACTCAAGGAGCAATATGGCACAGCAAGCGCGCCCCGAACGTGCCGTCACCGGCAAAAACCGAGAAAAAGATCAGCCGGAAGAGCGCTCTCTTCCAGTACTGCCGGTTCGGGACACTGTCTTATTTCCTCATGCCGTACTCCCGCTGACCGTGGGGCGCGAAAGTTCGGTCCAGTTGATCAATTCCCTGGGCGAGGACAAGACCATCATCGTGGTGGCCCAGCGGGAGGCGCGAGTCGACGCGCCCCAACCTACGGACCTCTATACCGTCGGCAGCTTGGCCGTCGTACATAAAGTCGTAAAGATGCCCAACCAGAGCCTTTTTGTCTTTGCCGAGGGCCTGGAACGTGTGCGTCTTTCTGAATTTACTCAGCTCACGCCTTTTATGCGCGCACGCGTCGATTCCGTAGCTGAATCGGTTCCTCCCAAAAGCTCGGAAGTGGAAGCCCTGCAGCGCAACGTACTCACTCTGTTCCAGCAGATCGTGGCGGGATCGCCGACGCTTTCCGATGAACTTTCCACGGTGGCTATGAACATCGAAGAGCCGGGACGCTTGGTGGACTTCATCGCCTCCTCGCTGCCTTCTTTATCAACTGCTGATAAGCAGGATGTGCTCGAGACCACCGACGTCCGTATTCGCCTGGAAAAGATCAATCAGCACCTGGCCAAGGAACTCGAAGTCCAGCAGCTGCGCAACAAGATCCAGTCGGAAGTGCAGGACCGGGTACAGCAAACGCAGCGCGAGTATTACCTCCGCGAGCAGATGAAGGCCATCCAGAAGGAACTGGGTGAGCAGGACGAGGGTGCACGCGATACGGAAGACCTGCGGCAAAAGATCGAAGCCGCCGGCATGCCCGATGAAGTCAAAAAGGAAGCCCTGAAAGAGCTCGGGCGGCTTTCCCGTATGTCGCCAATGGCAGCGGATTACTCCGTCACGCGCAATTACATCGAGTGGCTGGCGGTGCTGCCTTGGAACAAGACTTCCGGTGGCGAAGTGGATATCCCCAAGGCCAAAGAGATCCTGGACACCGATCACTACGACCTGCAAAAAGTGAAGGACCGCATTCTGGACTATCTCTCGGTGCGCCGTCTGAAGCCCGGAATGAAGGGACCGATCCTATGCTTCGTTGGGCCCCCGGGCGTTGGCAAAACGTCCCTGGGCAAGTCCATTGCACGAGCCCTTGGGCGCAAGTTTGTGCGTCTGTCTCTTGGTGGTGTGCATGACGAAGCCGAAATTCGTGGCCATCGCCGCACCTATATCGGAGCGCTGCCTGGACAGATAATCCAAGGAATTCGTCGTGCGGAGACCAAGGATCCTGTCTTCATGCTGGACGAGATCGACAAGGTGGGGCGCGATTTTCGCGGGGATCCGGCTTCCGCCTTGCTGGAAGCGCTCGATCCGGAGCAGAACGCTACCTTCCGCGATAACTACCTGGACGTGAGCTTCGACCTATCCAAGGTGCTGTTCATCACAACCGCCAACATGCTCGATCCGATTGCCGATCCCCTGCGCGATCGCATGGAAATCATCGAGCTGCAGGGTTACACCGAGGAAGAGAAGGTGCACATCGCCTTCCAATATCTTGTTCCTCGACAGATCGAAGAGAACGGCATTACGCCCGAGCAGATCGAGTTCCCGCAGGAGGCTATCCAGACCCTGATTCGCCATTACACGCGCGAAGCGGGCGTGCGCAACCTGGAGCGCAACATTGGTACGATCTGCCGGAAGCAGGCGCGCCGGTTGGCGGAAGGCAAGAGCGAAAAACTGATTGTGACCCCGGATGTGATTCACGAATTTCTCGGAGGAATCAAAGTACGGGTGGAGGGCGAGATCGCGGAGCGCACAAAGCGTCCGGGCGTGGCCGTGGGTTTGGCTTGGACTCCGACCGGAGGCGATGTGCTCTTCGTCGAGGCCAACCAGATGAAAGGCAAAGGCGGATTCACCATGACCGGCCAGATCGGTCAGGTTATGCAGGAGTCCATGCAAGCCGCTTTGACCTGGGTACGGTCCAACGCTGTGGGTCTGGGCATTTCGGAGAATTTCTTTGCCGAGCACGACATTCATATCCACGTGCCGGCGGGAGCGATTCCCAAAGACGGGCCCTCGGCAGGAGTGACTATGGCCACCGCATTGGTTTCACTGCTGACCGACCGTCGAGTGCGTCCACTTACCGCGATGACCGGAGAGATCACTCTCAGCGGCAACGTTCTGCCGGTCGGCGGAATCAAGGAGAAAGTCCTGGCCGCCAAGCGCGCCGGCGTCCACGACATTATTCTTCCCGCCGAGAACCGGATGAATGTCGAAGAAGATCTAACCAGCGAACAGCTCGAGAACATCAGCATTCATTACGTCAAGACGATTGAGGAAGTACTCGAGCTCGCCCTGCCGTCCACGCCACGCGAAGAGAAGCAGGATGCCGAAGAGCGGGAGAAGGTTCTGAGTACCCAGCCTGTAGCCTAAGGCCGCCGGTAGAGACGGGGCTTGCCCCGTCGCAAAAGATCGGCCACTGATGCGAGACGCGGCAAACCGGGTCTCTACCATGCATCATCGCGCAGTGAAGGCTTCGTGGGCTGACTTATGGCGGCGAATATTGTGTTTATTATCCATTCGCGAAACAATGTCCTCCATGAACCTCCTGCATCGATGGATGTGCCATTCCGAACACTGGAAGAATCAACTACGCGACGAGATGGTGCCGTGGGTTCTCGCAGGGCTCGACCTCGGGCCCGATGTGCTGGAACTCGGTCCGGGGCCGGGTTTCACCACGGACCTTCTCCGTCAACGTTGCCGGCATCTGACCGCCATCGAAATTGATGCCAACTATGCCGGTCCCCTGCAGCAACGACTGCAGGGAGCGAATGTGACGGTCGTGCACGCCGACGCCACTGCCATCCCCTTCCCGGACCAGTCCTTCTCGGGCGCGGTTGCCTTCACCATGCTCCACCACGTCCCGTCAAAGCAGTTGCAGGATCAGCTGTTCGGCGAGGTTCACCGCGTACTCCGGCCGGGTGCGGTATTTGCGGGAACCGACAGCATCCCCAGGATTTTTCTGCATCTTGCGCACATTGGGGACACTTATGTACCCGTCGACTGCCGCACACTGCGCTCCAGGCTTGAGACTGCGGGCTTTACCGACGTGCAGATCGAAAACGGAGAGAAGAGATTTCGCTTTCGAGCCCGGCGAGACTGACTCGCTCACGCCGGGCCTGAAGCCGGTCTGGGCTGGGCGGGGAACCAGGCCTCGATCGCGGTTCCCGGTTCACAGCGGCTGATACTGAGCTCTCCTCCACACTGGCGTGTGCGTTCCCGCATGCCACCAAGGCCCACTCCAGCCGCGGCTGAGAGTTTGCTCTGAACGTCGGGGGGTATCCCTTTCCCGTAATCTCGAATGCGAACGCAAGCGCGGCCGGCGCTTTGTTCCAAAACCACGTCCGCGGTTTTGCTGCCTGAGTGGCGATACACGTTCGTGAGCGCCTCTTGCACAATGCGAAAAATCGAAGTTTCGATTTCCGACGCCAGCCGTGGGAACTTGGGCGGCCGGATTTCCAGGTTCACGTTGATGTTGGAGCGTTTTGAAACCCCGTCCGCGTACCACTGCAGGGCCGGAACCAGTCCGGCGTCATCCAGGAGCGGCGGGTGAAGCAGGTAGGAAAGGCTTCGGACACCCTGCAGCACTCGGTCGCCTAATTGCAATGCTTCTTCTAGGCTATCCTTGGCTGCCGGTTCAAGGGCGCCCTGCAGCAGGGTAGATTCCAGCATCATCTTCATGGCGCTGAGCTCCTGGCTCAAGCTTTCATGCAATTCGCGTGCGATGCGGCGCCGCTCTTCATCCTGGACCCGCAGCAGGCGTCCGGAGAGCTCGCGCAGTCGCTGCTCCAGCTCTCGGCGCTCGGTCATGTCGCGCGTAACTTTGGAGAAGCCGTAGAGCTTTCCCTGGGCGTCTCGCAGAGCCGTAATCATCACGCTCGACCAAAAGCTAGACCCATCCTTGCGGACCCGCCAATTTTCGTCTTCAAATTGGCCTGTCTGGGCTGCCACTTCCAGTTCGTGGGCCGGCCAGTTCGTCCGGACCGCCTCTTGCGGGTAAAACTTCGAGAAGTGTTGGCCGACGATCTCACTGGCCTTATACCCGTTGATGCGCTCGGCACCGGCATTCCAGGTGAGAACATGCCCGGTGGGATCAAGTAGAAAAATGGCGTGATCCTTTACGCCTTCGACCAGGAGACGATACCGTTCTTCGGTTTCGCGCAGCGCCTGTTCAGCCCGCCGACGCGCGCTCAAGTCGCGCGTAATCTTTGCAAATCCGCGTAGCGAGCCATTGTCTTCTCGTAGCGCAGTAATGACAACGCTGGCCCAGAAGCGCGAACCGTCTTTGCGCAACCGCCAGCCCTCATCCTCGAAACGGCCCTCGGCGGCTGCCATCTTTAGCTCATGCTCTGGCCAGCCGCTCTTTGCCACCTCGGGCGGATAGAAAACCGAGAAATGTTTGCCAATAATCTCGCCGGCTGCATATCCTTTGATTCGCTCGGCGCCGGCGTTCCAGCTGGCGACCTGTCCTTTGGGATCGAGTACGAAGATGGCGTAATCCCTGATGGTCTCTACCAGAAGACGAAAGATATCTTCGCTGTGCTGAAGGCTCTCCTCGGCCCTGCGTTGCCGGTGTGTCTCGGTCTGTTTGTGATGGGGCTGCAAATTGGGTGGCAAGTCGGCTCTCAATTATGGGAACTCAGAAATTTTCTGCCAGTCTGCTCCGTCCATTGGCGGGGAGGCGGACGCTAAACTATTCGTTTCTAAAGTACTTTCATCGCGACCGTCTATACAGTAAAGACTGTAGGTCCGCGGCCGCACCCATTACAATCAGTGAGGTGCCGGTTCCGATTGTAACGTAGTGCGCGCTTATCGAGACCGTTGCCTTCTCAAGCGTCCCGGCGCCTCCCGCGCTAAACTAGCAGCGCCAAGAGTCGCTACTTTAATCCTAATGCGGATTCGCGTCCTGTTTTTCGGCATGTTGAGGGACCTCGCGGGCCGGACAAACGACTGCGTCGATCTGCCCGAAGGCGCTACGGTCGATTCGGTTCTAGAGCACTATACAGTTAGCATCCCGCGTTTTAAGGACTTAATCCCTTCCCTCGCCCTCTCCGTGAACCAGGAGTATGCCGGACCGAAAGTCAAGTTGAAGGCCAATGACGAGGTCGCGCTGTTGCCGCCGGTCAGCGGAGGCGCGCCCAAGGTTTTCCTGGTGCGCGAGAAGATTGACACGCAGGGCATCCTGGAGAGCATCAAGCAACCGGAAGACGGAGCCGCAGTCGTCTTCGAAGGTGTGGTTCGTAACCACACTCGGGGACGGCGGACGCTCTATCTTGAATATGAATCGTATGAAGAGATGGCTTGCAGACAGCTGGGTGCTCTGACCGAAAAGGCGCTGGCCCAGTTCAAAGTGCGGGATGCCACGATTATCCACCGTCTGGGCCGCCTGGAGATCGGCGAAACCAGCGTCCTCATTGTGGTCGCCGCGGCGCACCGTGGTGCTGCCTTCGACGCTTGCCGCTGGCTGATTGATACCCTCAAGCGCACGGTTCCCATCTGGAAGAAAGAGTATTTCGAGGACGGCGCGGTGTGGGCCGATGGCGAGCCCTTTCCCCCCGACATTCGCTCAGGCACCCATTCTCAACGCCCTGCATCTAAATGACTGTTCCCTCCATGAAAAGTCTGGCCGCTATTGCCTTCGTGCTCGCGACCTCTCTCTTTTCGTACACCCAGGAAAGCTCGTCTACCATGAAGGTAGACGTCAAGCTGGTCAACGTGTTTGTGACCGTAACTGACCAGCACGGAGCGCCCGTTTCCAGCCTGAAAAAAGAGAATTTCATCCTGCAGGAGGATGGACGTGAGCAGAAGCTGGCCGTTTTTGATCGTGAGTCTGAGTTGCCGCTGTCCATTGTTCTGGCCATAGATACCAGCCTCAGCACGCGTCGCGACCTGCCGCTGGAACTGCAGTCCGCCCGGCGCTTCGCCAACACGATTCTGCGCCCGGTCGACGCCCTCGCGCTTTATAGTTTCAGCGAAGTTGTAAGCGAAGTCGTACCCTTCACCTCCGACTTAAAGACGATTGACCGCGGGGTTGACCGGATTCGCCTGGGCTCGGCGACCGCACTCTATGACGCGCTCTATTTGGGTGCTCAGGCGCTGGATCGGCGCCACGGACGAAAAGTGTTGGTTGCGATCACTGACGGCGGCGACACAGTCAGCAAGATGGATTATAAGGAGGCAGTGCGCGCCGCCCAGGAAGCCGAGGCGATCGTGTACTCCATTATCGTCGTGCCAGTCGAGGCCAGCGCCGGCCGCGACACCGGCGGCGAGCATGCCCTCATCCAGCTGTCCGAAGACACCGGTGGCAAGTATTTTTATGCCAGCTCGCTACCGCAGTTGAACGACGCCTTCCGCCAGATCGGCGACGAACTCCGCACCCAGTACCTGCTGGTTTACTACCCGTCACAAAAACTCTCCGATTCCGAATTCCGCCGGATCCAGGTAAGCCTGGAAGGAGTGCCCGACAACAACACCTACAAGGTCCGACACCGGACGGGCTACTACACGTGGAAAGAGAATCAAACCAGATAGCTCCGCTATTTTGGTCCGGTCTTCATACCATTTCCTGAAATCTGGATATGGAATTTGGGATGCGCCTCCGCGAAGGGTGATGGACTCCGAAGTCGTTTCTGTTGCAGCTCAATGATTTAAACGATGTGGCTTCCTCAAGTTTTGGCTGGACCCCAGATTGCACACCCATCAGCCAGTTACGAACAACCCTGTTCGTTTTCAGCCTTCAGGCGCCTTTACAGGTTCGGCCGAAGTGCTGACAACGCCGATACCGTTTTCCTTCCATTTCTTGGGGCCGAGGTGCAGAGCATTAGGCTGTCTAGAGTCAACTTCTTGAAAGGTGGAAAGGAAGGTGGATGATGTCATGGAATTCGAGGTTCGGCAGGCGGTTTAGTTTGGTCGCCGTAACACTTCTGTTACTTTCAACCGCATATCTCCTAGCGCAAACGACCGTGGGCACGGGCAGCATCGTGGGAACGGTGACTGATCCGTCTGGGGCTGTAGTAAGCGGCGCGAAGGTCACAATAGCCAATACGTCCACCGGCCAAACGGTTGACGTTACAACGAATGCCGCTGGTGCCTACAACTCCGGCGCGCTGGCTCCGGGGCAATACAAAGTGCAAGTCTCGGCCAAAGGCTTTAGCTCGCTAAGCACGACCGCAGCTGTGCTGGTTGGTAACACGTCGACTGTCAATGGCAAGCTGCAGCTCGGCCAGGAAAGCCAAGTTATCGAGGTGCAAGCGAACGCCGTAGCTGTCAACACCGAGCAAGCGGCAGTGCAAGGGGTTATCAATACAAACCAAATTGAGAACCTCCCATTGGGTGGCCGGAACTTCCTCGATCTCGCCCAGCTCGAGCCGGGTGTCCAAATCCAGGACGGGCAGAACTTTGATCCCACGAAGGCAGGGTACTCCTCCATCTCGTTCGGTGGCCGCTTTGGCCGCACCGCCCGCATCGCCGTGGACGGTGTCGATATCAGTGATGAGACGGTCGGTACTACCACGCAGGATATTCCGGCCAGCGCCATCGACCAGTTTCAGCTCAGCCAATCCTCTCTTGATCTTTCGAACGATCTAACTTCCTCCGGCGCCGTCAACGTCACCACGAAATCAGGGACGAACACCTATCACGGCCAGGCCTTTGGCCTGTTCCGCGACCGAAGCGTAGGCGGTGCGTCGACGCCCGGCGGGGGCGCGCTGCCCTTTCAGCGTTCCCAATATGGCGGGAACCTCGGCGGACCCATCATCAAGGACAAGCTGTTCTTCTTCGCGGACGGCGAGCGTACGAAGCAGGATTCGCTTACGCCGGTCTTGTTTCCGGCTCCATTTGACATCTACAACGGCGGTATCGGCGTGCCTTTCCGCGACAACGAGCTACTGGGAAGAGTGGACTACACTTTGGGTCATAACGCCCGAGCTTTCTACCGATACGACTACTTCAAGAACTCGTTGCCCGCTACCTTCGGGTTCGGATACTCCCTCTACACGAATCAGGATATTACGCGAACTCACGTAGTTGGAGTTGACTTCAGCACTCGGACTTTCACCCACACTGTCCGCTTCTCGTACCTGAAATTCCAAAATCAGATCGTGGACGACACAGCAGGGTCGAGTCTGCCATTTTGCTGTAACGGCGTCGAGCTGAATGCTTTGGGCAATGGATTTTACGCTGGGCCCAATCTGCTCGCGCCACAAAGCACCCCGCAATCCAACCACCAGATCAAATACGACGGCAGCAAGTCCATTCACAGCCACATTTTGCGCTATGGCTTCGCCTGGAACCATATTCAGGGTGGTGGTTTTGCCGATTTCTTCGGGCTGGCCCCGCGCGTCTCGTGGCACCAGACGGCGGCAAACGAGGCCTTCGCCGCCACCGGACCGTATCCTGGAGGCGCGTCCAATCCGTTGAACTATCCTGCCGAGAGAGTCCGTTATGGCAACGGCTTGGGATTCTCCACGCTGGAACCCGCCTTGGGCTTCCCGGCTGGCGGCCTGGGGCCGGACAACCGTATCGGTTGGTACATTGGTGATTCCTGGAAGATCAAGCCCAACTTCACCTTGAGCCTGGGCTTGCGCTACGACCGCGACACCGGTCGTACCGACAGCGACTTGCCAGCGGATCCGAAGATTAATGCTGCCTTTCCAGGCTGGGGTAATCGGGTCCAGCAGCCCAATACGAATTTTGCCCCCCAGTTGGGCATTGCCTGGGATCCCCTGAACAACGGCAAGACAGTAATTCGCGGCGGGGTTGGTCTCTATTACGAGAACATCATCTTTAACAACGTTCTCTTTGACCGGCCGCTACGTTTGCTCACGGGAGCCTTCAATCAGACCCCGTACGCCTGTTTCAGCGGTATACCGCAACCTGTGCCTGTGGCGACCGGCACCATCACTCCCCCGGCCAGTTCCTGTGGTCTCGACGTCCACGCTGGCGACGCCATATCCTCGATCCTGGCGTTCTGGAGCCAGTACAAAGCGGGAAATCCGTTGGATCTTCAGGCTCCAAATCCTAACTATATTGGCAACTTCCTCGATGCGGGGTTGGGTGTCCCCCTCGGAATCATCGCCCCCGGTTACAAGACTCCACGCTCGGTGCAGATCAACTTCGGCATCCAGCGCGAGATTCGGCATGGCATGGTGTTCAGTGCCGACTACCTCCGCAACGTCGAGACCCACTCGTTGTTGGGCGTCGACATCAACCACGACGGGGACGTCAGCAACTTCAACCTTGCCAATGCTCAGGCCGCGATAGCTGCTACCAACGCACACTTCAGCTGCGCCAGCGTCGATTGCGCCATTGGTAAAGGCGCAACCATGGCTGATTATGGTGACCACGGGCTGGCCTCAGCCTCCGATTTCGGGCAAGATTGCTTGGACGCCATCGGAGTTCCTTGTGCCTTCCCCGGGAGAAATGCAGGCCAGCAGGTGTCCTTATTCCTGCAGCCCATCGGTCGCTCGGTTTACAACGCCTTGCAGCTCAAGCTGACGCAGAATGTCGCGAATCCTTTCCGCAGCGTAAAGGCGCTGAACTTCCAGGTGGCCTACAGCCTGTCCCGCTTCAAGAACTCCGGCGGCGCTCAAGTAAATGGAACGACGGGGGACAACGATCAGGACTTCGTCTTGCAATCGGCGGACAACAATGTGCCTAACCGGTACTTTGGACCTTCACTGATGGACCGCACCCATCAGATTTCGTTTGGGGGTTATGCGGACCTGCCCGGGAAGTTCCGCCTGGGCTTGGTTTCCCATTTCAACAGCCCACTCTCCAGCGCCTTGGTGGTTCCCAACACCGGTGCCGGTGCAGGCGAAGTCTTCCGCACCGATTTCACTGGGGATGGAACCGTGGGAGATCCGATGCCCGGAACGCACTTCGGACAGTTCGATCGGGGTACTGACGCTTCTAACATCAACACGCTTATCAACAATTACAACGGCAAGTTTGGGAACCAGCCTACGCCAGCCGGCCAGGTATTAATTGCCAACAACCTGATGACTTTGGCGCAGCTTCAGGCGCTGGGTGGAGTCGCCCCCACCCTTCCGACAGCCCCGGGTGACCAGGTTAACTTCAGTTGGCTGCGATCGTTTGACCTCAACCTTGGGTGGAGGTACACCATCAAGGAGAGGTTTACCATCGAGCCGACGGTATACTTCTACAACCTGTTCAACTTCTCCAACTTTGGCCTGCCGCCGGTCTCGATGTCCGGCCTGCTCACTGGGTCGGCGGGTGCGATCAACGGCACGGGCAAGCTCGACAATGAGGCTTTCCGCGTTGGAAATGGTACCGGCGTATACGCGGTTGGTGCAGCCCGGCAGATCGAGTGGGGAATGAAGGTTACCTTCTAGCTTGAATTGCGGACTAAACCTCAGGCCATCGGCCATCGGCCGGTGGCCTTTTTGATGAAACCTGAGAGCGCGTTCAGGGAGCCAAGCGCAGGGGCTTGAATAGCTTCTCGATCCTCTTAAGCTTTTGTTGAGGGGCCTTGGGCAGGACGCCGTGATTGACCTGCTCTAAATCCTGTAGTGTCCTAATTTGTAGGACACTACCCTAAGCCGGGTGCTTAACCGTTCTGGGGATCTCGGCTGGGAACCATGTTGTAAGCCTCACGAGGATTCAGATTCTTACGAACCAACCTCTCCGCGCGGGTAGTTTGGCGTGCGCACGCGGCGGAAGCATGGTTACGCGATTATAGCTCCGGTTAAGGTTATGAAAAGCGATCGTGCAACGCAGCCGAGAGTGTTGCTGGTTACAACTCCGAGGAATTGTACTTCCGTCTGGAGTGGCTGCAAGCTGGATTTGCGATGCTTCAGCACCGTGTACAATGCACCTATGCCTTTTCGCGGAACAGGTCCCCCCAATACCACCCGCAAGGGCGGCAAGGCTCCGCCTCCCGACGACACGTTCGAGGAAGCCGCCTTCCTGAAGGCTCTCGGCGAGAAGCAGAAGACGGTCAGCGTCAAGCTGGTAGGCGGCGAGGTCGTGCAGGGATGGATTGAGTATTACGACAAGAACATGGTGCGCCTGACCCGGCAAGGAGCCCCCAATTTGTTCATCTTCAAGCACGAAATCATGTACATCGCGGAGGAGCCCCCGCGGCGGTAGTGCGTGATCTCGACCAGATCAGAATTATGCTTCTGTTGCCCAAGCTGGCTGAAAGTCCGTTCTTCTAAGCGCTGCCCATGCTCTTGAACTCGAATTCTGCCACCTTTGTGCCCGCCATGGCCGAGATCGCCCGCGAGGCGGGAGCCTTGCTCATGAAGTATTTCGAAGCGCGGGTGAAGATCGAGTACAAGGGCGACGTCGACCTGGTCACCGAGGCCGACCGCAAATCCGAGGCGCTCATCCTGGAGCGCATTCGCTCCGAATGGCCCGACCACAATGTGATGGGAGAAGAAGGCACGCGCATTGAATCCGGCAGCGATTATCGATGGTATGTAGATCCCCTTGACGGCACCACAAATTTTGCGCACGCATTTCCCGTCTTCTGCGTCTCTCTGGGGCTGGAATTCAAGGGCAAGCGCATTGCCGGCGTGGTTTATGACCCTACCCGCAACCAATTGTTTGCCGCAGAGCAGGGAAGCGGGACGTATCTCAATGACCGGCGTATCCGGGTTTCAGCAGTCGATAATCTGACCGAGTGCCTCGTCGCCACAGGCTTTCCCAGCCATAAGCGGCACAAGAACCCCAATATCTTCTTTTACCATCAGATCACGTTGCGGACCCACGGCGTGCGCCGGGCCGGCTCAGCAGCACTGGATTTGTGTTCGGTAGCTTGCGGGCGCTTCGACGCCTTTTGGGAATTCAATCTGAACCCGTGGGATACCGCGGCCGGCGTGCTGATTGTCGAGGAGGCCGGCGGGCAAGTTACGGATTTCAGCGGCCAACCTTTTAACATCAACAGCCGCGAGACTTTGGCATCTAACGGCCTGGTGCACGAGGCGATGCTGGCCGAATTCGACGCCGTCTTCAAAGGCCGGGGTTTAGAGGAGTTGCCCAGCCCGGTCGAATACGCCAAGAGTCGCGGCAAGCGCTAGAATAGAAAAAAGTGTGGGGAGAGCGGTTACCCTGCCAGAACCGCCTCCCGGGCAAGTTCAGGAACTAACGGTGATCCAATCGCTCCTTGAACGCAAGATCGAAAAGCGCCCAGATAGAGTGCGTTTGAAGGGACGCATTCTTTTCCTCACTGAAGATCCCGAATTGATCAAGCGGCAACTGGCGGGCGAAGATCTGCCCTGGAATACTGGGAACCCCGCGAACAATCCCGGGCTGCGCGACGACATCTCGACAGACGAGATCACCCCGGCGCACTACTGCTTCTACTTCGATCAGACTCTCGGCGAAATCCCCTATCTGGGGCTCAAATGCGGAGGGGTTCTTCCCGTCGCGCGCAACGATGTCAAGAAGGGCGGTTTTGTGTGCTCGGTAAGCGGCAAGCGGCGGGGCAAGGGATCGAGTCGGGAGCAGTCGCCTTACGCCGAGATGTGCGCTGGAATCCAGGTCGTCATCGCCGAGAACATTGAGCGTATCTACAAACAGAACTGCCAGAATCTTGGGCTGCTTACCTCAACGAATTTTTCTCTTATTGACAAGATTCGCCGAGGTGAGGAGATCGCCCTTTCAGAATTCACGACGGGTGAGGACGAGATCACGCGCCAGGTCATCGAGTACGGCGGGTTGTTCCCATTCAACGTGGCCCGCATGCAAAAGAAAGTTTTTCTGCCGCCCATTGAAACGAAAGCTCAATATTTTTCAATGCAAGGAAACACGCGCCGCTATCATATCCGGGCGATGACCTTGGCCGAGAAAATTTTTGCCCGCCATATGATCGCGCCGAGCGGTGACGTCGGCGTACAGGCTGTTAAGCCCGGCGACTCTGGCTTCGCTCGTGCCGATCTGCGCTTCAGTCACGAGTACGTTACCCCGATGGCCGCTATGTTCTTTGAGCATTACCTCGGCAAAGATGCTAAGGTGAACGATCCCTCCAGCATTCTGCTTTTCCGTGACCACCTGACTTTTCTCGACGAGGTGATCTCGGAAGAAAAGAAGAAGCTCGGTCTTCTCGATTTGGCGACACAGCTCAAGCTCAAGCAGCAGGACTTTGGGCAACGCCAAGGCGTCAAGCTGCATGGCGAATTGAAAGACCGCAAGGGTTCGGAAGGCATCTGCCACTCCATCGTGCTGGAAAGCTATGCGCTGCCGGGTCAACTCAATATTGGTTCGGACTCGCACACGCCACATGTAGGCGCGATTGGGTGCGTGGCATTCGGCATTGGTACCACCGACGTGTTCAACAGCTGGATCACGAAAGATGTTCGGGTGAGAGTGCCGGAGTCAGTGAAGGTCGTGATCCGAGGTAAAAAGCGCCCCAACGTCACGGCAAAAGATTTCATTCTGAAGATTCTGAGCCTCGACTACGTGCGCAGCGGTAAGGCCTTGGCCAAGGTGATGGAATACGCAGGCGAGGCGATCGAGGAGCTTAGCGTAGACGAGCGCGCGACCATGACCAACATGGCGGCGGAAATCGGCGGGTTCACTGGAATCGTCGCCCCCGATGAAAAAGTCGTGGAATTCCTGGTGAAACGCCGAGGCATGGATCGAAAGAAAGCTGGGGCCATGATCCAGGGTCTTACCAGCGATCCTGGCGCCGAGTACGCGCACGTTATCGAACTGGACGCAGCCGAGATCACGCCCATGGTGGCCACGCCCGGCGACCCGGGCAACGGCAAGTACGTCCGCGACTTGAATACGCCTGTGCCGGTGGAATTGGCCTACGGGGGGACTTGCACGGCCGGCAAGAATGAAGATATGGATATGTATGCGGAAGTTCTCGCCGACGCCATCAAGCACGGGAAACGAGTGGCGGAATCAGTGAAGTTCTATATTCAGTTCGGATCGCAGGAAACACGCGATTACGCGGTTGGCCGGGGCTATCTCGAGGTCTTCCAAAAAGCCGGCGCCCACGTCATTGAACCCAGCTGCGGGGCCTGCATCAATGCCGGGCCGGGCGTCTCGACGCGGCCCGACCAGGTCGTGATCAGCGCCCAGAACAGAAACTTTCCCGGGCGCAGCGGGCCGGGACAGATGTACCTCGCCAGCCCTCTGACCGTGGCTGCCAGCGCGGTTGCCGGCTATATTGTGGAATATCAGCCCAGCGAGCAGCAGGAGATGATTTCGGCGTAAACTCATTTGAGACGGGGTCAACCGGCTTACCTGTACGGAAGTCGGCAAATCTTGCTAGAATATGCGGTCTGAATTGACCCCGCAGAGATCAAGGGAGACAACAGAAAATGGCATATGTAATTGCAGAACCGTGCATCGGGACGAAAGACACTGCTTGTGTGGACGCCTGCCCGGTGGATTGCATTCATCCTAAGAAGGATGAAGAAGCTCACGCCACCGAGGAGATGCTCTACATTGATCCCGTGGAGTGCATTGACTGCGGCGCCTGCGTTCCGGTTTGCCCCGTTTCGGCTATCTTTGCGCTGGACGATCTGCCGGAGAAGTGGAAGCACTTCACCGAGCGCAACGCGCAGTATTACGGGCGCTAAAGTACCCAGGCAAAAATGGCGCACACTTGTGTCTTGGTTGTGCGCTTTTTGTTTGTAGCCGTCAGTTGCCAGCTCTCAGCTCTCAGTTACGAACGACGTGCGCGGCGATGTGCAGCTGATAGCCGAAAGCTGATAGCTTGAACTCCTTTCCATCCACTGCACCCTCGATTACAATCAAAGATTAACTTGCTGCGACCGAGTGACGTAGTGCCTATGCTGCGCGGCAGGCGGTGAGCGTCGATGCCGCTGAAGGAGTCCGAGGCCATCATCCTGCGCACGTATCCGCTGCGCGAAGCGGACCTGCTGGTCACGTTTTTCACGCGCCTGGAAGGCAAAGTTCGCGGCGTAGCGCGGTCGGCCAAGAAATCCAAGCGTCGTTTCGGGGGTGCACTCGAACCGCTGACGTACGACCGGGCTTATTACGAGGATCGCGAAGGCCAGGAACTAACCCGGCTGGATTCCTGTGAGGTCATCGAGTCGCCGTTGGCGAGTGAAGTCAGTTACCCTCGCGCGGTCGCCCTGGGCCACATCGCCGAATTGCTCGATGAGTTGTTGCCGGATCGCGAGGCGAACGATGCGGTTTTTCGCCTGACGCTTTCGGTCCTGCGAACGTTGAGCGGCCCGAACGTCTGGATGCCGGTCACCTACTTTGAGCTCTGGCTGACCAGGCTGATGGGATTCTTGCCGGAACTCTCGGACTGCATCGTCTGCGGGCGGGAGCTCAATGGCAGCCGGGCCTTCTTTCACGCGTTGGCAGACGGATTGATGTGCCCGGAGGATAAACGGATGGCGTCTTCGGAAATGTCGACTGATTCGCGATCGCTTGCGGCACAAATGTTCCGAGCACCGGCGGAAAGTTTCAGCTCCACTGCATGGTCTAAGGTACGCGCCAGCGACTTGCGGAAGTTCCTGGTGCAAACCCTGGAACGGCACATAGAGAAGAAGCTGATCACGGCAGCGATGCTGGAGAAAATCAGCACTTAGCAGTTAGCACTTAGCCATTGGGGTCTCCCGGTGCAGATGCTTAGGGGCTAAAGTGCCAAGTGCAAGGACGTAACCCCTGATTTTGAATCCGACCAAGTCCAACCCGCCGACTTTCCAAGAACTCCTTCTGCGTCTGCAGACATTCTGGGCTGAGCGCGGATGCGTGCTGCAGCAGCCTTATGACGTGGAAGTCGGAGCGGGAACCATGGCGCCCGAAACCTTCCTGCGCGTGCTGGGGCCTGATCCCTACAAGGTCGCTTACGTTCAGCCTTCTCGCCGCCCGGCCGATGGGCGTTACGGAGAGAATCCCAACCGTCTGTTCAAGCACATGCAGTTGCAGGTGATTTTGAAGCCGCCGCCGGAAAATGTGCAGGAGCTCTATTTGGAGTCTCTTGCGGCCATGGGCATTGACCTGCGTCAGCACGATATCAAGTTTGAAGAAGACAATTGGGAATCGCCCACGCTCGGCGCCTGGGGTATTGGCTGGCAGGTCATGCTCGACGGTTTGGAAATTACCCAGTTCACTTACTTCCAGCAGTGTGGAGGCGTGGACCTGGATCCAATTTCCGCGGAGTTAACCTACGGGCTGGAACGTATCGCGGCGTTTCTTCAGGATGTGGATTCCATTTACGACATCGTTTGGGCGCGCGATCCGGAGACAGGTCGAGTCACGACCTATGGCGACGTGCGCCTGGCCGACGAGCTGCAGTTCTCCGTCTACAACTTCGAGGCAGCGGACGTCGAGAAGACCTGGAAGCATTTCGAACTGTACGAGGCCGAGTGCAAGGCGCTTCTCGAAGCTTACGCGGCGTCTGGAAGGAAAGAGATAACTGACGGGCCGCTTAAGTTTGACAGGCACCGCTTTCCGCTCCTGGCGGCCTACGATCTGTGTCTCAAGTGTTCGCACCTGTTCAACATTCTGGATGCACGTGGCGCCATTTCCGTAACCGAGCGCGTTGGGGTCATTGCACGCGTACGCGGGCTGGCTGTCGGCATTGCCAAGGCTTACGTCGAGCAACAGCGCGGAGAAGAACCGGAGGCAGATGCAGGCCAGGAAATAGGGAAACTGAAAACCAAAAAGAAAGAAAAACCCGTAACTGCGGTTTCGTGACCATTGACCCGAGGATTCGCTTTTTGTGGAAGGTCATGGCTTTTAGCCATGCCAAAACGACGTATCGGAGTCTTGTCATTCCGAGCGGCTTTTAGCCGCGAGGAATCTGCTTTTTTGAACTTAATCGAATGCCTGACTTTGTCCTCGAAATCGGCTGTGAAGAGATTCCGGCGCGTATGATCGACGCTGCGTCTCTGGAACTGAGAACCCGCGTCAATGACTTGTTGACACGGGAACGCCTTCCCGCCAGCGGCTCGGTCTCCTACCTTGATACACCGCGGCGCCTGGCCGTGCTCGCTTCGGGGATTCCGAGCGCCCAACCCGACGTGACCGAGCAAGTCACCGGGCCCTCCACCAACGTTGCCTACAAAGACGGGCAGCCTACTTCCGCGGCACAAGCTTTCGCCAAGAAAGTCGGCGTGGAAGTCTCGAAGTTGAGCAAGGTGACCACCTCCAAAGGCGAATATCTTGCCGCACAGGTCACCAGGAAAGGGCGTCCGGCGGCCGAAATCTTGGCCGAGGCTCTTCCCCGAGAGATCAGTTCGATCTACTGGCCAAAAAGCATGTACTGGCGCAAACCGACGGAACGCTTTGTGCGGCCCGTGCGCTGGCTCGTGGCCCTGCTAGACGGGCAAGTCATTCCGTTGGAATTTGGTGGCATTCGCGCCGGCAATCAATCACGCGGCCATCGCCTTCTGGCCGACCGGCCGGTGCAGATTTCATCTGCGGGCGCACCTTATCTGGAAGTATTGGAAAAAGCAAAGGTTCTTAGCCGGGGCGCTCGAGAGAAACAGATTCGCAAGCAACTCGATGTCGCCACTCGGGCCATTCCCAGCGCACGCTGGCGCGAGGATAAGGAGTTGTTGGACACCGTAATTAATCTCACGGAGTTCCCGTCGGTGATCCTGGGCAACTTCGAACGCGAGTTCCTGCAGCTTCCTGAGGAAGTGCTGGTGACAGTCATGCGCGACCACCAGAAATATTTCGCGGTAGAAGATGCGAGCGGAAAAGTGGCGCCGCATTTTCTTGCGGCCCTGAACACTGACGGCGATCCGCAGGGCATCATCCGGCACGGTCACGAGCGCGTACTGCGGGCTCGCTTCAACGACGCGCGATTTTTCTGGCAGACGGACCAGAAGCACTCATTACGTGAGCGAGTGGAAATGCTCAAGCAGGTTACCTTTCAAAGAGATTTGGGCAGCTACTACGACAAGACCATGCGCGTTCAGCGACTTGCCAGTTGGCTATGCGAAGTCCTGCGGCAGGCGGGCGTGACAGTTCGTCCGGGAGTGGTCCACAAAGCGGCGTGTCTGGCCAAGGCTGACCTCACCACCGAGCTGGTGAAGGAATTTACCGACTTGCAGGGCATCGTGGGAGGATTGTATGCGCGCGCCCAGCAACTCGATCCGGATTTGCCCCAAGCAACTCGCTTCGCCATTGCCGACGCTATCTACGACCACTACAAGCCGGAATCCATGGACGATTCCGTGCCCCACTCGGTGGAAGGCGCGGTGCTCTCGATTGCCGACAAGGCCGACAGCATCGCCGGAATGTTTGCCTTGGGTCTGATCCCAAGCGGGTCAAAAGACCCCTTTGCCCTGCGGCGGCAGGCAAACGCGATTATTAGGGTGACTGCCGAGCACAAGTTGCCTATCGGTTTGAGTCAACTCTTCAGCGACGCCCGGGCAATTTACGAAGGATCGGAAGCAGAGAAGAAGTTTTCCGCGAGGGTGGATTTTGCGGGCTCGATTCGCGATTTTTTCCGCGAACGTCTGGAGTTCTACCTGAAAGATGTGCTCGGTTTTTCGTATGATGTAACCAACGCCGTGCTGGCTGCGGGCTCGGAGAATGTGATGGATGCGATCGCCCGGGCTGAGGCAGTCACCAAGGTCCGGTCTTCTGCGGATTTCGAATCCATCTCGATCGCTTGCAAGCGCATCAAGAATATTCTGCGGCAGGCTCGCGAGGCAGGGAAGCAGCCCGGGAAGGCTATCGACGGGGCCGCATTTCAGGAGCCAGCAGAAAAGGACTTGGCCGTAGTGATCCCGGGGACGGCGAAAAAAGTCGAGACACTCCGCAGCGAGCACAATTATGAGCAGGCGCTGGTCGAGATCTCCAGGCTGCGGCCCAAGGTGGACACATTTTTCGATAAGGTCCTGGTGATGGTGGATGACGAACGTATTCGGGCAAACCGGCTAGCGCTGTTGCAGAGCTTGCTGCAGGAGTTTTCGACCATCGCTGATTTTTCCGAGATCGTGACCGAAGGGAAATAACGACAAAAGTGTGCGGGCACTCGCACGACACCCGGCAGGATGCCGGCGCTACAAGAAATCTCACTTAAGGACTAATTATGGCGACGACAACTCTCCCTGAAACAGAAGTGAAGACGCAACCCAAACCAGCCCCCAAGTACGTGTACTTCTTTGGCGACGGCAAGGCCGACGGCAATGGCAAGATGAAAGACGAACTGGGCGGCAAAGGCGCCGGCCTCGCCGAGATGACCAACGCCGGGCTTCCCGTGCCTCCCGGCTTCACCATTCAGACCGAGGCATGTCGCGAGTACATGCGCCGTGCCAGTGTTTCGCCCGAAGTCGATCGCCAGATGGAAGAAGCGCTGGTGCGACTGGAACAGCTGCAGGGTCAGAAGCTCGGCCAGGGTGAGAACCCGCTGCTGGTCAGCGTGCGTTCTGGCGCGAAGTTCTCCATGCCGGGAATGATGGACACGATTCTCAATCTTGGCTTGAACGACAGAAGCGTGGAGGCTCTCGCCAAACGCAGCAACAACCCACGTTTCGCGGCTGACTCTTACCGCCGCCTCATCCAGATGTTCGGGAACGTCGTGCTGGAGATTCCGAAGGCCGCGTTCGACGAAGTATTCGACGCCAAGAAGAGGCAGAAGAAAGCCAAACTCGACACCGACCTCGACGCTAAGGCGCTGAAGGAAGTTCTTGAAGAATACAAGAAGGTCGTCAGGAAGAATGCCAAGCGCGATTTTCCGCAGGATCCGCACGAGCAACTGGTGATGGCACGCGACGCCGTGTTTCGCTCCTGGAACAACGAACGTGCCAAACACTACCGCCGCATCAACAACATCTCCGATGAACTGGGCACCGCAGTCAATGTGCAGGCCATGGTGTTTGGCAACCTCGGCGACACCAGCGGCACCGGCGTCGGTTTCACGCGCAATCCTGCTACCGGCAACAAAGAGTTTTATGGCGAGTTCCTGATGAACGCGCAGGGAGAAGACGTTGTCGCTGGCATCCGTACGCCGGTACCAATCGTTGAGCTCGAAAAAATCATGCCCGGCGTCTACAACCAGCTGCGCGACATCACCACGCGCCTGGAGCGGCACTACAAGGACATGCAAGATTTCGAGTTCACCATCCAGGATGGCAAGCTCTACATGCTGCAGACGCGCAACGGAAAGCGCACTGGACTGGCGGCAGTGCGGGTTGCGATTCAGATGGTGGAAGAAGGCCTGATCACCAAAGAAGAAGCGATCTTCAGGGTCGAACCGAACCAGCTATATGACTTCCTGGTGCCGCGTCTGGACGAAAAACGCGGCAAAGTGGAAGTGCTAGCCATGGGATTGCCGGCATCGCCGGGTGCTGCGGTTGGCCAGATCGTATTCACCGCCGATGAGGCTGTGCAGAAGGCGGGGCACGGGCGAAAGAAAAATCCTGTCATCCTGGTGAGAGCAGAAACGACGCCGGAAGACATCCATGGCATGGAGGTTGCGGCGGGCATTCTGACCTCGCGCGGTGGCATGACCAGTCATGCCGCCGTCGTTACGCGTGGCATGGGCAAGTGCTGCGTGGCAGGTGCCGGCGACATTCAAGTCAATGAGAGAGCTAGCGAGATGCGGGTCAAAGGCCAAGTGTTCAAGGCCGGAGACTGGATCTCTCTGGACGGAATCACCGGCCGCGTGATCAAGGGCAAGCTCAACACGCTCGATCCCAAGGCCGACGATCCCGAATTACAGAAGTTGCTAGGTTGGGCAGAGCCTTTCCGCAAGATCGGTGTGCGTGCCAATGCTGATATCCCGCGTGACGCAATCCAGGCTCGTGCGTTCGGTGCAGAAGGCATCGGACTATGCCGCACCGAGCACATGTTCTTCGCCGAGGATCGCATTCCGCACATGCGGGCCATGATTCTGACGGATAACGAAAAGGATCGCCGCACCGCGCTCAAGAAGTTGCTTCCCATGCAGCGTGCGGACTTTATTGGGCTCTTCCGCGCCATGGACGGTTTGCCGGTAACTATCCGTCTGCTCGATCCGCCGTTGCATGAGTTCCTGCCCAAAAGGGAAGAGTTAATGGTAGAGATTGCGGTGCTCGAAGCCACCAAGCCCAAATCGCCAAGACTCAAGGAGCTCAAGAAAGTGCTGCAGCGTGTGGAAGAACTTCATGAGTTCAACCCCATGCTTGGTCACCGCGGTTGCCGCTTAGGCATCACCTATCCTGAGATCACCGAAATGCAGGCACGCGCCATCTTCGAGGCTGCTGTGGCAGTCGCCAAGGAAGGTGGAAAGCCGCATGTCGAAGTGATGATTCCGCTCACAGCTACCTTGAAAGAGATGGCACACCAGGCTGGCGTCGTCCGCCGAGTTGCGGAAGAGGTCTTCAAAGAGAAAGAGAAGGAAGTCCACTATCTCGTAGGAACCATGATTGAGTTGCCGCGCGCGGCTCTGATTGCGGACGAGATCGCCAAGGAAGCCGAGTTCTTCAGTTTCGGCACCAACGATCTCACGCAAACCACCTTCGGCTTCTCGCGTGATGACATCAACAAGGTTCTGCCCACGTACCTGGGCGAGGGCATCCTCAAACAGGATCCATTCCAGGTGATTGATCGCGAGGGCGTGGGAGAATTGGTGCGCATTGGAATCGAGAAGGGCCGCAAGACGCGCCCCAAACTGGAAGTGGGAATCTGCGGTGAGCACGGAGGCGAGCCGTCTTCTGTGGAGTTCTGCCATCAGGTGGGGATGGACTACGTTGCCTGCTCGCCCTTCCGCGTGCTGACTGCCCGTTTGGCGGCGGCCCAGGCCGGCGCCAGCGACAAGATGAAGGCAGAGGGCGGCAGGACACGGTAGCGGCCACACGTTTCAACGATGATGTCGTCATCCCGAACGACCGCCACCCCCAAGGGGAGCCTTGGTAGTGACGGGGTTTGCCCCGTCTGATGACAAAAATACGAGACGCGGCAAGCCGCGTCTCCGCCGTGCCTAACGTGAGAAGCTTATGTCGTCATCCTAAGGGACCGCCACAGGTCCCGAAGGACCTCGCGTGCGGCGCAAAAACCTCACACCAGCAAACAGGGCCCCTTTCTTCTTGTCGCAGAGATCAGCCGGACAACGAGAAGTTTACCGTAATAGAAGTTTCCACCTCTGTCGGCTGTCCGTTTAAGAAATACGGCTTATAGCGCCATTGTTTCACGGCCTGCAGCGCGGCTTGCGACAGCATGGGATGTCCGCTTACCACTTGCAAATTCTGTATTTTCCCGTCCTTGCCAATAATGGCCTTCAAGACCACTGGCCCTTGAATGCGCGCCTGTTTCGCGATGGGAGGATAATCCGGCTTCACCTGGTGAGTCAGCAAACCTTGCGTGATACCCTGCGACACACGCACGCGCTGCGGCTTGGGTTGCTCGGGAAGATGGGTCGGAGTGCCGGACAGCACGCCTCCGAGCACGCCTCCGACGGTGCCGCCCGCCACTCCTCCAGGCACGCCGCCCGTCACACCCGCGATTGTCGTTGGCGGGGCCGGCGCACCCTGCTGCACATCATTTACTTTCTGTATTTTCTGCGGAATGCGCGTCGGTGTGCGAAGCTCAGCCGTGGGATTGATCTTAGCGACTGGCCGCGGCTTCACTGCTGAAGCGGAGGCCGCTGGCGGAGGCGGTGGAGGAGGTGGAGGCGGCGGTGCCACCAATGTCGTGGTGAGTTCCTTCATCGGCAAAGCTTCGGTGAACATCAGCGGAATAAGAACAACTACCAAGATGACGGCCGCTTGCAAGATGAAAGAAATTGCTGTGCTTCCGCCTCGGTGGCTGGCAATGGTGTTGTTTGAATCCAGAAGAGTTTGTTCAAACATGCAGAATCTCCCCTACCTCAAAGTCTGCAAAGCTTTATGTCCGGTCAGGCGGACACAACGAGCGCCCTCTTTCCGCTCTCGCACTGCTTCTTCAAGTTCGCGCCATTGGATGATCACGGTCCCAAGACGAGGTTGTAAATGTATCGTGAGGCGACGCGACCTTCAGGTCAGGGTTTCCGCCGAGAGTGGCGGAGCAGGAGCAGTTCGCGAGTACTCTCGATTTGAGAGTCTCGCTATGTTTTTTGCGAACACGACATAAGTTTCTGGGCGAGGTAGCTGAACAACAATCTGGGCAAGCGCAATAAATAAATAACAGAGGAGAGAAGTAGTCCGTTCTGTCCAGCCTCTCGATCGCAACGCCTTCTGACCGGGTCAGGTGCGCGCGATTTCGTACAGATACTGCACGTGCGAGCGTACCGCGCCATCCATACCCTGAATCTTAGGGTTTGAAGACTCGATCACGTAGTATTCGTCGGGCGCGTGGGCGCCGCTGCCGTGGCCGACGCCAAAATGTCCGGCTGGCAGCCGCATCGGTTCTCCCGTAAATACGTATCCCGGCCATGAACCAGCGTTGCGCGGCAGCACTATCGGATCGAGTCCGAACTGGCGATAGACCGCGAGTTCGGTTTTGATGATGGCGGAATCGGCCGGCGTGCTGGTGGGGTCGTAGCCCCCGGTCATGTTCACCTCGATATCGCCGAAGCCATGCTTGGCAAGATGTGCCTTAATTGCCGCCAGGGCCTCTGCCGCGGTCATGTCTGGGACTAGGCGCATATCGATCTTGGCCACCGCCTTGTGCGGCAGGATGGTCTTACCGCCAGGGCCTGTGTAACCACCAACCAAGCCCTCAATATTCACCGTCGGGCGCGCCATCAGAAGCTCCAACGATTCCTGAAAACTCGCATCGCGTACCCAGTGTTGCACTCCCAACAGCTTTTTCATATCGCTTTCGTTCAGGCGTCGTGCAGCTTCGGCGATCATGTTTTTCTCTTGCGTCGAGAGCGGCCGCGCCTTATCTGCGAAGCCTTCGATAGCCGGATCATTGCCGTCAGGGGAAACCAGCGTGGCCAGCGCCAGGACCAGGTGCCACGCCGGACTATCCACGCGGGCCTTGTTGCTGGAATGGATGTCGAGCTTCGGCCCACGTCCCCATCGCTCGCCGCTGGACACCACTTCGCATTCGACCACGCCCTTCGCTCCCAGCGTGATCGTCACGTTTCCGTCGAGTCCCTGCGAGGCCGTAGGCATGAAAATGCCAACGCATCGGCGCAGTGGGGCCATGACCTCGGGCCGGCGCACAATCTGCGGAAAGTGTGGCGACCCGATCTCTTCTTCTCCCTCCGCGACCAGCACAAGATTTACAGGCAGCTTGCGCCCGGCGCCGCGAATGGCATGCAGCGCCGCCAGATATGTGGCTTCCGGTCCTTTTTGGTTCACGGCGCCGCGCCCGACAATAACCTTACCCAGGCCAGGCTTGTCCACGAGGCGCGCTTCCCACGGCGGCGACGACCACTCCGACGGGTCAGCTTGCTTGACGTCGTACATGAAGTAAAGCCCGAGCGTCTTGGGTGCGCCCGCATCCAGGGTGGCGAAAATTCCGGGCTGGCCCTCGCTGGGAATCTTCGTGACCTGTTGGAAGCCGGCATCCCGCAGCATCTGCATGGTCAAATGGCAGCCTTCGTTGAGGCCCCGGTTCTCCGCCGCGATCGAGGGTTGCCGGATCCATTGCTGCAGCCGTTGGATGGCTTCGTCGTGACGCTTTTCGATTTCTGCCCAAATGGGCGCGTACTCAGAGTCGCGTGATGTCTGCGAGGTGGCAAGCCGCGGCCACATCAGCGAGGCTGTCCCCAAGGCTGTAGTCGCAAGAAAGTCTCTTCTATCCATGGCCCGCGAGGATAAAACAAGCGGGAATTGGTTGTCGAGAGTAGCAGACAATTCTGGAAGACTGGGCGACGGGCGCTTTCAGTTCGAGAGTCTCACTGGACCTTCTGCAAGCGTGAGATCAATTTCTGAGCCAGATTTTCTTCCGATTCTGACCATAGAAGCCGTCCACTTGCGCCGCTCTTCTTATCCGCGGCAGCGGTGAATTCTACTAGCTTTTGCACGTTCTCTTTCAAACGCGTCTCGTCTAGCGGCGCGAGCTCTAGTTCCTCATAGAGAAACGGCGTGTCTAGGCCAAAGTCGATTTCGATATCTCCGACCCCGGGATCAGCACGCTCGAAGTCCTTGCCGTGAACCAGAAACTTTACTTGGCTGGGCTGAAGCAACCATTGACCGGTATCGCGCTCGGGAGACCAAAGGTCCCAGTAGGCCTCAAATATGTAAGCGTAATCGTTATGCAGAAGGTCGGAGGCCATGCCCGCGGCCGCCTCTGGCGGGATGCCGGGACTGAAGCGTTGCTCCAGAACCGTGGCTTCTCCCCACGAAACAGGATGTAGAGCGAGGTACGTGATTCCTGGCCGCAGCGTGGAGAAGGGAAACTGCTTCATTGCGGACACGGTGCGCGGCAGTATTTCCGCAGTTTCAAAGCTGGGAAACCAGAGACTCAGATAAAGCGGGTCGGGCATGAGGTATCTTCCTGCGGCAAGCGGCGCTCCCTTCAATTTTACAGGGGTGCGCCGATAACCGATCGTCCGCCATGCCTCTGACTGCCTCTGACCCGGTGACTCCCTGATTTTGTCGTGAGCTAGTGCACACTAGATTGTCCATGAGTAGGCTGCCGCAGGGTCTTCAGTGTGTGCGTCAGAACTACTCTGTGGGTCAAAACGGGGAAACAGAATCCGCAAGATACCAGCCCCGGAGGGGCGAAATAGGTTAGCCCAGGACCTAAGTCCTGGGTAAAGCGGGAAATCGGAGCGAGTCCCCTAGGGACGACGCCAGTCCTCACGCACACTTTTCAGCCATGCATTTTCAAACCAGTCGTTGGAGCAGGCCTTTTTAGCCGCGGTCAATTCAGGTCCTGACCCCCTTCGGCTCGATTCCACGCGAAGCCGAGATGTACAGGCTATCGGCCAAGTAGCTGAGCGGCGGCAGCCAAATGCTCAGAAACCGCATCATCTCGGAGGCATACACAATAGCTCGATATGGAAGAGGCAGAAACCTGGCGTCGCTAAGCTGGGCATTGAGCGAAAAGAACCCGTCTGCCAACAAATGAGAGGGACCGATCGCCGCCTCGAAAGTCGTGCGCAATTGCTGAGGTGTCCAGTAGCGGACTTCGAACTCTCTTGCTTCGCGGAATCCGCGGCGTACCTGGTGATAAAGACAGCGCACACCGAAGGCATTGGCCATCTGTACGGTCGTGGTACCGTCCGTGCTGAGCACCCTATTGATCTCGAGGAGAGTGTCGCGCACGTCAGCCGGCGACAAATGCTGCAGTACGCTGTAAGAGAACACCTGGTGAAAGCTGCCGTCACGGAACGGCAGGTAACGGCCATCAGCCACCACGTAGACGGCGGAGATACCAAGCTGGCGCGCAACCCGCTGTGCCGCGCGTACGCCTTTCAGAGACGGATCGATACCCACTGGCCGATATCCGGCGCGAGCTGCCGCCATACACCATCGGCCCCAACTGCAACCGATCTCCAGGAACGAAGCCCCATTTCCAGGCGGCAGCCGCAAACCTGGAATCGGATATTCCATGAGGCGGCCAATGAGGTGGCGGTACATGTTGCCATTCGTTGCCGCAATCCAGTCCTGCACGAATGGATCAATCTGGCCAGCAACGACGTCCAGATCGCCCATCTGCGAAGTATCGCCAGTTTCGGCAACCTGAAGGGACCGAAGGCCCTCGGTGTGAGTCTGCCGTTCTTCCTTCACTAACAGAATAGGAATGCCGTCCACGACGGCATAGCTGTGGTCTCCAGAACAATGCAGCTTGCCCGCCTCTAAGCGGAGCGGTTGCTTGTCCCGAGGACACACAATCGTCTCGAGCAGAGCGGCAGATAAGTCAATGTTCGCAGATTCGGTTTGAACCTTTTGTTGTTCAGCTTTCGCCAAGTTAGTTTCTTATCCCGATATGGGAGGCTCAGGAAGAGGTCGCGTCGGTTTCAGTCGCCGCTCGAGCGCCCTGCGGCTTTCTCGCGGAAACCAACAAAAAGAGTCCAAGCTCGCGACAAACTGAGCGTACCACCCATCGAGGGTATAAAGCCCATACGATCCTGTAGATCGCGCCCCGAAAACGCAGAGAAGGTCGATTTAGGAGCAAGTCTCCGGGGCTGAGTACTTGCTCCAATTCGATCTCCTCAAAGCCTGACATCATTGAGCGGATTTCCCGTTTCGTGTACGACTTCGTCCCCGGGCTTTCCAGATGATCAAAGACCGACTGACGCAGAGATTTTCCGCGAAAAATGCCATAGCGAAGCCAGAGCATGAGTCCGACCATCGACGGATGGTGATACACCATGATCCGCGCTCGGCCGCCCGGCTTCAGCACGCGCCACGCTTCCCCTAGACAGGCCACGGTGTGAGGACTGTGGTGCATCACGCCATACGAGTAGACCAAATCAAAGCTTTGGTCGGCAAAGGGAAGATGTTCCGCATCGGCAAGCTGCAAGTCGGGTTCGTAGCCGGCAAGCTGACATCGGCGGCGTGCTTTCTCAAGCGACCCGCAAGAGAAATCGACTCCGGTGGCCTGCACGCCCGCTTTGAGCCACTCCAGGTAATCAGCGCCCATGCCAACACCGATCTCCAGCACTCGCAGTTCGCGGGCTTGACTGAAACCGGCAAACTGCGGGATGTGAGGCTCCAGCGCGTAGCGTACCCGGGCATGGTTCTCGAAATCCTCAGGGGTTTCCAGGTAGCGGGTGCCGCAAGGGTCAGCGTCCCAAAACGACTGGACCTCGGCCTTGAGTTCAGGAGCGGACGGCGCAACTGCCATGATGGGAAGCGCCGATATTAGCACACGTTCCTGCAGTTCTTTGTGGAGCTTTAGGACCGAGGAATTGTATGATGCCTCCAAAGCACTTCAATCGTTCATGCTCGGCCATCGGTAAATGGAAAAACTCGAGGAAGTCAGGCGGACCCCTGAAAGCGCTTGTGCGGGAAGTCTTCCGCTGAGCGTGATCATTGCTGTCCGCAACGAAGCTCATAACTTGCCACGCTGCCTCCAAGCCCTGCGTGACGTGGGCGAGGTTTACGTAATTGACTCCCAGAGCGCGGACGCGACCGTTGAAATCGCACGCTCTTACGGGGCTAGAGTCGTCCAGTTTCACTACCGGGGAGGCTGGCCCAAGAAGCGTCAATGGGCTCTGGACACGCTGCCGCTCGCTCACCGGTGGGTGCTATTGCTCGATGCGGATGAGGTCCTGACGGCCGATTTAGCGGAAGAAATTCGCCGGGTGATGCAGGATTCCGCGATCGCCGGCGCCTATATCGCGTTACGCATGTATTTTCTCGGGAAGCCTCTTCGTTTCAGCGGTGCCCGTTTCTGGAAACTTTCTCTATTTCGCCGGGAACTGGGGCACTACGAGTGCCGGCTGGCGCACCAGGACCTTTCCATGGCAGACATGGAGGTCCACGAACATGTTGTGGTCCAGGGTCGCACCGTCGAGCTGAAGAATCTACTGATCCACCACAATGTCGAGTCGCTCTCCCGGTACATTCAGAAACACGACGAGTACTCCAACTGGGAAGCGCGAGTATGGCTGGAAGGCGAGAACGGTACAGGAGAACTGGCTCCCGCGCTATTCGGCACCCAGGCGCAGCGCCGCCGCTGGCTGAAGAAAAACTTCCTCAGAACTCCCGGATCGCCGCTCGTCTTCTTTCTTTATAAGTATGTATTTTGTCTGGGAATTCTGGACGGTGTGCCCGGTCTGATCTACTGCGCCTTGCAAGGCATTCAACTGTTCCATATCAAGGCCAAAATTTACGAGCTGCGGGCGCGAAGGGGATAGACATGTGCGGGATCAGTGGTCTGGTGAATTGCGGCGACCGAGAGACGCTGGCCCGCATGACTCATATCCAGGCCCACCGCGGTCCCGACGATTTCGGCCTATGGGAACACAAATTTTCCGACGGCTCGTATGTTGGCCTGGGCAGCCGTCGTCTGGCCATCCTCGATCTCTCACCTGGTGGGCACATGCCCATGTGCAATGAAGACCAGACTGTCTGGATCACCTACAACGGGGAGATCTACAACTTCCGTGAGCTGCGACGCGAACTGCAAGCTAGGGGACATCATTTTGCGTCCGAGACCGATACGGAAGTTATCGTCCATCTCTATGAGGAACGGGGTCCGGACTGCGTCCAACGATTGAATGGGATGTTTGCCTTCGCCATTTGTGACCTTCGTTCCGCTAGTCCTGAGTTATTCCTGGCCCGTGATCACTTCGGGATAAAACCGTTCTACTACTCGCAAGCTGGACCACGCTTCGCCTTGGCATCCGAGATCAAGGCGCTGTTGCAGGTCCCTGGTATAGAAGCAGAAATCGATCCCGCGGCATTACATCAGTATCTGACCTTTCTCTGGGTTCCTGAACCGAAGACGATGTTCCGCGGCATCTCCAAGCTGCCTGCCGGGCACTACGCTCTCCTTCGAGACGGTCAATTGGAAGTGACCAGATATTGGGACCTGACTTTCCCCGCCGCCGATGCCCGTTTTCCGCGCTCCGAGGCCGATCTGGCGGATGAGGTCGGGGAACGATTCCGCCGCTCCGTCGAATCGCAGATGATCAGCGATGTCCCGATTGGCGCCTTCCTCAGCGCAGGCTTGGATTCTTCGAGCATCGTCGCCATGATGTCGCAGGCCACTCGACAGCCGGTGCGTACTTATACCATCACTTTCCCCGAGAAGTACCGCGTCGGCGAGACCACGTTGGACGACCCCGAAGTGCCCTCGCGTCTGGCGCGCCACCTCCACTGCGAGAACAAGCGTATTGTGGTGGAGGCGGATGTGGTCGATCTCCTGCCTAAGCTGATATGGCACATGGACGAGCCCACGGCCGACCCTGCCATCATCCCCGCTTATCTGGTCTGCCGAGAGGCCCGCAAGGACGCGACCGTACTGCTGTCTGGAGTAGGTGGCGACGAACTGTTTGCGGGGTACCGCAAGTACTACGCCCACTATTGGGCAGAGGCCTATCGAAGAGTTCCCTCCCGGTTGCGGACCGCAGTCGATTCCTCGTTTCTCAAACTTCCAAGTCTGCGTGGCACTGCAGCCAAAGGAAGGGTACGGCTGCTGAAGAAGATGGCGCGTAGCGCATCCTTGCCGCCGGTTGAGCGCTTCCTCATGAATTGCACCTACCTGGATCAAGAGCAGAAAGCAGTTCTGTATGCGTCTGCCTTTTCCGAGGAGATAACGCATTCTGACGCCGCAATCCAACATCGTGCCGCGTTCGACCGAGTGAATCACGCCGACTTCCTGAACCAGATGCTCTATCTCGACACCAAAATTTTCATGCCCAGCCTGAATCTCAATTACAACGACAAAATGAGCATGGCATCCTCAGTCGAAGTCCGAGTCCCATTCCTGGATCGCGAATTGGCGGAATTCGTGGCCTGGAATGTGCCGCCAGGCATGAAGCTGAAGCGATTCCTGCTGCCAACTACGAAATACATTTTCCGCAAGGCGATGGAGAACGGCCTTCCACCGGAAGTCCTGGCGCAGCCCAAGGCAGGTTTTGCTGCCCCAGTGGACTATTGGCTGGCCAACGATCTGAAAGAAATGGTTGACGATTCGCTTTCAGAACATGAAATCAAACAACGGGGACTGTTTCAATCTGATGTCGTGCGCTCATTTATTACGGAGCACCACGATGGCGGCCAGGACTGGTCAGTGCAAATCTGGCAGTTCCTGACCCTCGAACTCTGGATGCAGAATTTCATCGATAATGCCAAGCGGATGCCAGCAGACATTTCCCAAGAAGCGGCCACAGCATGAAACAAGTTCTCCAGCAGGTGCTGACCGGCGAGGTTTCTGTAGCGGAAGTCCCCGCACCGCAGTTGCTGCCGGGTTGCGTGTTAGTGCGTATCGCGGCGTCTCTCATCTCCGCTGGGACCGAGCGCGCCGCCTCCGAATTCGCCGGCAAGAGCTTGCTTAAGAAGGCCGTGGCACGTCCGGATCTCGTGCGTGACGTGATCAGCAAACTGCGGCGTGATGGTTTAATGTCGGCCGTGCAGGCCGTTCGCAGCCGTTTGGACCAACCGCTGGCGCCAGGCTACAGCAGTGCAGGAACGGTAGTCGGCGTCGGAGAGGGTGTAACCGACCTCCATGTCGGGGATCGGGTGGCCTGCGCAGGTGCTGGTTACGCTGTCCATGCCGAGATCGCGTGTATTCCGCGCTTGCTGGTTTCGAAAATTCCGGAATCCTCCCCTGTTACTTTCGATCAGGCTGCATTCGCGACAGTGGGCGCTGTTGCTCTACACGGGATCCGCACCGCCGATGTGAAACTCGGTGACCTGGTAGCCGTCATCGGTCTGGGCTTGCTCGGCCAGCTCACAGTTCAAATACTGAACGCTGCCAGCTGTCGGGTGTTAGGCATGGATATTGTTCCGGAACGCGCAGAACTTGCTTCACGGCATGGAGCGGAAGCAGCGACTTCGTCGCCTTCCGAATTTCGTGATCTGTGTTTTCAGAATTCTTCACGCGCCGGCGTGGACGCGGTTCTGATCACAGCGGAAACGGCGAGCAGCGAGCCGGTCAATCTCGCTGGAGAGATCGCTCGTGACCGGGCTACCGTGGTCGCAGTCGGCACAGTTGGCATGGACATCGAGCGTCCAACCTACTATCGCAAAGAACTCGACTTTCGCATCTCGCGTTCTTATGGTCCGGGCCGCTACGATACGGCCTTCGAACAGAAAGGCCGCGATTATCCCATCGGCTACGTGCGTTGGACCGAGACGCGCAACATGGATGCGTTCCTCCGTTTTCTTGCCGGCGGCAAACTGGAGGTACAATCGCTAATTACCCATCGTTTCCCAATCGAGAGCGCCCGGAGTGCTTATGAATTGATTGCGGGCAGGACCGGCGAACCCTTTCTCGGAGTGCTGATTACCTATCCCGAGCGGCCCGATGAGAGCCAGGTTCTGGACCTGCGCCAGAATGCCCATGTCCCGGCCCCGCAGGAATCCATCAGTGTTGGATTACTTGGGTCCGGAACCTTTGCGATTGGCGTGCTGCTTCCCGCGATGAAGCGCGTGGAGGGTGTCAATCTGATTAGCGTTTGTTCGGCAACTGGTTCCAGCAGCCGCCATGCCGCCGAGAAATTTGGATTCCAGTATTGCACGACTGATGAAAACGAAGTTCTGGGCGACGCCCGCGTCAATACGGTCGTGATTTCGACTCGTCATCATCTGCATTCCAGGCAGGTGCTGGCGGCCTTGCGTGCCGGGAAAAATGTTTTTTGCGAGAAGCCGCTTTGTCTGCGGGAAGAAGAGCTGGCAGATATCATTCGCGCTAGCAACCGTCATCAGGACCACCGGTTGATGGTCGGCTTTAACCGCCGCTTTGCCCCGATGGCGGCGCAGATGAAATCCTTTCTGGCGCAACCAGTCGAACCTCTGGCGATGCATTACCGGCTTAATGCCGGATATCTTCCAGCTGACCATTGGGTAAGTGATCCCGAGCAAGGCGGTGGACGCATTCTTGGCGAGGTCTGTCATTTTGTGGACTTCCTCATGTTCCTCGCCGGCTCCTCTCCTGTGGAAGTGCAGGCGAGCAGTCTCGCCAATCCCTGCCAGTACAACGATGACAACGTGATTGTCTCTTTGCGCTTCGCCAATGGATCACAGGGCACGATCAGCTATCTGGCCAACGGAGACCGGGCATATTCCAAAGAGCGCGTGGAAGTTTTTGGTGGAGGCGCGGTTGCGGTGCTTGATGACTTCCGCCGTTTGGAATTGGTCCGGCATGGCAGGAAGAAAGTCATTCGATCTCTGTTGCGCCAGGACAAAGGGCACCGGGCCGAGTGGGCAGCGTTTGCGCATTCCATCCAGGCCGGCGAAGCGTCGCCGATTCCGCTTGATCAACTGGTGGCCGCCACGCTGGCTACCTTGCGCATCCGGGATTCGCTAGCGTTAGGGCAGCCAATGTCCACCGATGCTGCCGCTTTTGCCGCTTCCGCTTTGCACTCCGCGAGCTCCGACTGAACCCATGTTGATTTTGGGCCTGAACATGTTTCACGCTGACGCCTCGGCCGCGATTGTCCACGATGGAGACGTCGTCTTCGCGATGGCGGAAGAACGCTTGAATCGCCGCAAACATTTTGGCGGATTTCCAGTAATGGCGGTGAAGGCTTGCCTAGACGCAGTCGGAGCCAACATCTCTGATATCGATCACGTCGCTGTTGGAGCGAGCAGCGATGCGAACCGGCTCCAAAAAATTCAGTATGCCTTGGCCAATCCCGCGGAAGTTTTCAATTTCATCAAGCTTCGTCAGCGCAAAGGGAGCATGCGGGATCTCCGCAAACTGCTCGCCGGTGCCCTGGATTTAGATGTCAAGAAACTGCAGTTTCAGGAACACCATCATGAGCATCATATCGCGCACATCGCCAGCGCTTATTACTGCTCGCCTTGGGAGAAAGCCGCGGGCTTCAGCTATGACGGCTCCGGCGATTTCGTTTCCACCATGATGGCGCGCTGCGAAGGGAACGATATCGAAGTTATCGACCGCATCTTTTTGCCCCACTCTCTGGGCAGCTTCTACACCATGATTTGCGAATTCATCGGCTTCAAAGAGTATGGCGACGAAGGCAAAGCCATGGGCCTCGCTCCTTATGGCAAAAACACGTATTGCCCAAAGCTTCGCGAACTAGTCAAGGTGAAGAATGGCGGTTTTCTACTCGATCTCAGTTATTTCAAGCCGCTGGGCAGCAACCCAGGTATGGAAATCACGCCAGATGGCGCTGTTAAGCTGCCCCGCCATTTTTCCGACCGCATGGTGAAGGCATTTGGAGAGCCCCGAATGCCCCACGGCGAAGTTAGCCAGCGTGATATGGATCTCGCCTACTCCATGCAGCGCCGGTTTGAAGAAGTCTTCTTCCATCTGCTGAACCAACTACACCTCCAGGTCCCTTGCGGCGATCTGGTGATGGCCGGTGGTTGTGCTCTGAATAGCGTAGCCAATGGAAAGTTGTTTTCTTCGACTCCCTTCCGACGAACCTGGATTCAGCCGGCTGCCGGAGACGAGGGCCTGGCCATCGGCGCGGCGTTGCATACGTACCACTCGGTCCTGAAGCAGCCCCGACGTTATCAAATGCAAAATGCCTACCTTGGCCCGGAATTCTCTGAGTCATGCATGGAAGGCTCTCTCAAGAAAGCTAAGTTGCGCTACCGCAAGTTAGAGCGCGAGCCGCTGCTCGAGACCGTTGCCGGCCAAATAGCTGCTGGCGGCGTAGTGGGCTGGTTTCAAGGACGAATGGAGTGGGGGCCCCGCGCCTTGGGAAATCGTTCCATCCTTGCCCATCCCGGCCTTCCTGATATGAAAGATGTGCTCAACGCCCGCATCAAGCAGCGTGAATGGTTTCGGCCTTTCGCGCCTTCAATTCTTGCGGAATATCAGGATGAATATTTCGAGCACGATCACCCTTCCCCGCACATGCTGCATGTCTACAAAATCCGCCCTGAAAAACGAAAGCAACTGTGTGCCGTCACCCATATTGACGACACCGGACGTCTGCAAACTGTTGCCCGACAACAGAATCCTCTCTACTACGACCTGATTAAGGCGTTCCAGTGCAAGACCGGAATTCCTCTTGTGTTAAACACCAGTTTCAACGAGAATGAGCCGATCGTTTGCGCCCCCGGCGAAGCCATCGACTGCTTCAGGCGAACGCACATGGACGTACTGGCCCTCGGCCCCTTCCTTGCTCTGAAGTCAGAGAACTGACATGGCAACTCCGCGACCTACCGTCGTAGGGTTTCCCGAGGCAGACAAGTGGGCGATGGTTCGGCTCGCGGCATTTCCGCGCTTTCGAGTTCTCACCTGGGATGGTGACGTCCTCTACGCTTCCCACGCTTACACCCTGCTGCGTGCGAAAATTACCGCCCCCAGCGTCGAGTGGGAAATTGTTGGCTACTTCCGGCCCACCTGGTGGAGAAATCTTACTGTCACCTCGCGCCTATCCTCCCGTCTCTTCCGCGATGGATTTCATGCCCTTGCCGTGCTTCCCTCGGGTCACTTCGTGGCAGCGGTTCCGGGAGCCATCATTTCCCTCGCTCCCGGCGAGACGGAGTTCCGAATTTCTCATGATGTCGTGCGCGGCACGCGGCCGCTGCACATCACCGCAGCTCCGGACAAGCGGCTGTTCTGGGGGGAATACTTCGACAATCCGCAGCAGGATGAAGTGCACATCTATGCGTCCGGGGACCGCGGCATGACTTGGGATGTTGCTTACACCTTCCCGAAGGGCGCCATCCGCCACGTGCACAATATTGTGTATGACGAGTTCGAGAATTGCTTGTGGATTCTGACCGGCGACAACGGCGCCGAATGCCGAATCATACGCGCCTCGTGCGATCTCAAGGAAATGGAAGTCGTCCTTTCCGGCAACCAGCAGGCGCGTGCCGTTGCGGCGGTCCCAATGAAGGACGGACTGTACTTCTCGTCGGACACGCCGGCTGAAACCAACCATGTTTACCGGCTCGATCGCCGAGGAAATCTAACTAAACTCGCTAGCTTGACCAGTTCCTCGATCTGCGGCTGCCGCGTAGGCGACACGATTTTCTTTTCCACCATGGCAGAGCCCAGCGCCATCAATTCCGAGACCGGGGTTTGCCTCTTCGGCAGCCGTGACGGACAGGAATGGCAGCGGGTCTTTGAGTGGAAGAAGGATTCCTGGCCAATGAGTTTGTTCCAGTACGGCAATGTCTTCTTGCCGGATGGCACCAATACCAGCGGCTATTTGGCGCTGACGAGCGTCGCGGTTAAACATGGCGACTTGGAGACCACCATTTGGCGCATCTGATGAGCCGTCCTGAGCAGCGATGCATGGCTCGCCCTGAGCCGCAGCGGCTATGCCTGGCCGGCGGCAGGTTCTGAAACAGAAACCTAATCGGCCGAGCGCTCAAGCCCATGCTATAGTTCCAGCGAATCCCAACAGACTCGGTCAAAATCGTGCTGGGCGAGCGTTTCCAGTATTACCGGCGCATCTTCCGTGCCTACCTGACTCCGGGTAGGAGCCATTTGGACTTCTGGCACGAGACTCCAGAAGCAAATCCCAACGCCCTTAGCAGCGAATTGGGCGAGTACTACATGGGCTTTGTCGAGAAAGCGGATTATCTCGGCCACTACGATGCCGCGGGAATCCCCATGCTCAACTACCGCGGCCGGATCGGCCTGCAGTACAACCCAATCGCGATCGCGCAGTGGGGAATGGGCAACTACAATCGGTTCCGTCGCTCACGAGATACCAAACACAGACAAAAATGTCTGACTGCCAGCGATTGGCTTCGTGACCATCTCGAACAGAATCGATCCGGCCTGTGGGTGTGGAACCACCACTTCGACTGGGAATATCGCGATACCTTGAGAGCTCCGTGGTACTCGGGCTTGGCGCAGGGCCAGGGAATCTCACTGCTGGTACGTGCCCATCGCGAAACCGGCCGACCGGAGTACTTTCATGCTGCGCAACGCGCTTTCGCCAGTTTCCTGGCTCCGATCGATGACGGCGGAGTCACTTTTACGGATGCTGCAGGCGACGTGTGGTTCGAGGAATACATTGTTAAGCCTCCTACACACATTCTGAATGGATTCATCTGGGCCGCTTGGGGAGTGTACGACTACCTTCTCGCCTCGGGCGATCCCACGGCGCGCACCCTGTTTCAACAAGCTGCGCAGACGTTGCTCAAGAACCTTTATCGCTATGACCTGGGCTTCTGGTCGCTGTATGAACAGTCCGGAACCCGCCTTAGCATGGTAGCCAGTCCGTTCTATCACCGGTTACACATCGTGCAGTTACGCGTCATGCATCAGTTGACTGGAGAAAAACAGTTTGCCGAATTCGCGGACCGCTGGGAAAGTTATGGCCGCAGCCGCGCCAAACGTACCCGCGCTCTCTGCTACAAGAGCGCTTTCAAGCTCTGTTACTACTGATCGACGTGAAGATACTTTACGTATCGCAGTATTTCTCGCCAGAGACGGGAGCGCCGGCCGCGCGTGCCGCCGAACTGGCCCAGTATTGGGTGCAGGATGGACACGAGGTCACAGTGCTGACCGGGTTCCCCAACCACCCCAACGGCATAGTGCTGCCTAATTATCGCGGCATGCTACGCCGACCCGTTATGCGTGAAGAGATTAGCGGAGTGAAAGTCGTTCGAACCTGGCTGTTTCCGTTCCCGAACCGCAAAGCGCACGAACGCATGCTGAACTACAGTTCTTTCTGCGTCTCAGCCGCAACTACCGGAATGTTTCTTCCCCGTCCCGACGTCCTGATTGCCACCTCGCCACAGCTTCTCGTTGGACTCTCTGGTTGGTGGTTGGCGCGCCTGAAGGGCGCTCCGTTCGTCTTTGAAGTGCGCGATCTCTGGCCGGAATCGCTTGTCGCCGTGGGCATGAGCAATGCCAACTCGATGCTCAGCCGTTCCCTGGGTTCAATTGCCGGATTTTTGTACCGACGCGCAGATCACGTTGTGGTCGTCACCCCGGCCTTCGAGGACTACTTGGTTCGGAGCTGGCACGTTCCCGCTGAGAAGATTTCGGTAGTCGAGAACGGCGTGAACACTGACCTATTCAGCCCACGACTCGACAATGTTCTGCGAAGCGAACTGGCTATAGACGAAAAATTCGTCGTCAGCTACATCGGCACCATGGGGATGGCGCACGGGCTTGATACGCTGGTGGAGGTCGCGACCGAACTTCGGCAAACCGCGCCCGAGGTCCTGTTCCTGATGGTCGGCGAGGGGGCCGACAAAGCTCGAATCATCCAATTCGCTGGCTCTCGCCGCCTCTCCAATATGCGCTTCATCAACCAGCAGCCCAGAGAGAAAGTCCCTGAATTCATCTCCGCCTCCGATGTTTGTTTGGTTCCCCTGAAGAAAACCGAGCTCTTCAAGACGGTTGTTCCCACCAAGATGTTGGAATTCATGTCCTGTGCACGACCGGTGATTCTCGGCGTAGATGGTCAGGCCAGAAGGATACTGGACCTAGCGGCTGCCGGCATTTTTGTGGAACCGCAGAACGCGACCGCATTGGCTCAAGCGATCAGGAAACTGGCGACGAATCCAGTGTTGCGGGAGACCCTGGGACATAACGGCCGCCGCTACGTGGTAGAGAACTTCTCGCGGCAGCAAACCGCAAAAACGTTCCTCACTGTTCTGGGGAAAATTTTGAACAAAGAATCGCGCCAAACTCCGGCGGCCGCCTAAGTCTATGGTTTTATGGCTACCAGGCTGAGCGTTCCTGCCTGCACGACGACGTCAGCCGCTCGGTAGGCTGCCGACTTGCCTGCGCTGTTTGGTACGAACAGGATGTCATCGGCTCGCAGTGGCATGTCCGGCCCTTTCGACTGGAGTATCTTCTTCAGGTGGACGGGCGTTTCAACCATGCCCTCGGATGTTTTCCGGATAATTTTCGCGCCATTCAGCTTCGCCGTCTTGTTCGTGCCTCCGGCCAGGGCGACAGCTTGAAGCACGGTAAGATGATCGCTGTCCATCAGAAAGCCCGCGGGCCGGGCCACGTCACCCACCACGTAAACGATGCCTGCACGCTGCACCACGATTGTGTCACCCGGTTCGATCACTACATTGCTTTCTGGAGTTTGGGCTAGGCCCTCAGCTAGCGTCACCTTGACTGGCTGATCGGGTTTATCGCGATGGCTGATACTCACTGTTTTTCCTGCTTTATCAGTCAGTCCGCCCGCGGCTGAAATTATGTCGTAAAGCCGCTTGTCGCCAAGGATGGGATAAGCCCCGGGCCTCGTAACTTGTCCGAGCACGGTCACGGATTGCGAAGCGTACTCATTGAGGAAGATGGTTACATGCGGATTTTTCACGAACCCACCATCGGAGAGTCGCTTCTCGACGACTGCCTGGGCCTCTTCCAATGACAAGTCACCCAAATGAACGTAATCGATCAGCGGAAGGTAAACATCGCCATTGCTGCTTACCCGTGCCTTGGTGGAAAGTTCCGGCACGTTGTAAACGCTGATTTCCAGCAGATCTCCTGCGCCTAACCGCAAAGTGCTCGAACTGCCCTGGTTCTTGCTGGGAAAATCAGCCGTCTGTTGCCCTTCTGCCGCTGCCGATCCAGACGGCTTTTGCGAGTCCACTGGTTTCTCTTGCGCGATTAGGGAAGAACCCAAAATGGTGCCGGCCAATACAGAAATCAACACAACCGAACGCATCACAGCTAGCGTGCGGGACTGGGCACGTTGCATCAGGTACCCCTTCTTTTCCTTGAAAAGCGAAGTCTAGCACAGCGTTCCTGGTCAGGATACCTGTGAATCCGGCCTGCAGTGCCCGGTTGGAGAACAGGGGCGCCCAACGATTTCCACAGGGGTACCGAAAAAGCAAATTGTTCTGCCACTTATAAGTTGTTATAGTTAAGCCAACTGAGCTCCAAAAACTACGTTTAAGCTGAAGAGCTTGTACCAAGGCAGCTGTGTTGGTCGCAGCAAGTCACACGCTCCGGGCCTCGCTGCGGAGAAATAGTTGACATCGGTTTACCTGGGTCTCTTTGGGCTATCGCTGCTGTTATCGTTCGTTCTCACAAGGAACGTTCGCAGTCTTGCTGTTTCTCACGGATGGGTAGCTCCGCCCAATTCTGAACGTCACCTGCATCAGGCCCCGCTGCCGCGTCTGGGCGGCGTGGCCATTTACCTCTCATTTCTGGCCAGTGTTGGGATGGCTCTTCTGGCGGGCCGCTATTCGGAGAATCTGTCTTCCGCCCTGTCCGGAAAGACTCTCCTAACCATTCTCATACCGGCGACGCTGATTTTTTTCCTCGGCATTTGCGATGACATCTTCTCTATCGGCCCATACGCCAAAGTTGCAGTTCAAGCAATTGCTGGGGCCTTGCTGTTTGCCGGTGGCCTAAGGATTCTGGAGTTGCCTGTCCTGTTTGGTGCCCACCATTTCAGCCGTATGGTCGGGTTGCCGATCACGATTCTTTGGGTCATTGGAATTACAAACGCATTTAACCTCATCGATGGCCTGGACGGTCTTGCGGCCGGCTCAGCATTGTTCTCGACTCTGGTTGTTTTTGTGGTCGCAATTTCCAGCCACTCTTTGCTGGTTTCCTTGCTGACCATTGCGCTAGCAGGGGCGATCCTCGGCTTCCTGCGGTTCAATTTCAACCCGGCAACGATTTTCCTGGGCGATTGCGGCAGCCAGTTCGTCGGATTCATGCTCAGCGCCCTCGCCCTGCAGAGTACGGAGAAGTCGCCCACACTCATCGCGGTTGCCATCCCGGTCGTCTCATTCGGCCTGCCGATTCTGGAGACGGCGCTCTCTGTACTACGCCGTCTTATCGGGGGCCGGCCCGTTTTCACCGCCGATCGCGAGCACATTCATCACAAGTTGCTGCAGCTCGGACTGTCGCATCGCCAGGTGGTGATCGTACTGTATGCGGTATCGGCGTTGTTTGCCTTGCTCAGCTTGTTCCTGCTGTGGCCCACCGGAAGTACCTTGGGCTTGGTGCTAGCTGTTCTCGGCAGTGGCATCTGGTTAGGTGTGCAGCACCTGGGGTATCTCGAGTTCGGCGAAATTCGCCGAGTCGCCCAGCGCACCATGGAGCAGAGGGATATTTTCATCAACGACCTCGCTATTCGCCGGGCGATCGAAGAGTTGAAGGTCAGCCGCGATTACAATCAGTTATGTCGAATTCTTGACGCCGCCTTCTCCAACAACGATTTCGACGGGTTTGATCTGTACGTAAGTTTGCTGTCGGACGAACGTGCGTCTGCCAAGAGCCTAACGGCGCTGCTGGCCTCCGATGAGATCTTGCGCTTCCGCTGGAACAAGCCCGGTCGCCCAAAGCGGAGTGAGAATCTCTCTGCATGGAATCTGAAGCTGGATCTGGTGACAACCGGGAACTGCCGCCGTGGTTCAATGAATCTCTATCGCTTGTATTCGCAACGAGCCCTGTTGCTGGATATCAATCTCCTCACATCTGTTTTCCCGGTCGCTCTGGCGGATGCCTTGGATCGTGCGTTCGCGTCCCAAGAGGAGTCCCTCTTGGAGAGGGCAAACGCAAGGGATTATGTCATCGCCCCAGCCAGCTGACCCTTCTCGTCCCAGCACGCGCAGAAGAGTTCCCGATGGGCAGTTCCCCCGCCGCTATTTTGCCGGACCCTGAGCTTGTTTGAGGCCCTGTCTTCGGCTTTGATGTCTTTAATCACCAGGACTTAGCTAGCCTGCAGATGCTGTCAGGACTGACGTATGGCCAACCCTTCGCGCCGCATCAGCCATTCCGCCGGAAGGCAAGCGGGACGGGCAATTCCGTAGGGTATACCCCTTATTTTCTTCCTGCCCTGTTTCGCTAGTCACCCGACCGGAGTAATATGTTAGGACCTTGAGTATGGCTTTCCAGCAGGGCGTCCCGTCTTTCGAGGAATTGCCTCAGCGCGGCCAACGGCGCGGTAGTGTACGTCAGAAACCTCATACTCCGACCTACGCCACCTTCGATCGGATCTCCGGGGGGACGGTTCTCGATCTCACCGAAGTCCTGAACCTCAGCGAAACGGGCGTGTGCATTCACACCACGGCGCCAGTCGCGCCAAACCGCACTCTGAACCTGGTTCTGGATCTTTCCGATACCAAGGCATATATCAACACCAGCGGCCTGGTGGTCTGGACTGACCGATTTGGTCGTGCAGGTGTCCGCTTTTCCAAACTTTCCGAGACCAATCGGCGCCAGCTCAAGGAGTGGCTGTTTGTGAACCTTTTGAATGCTGTTTATAAGTCTGCGCATGACGACGACGACGCTGAAGCTGATCCCATCATCTTGGAAGCACTGCAACAAGATGAACCTGCCGTGGAGGAAGTTGATCCAGCCGACCTCCTCTTGATGGAGATCGAAGAAGGCGAGGTCGAGCAACCCAACGCAATGGTAGAGGAAAAGCATGAGCATCAGTCGGCTCGCGCGCTAACTTTCGAACCGCCGCAACTCGCCGTCGACGCCCCCACGCTCAATGCCATCCAGCGGCAAATCGCGGCCCTCGGTTCCGATCTTGACGCAGCCTTGGCTATCCTGGTTCAGCGTGCGCAAACCATCACCCGGGCCTCCGGAGCCGCCATCGCCCTGGAGCAGGGAAGCGAAATGGTGTGCCGGGCTTCTTCGGGCGAGGCTCCCCCGTTGGGTGCCCGCTTGCAGGTAGGGTCAGGAGTCTCGGGAGAATGCGTCCGCACCGCCAAGGTGCAGCGTTGTGACGACTCCGAGACCCATCCGCTGGTAGATCGCGAGAGCTGCCGCGCTCTAGGTATCCGTTCCATGATCGCGGCCCCGGTGGTCTGTTCGGAGAGAGTGATCGGCTTACTGGAGGTCTTCTCGCCGAATGCTGGCGCCTTTGAAGAAACCGATGCCATTGGCCTGCGCCGGCTGGCCGACGTTATTGCCAAGGCGGCGAGCAGCGTAGTTATCGACGCGGGGCAAGTGGTGATCCTGCCGGAAACCAGTCCGCAGAGAAGACGGAGCCCGCTACTCACGCTGGCAAGCAACAACCTCGTCCTGCTGACCGTCGCATCCCTCCTCGTGCTGCTCATCCTGGGTACGCTCCTGACCTGGCTGGTCCGTCGTCCAGCCCGAGTGGGTGTCTCTCAGTCCGCCCAGGTACAACGGCAACAAGGGCCGCTGATTGGGACATTGGAAGACCTCCGCAAGTACGCCGCGCAAGGCGATCCGGTGGCCCAGTATGCGTTGGGCGCTCGCTACGCTCAGGGCATAGACGTCAAGCAGGATCAGGCTGAAGCCGTGCGCTGGTTCACCAGGGCGGCGGAGCAAGGCCATGTGGGCGCCCAGGCGGCTTTAGGCGTTTACTACTGGGCTGGACGTGGCGTTCCTGCCGATCTGAGCAAGGCGTATTTTTGGTCGCTGCTGGCCCGAGCGGGCGGAGATGAAGGCAGCAAGTACAGAGTTGCCTCGCTGGCCTCCCGTATGTCGCACACTCAGGTTCTCGAAGCCCAGCGCCAGGCCGATGAGTGGCTCCGACAGCACCAGAACGAAGCCAGCGCAGCTCACTGACCTCCCAATCTACTAATGTCGTCATCCTGAAGCGTCCGTAACGCGCCGAAGGATCTTGCGTACACAATCCGTAAACGTATGTGCTGTCCTTGCTCGAACTCATTCAAAACGATGCTTGGTTGACAACTTCATGCCTCCTCTAGAGGCGTAAAATATAAGCATGCCTGCTACGCTGCGCGAGATCCTCGACGAGAACGTTCGCGAGGGCGCTGCCGAGCTTTACGAGAAGCTCGATCGCAGCCGGGTGCGCTGTTTCTCCTGCGGCCATTGCTGTCCTATTCCTGAGGGCCAACCCGGCGTCTGCAGAGTCCGCTACAACAAGGGTGGAACGCTATACGTGCCGTGGGGGTATGTAGGCGGTGTGCAGTGTGATCCGGTGGAAAAGAAGCCCTTCTTCCACGCCTATCCGGGCGCATTGGCTTACAGCTTTGGAATGCTGGGCTGCGACCTGCATTGCTCGTACTGTCAGAACTGGGTCACTTCCCAGGCTCTACGCGACCCCAGCGCAGTCTCACCTCCGTTCGAGGCTAGTCCCGAGTCCCTGGTGAGCGATGCACTGCGCCAGGGCGCCAAGCTGATCGTCAGTACCTACAATGAGCCACTCATCACCAGCGAGTGGGCCGTAGCCGTATTCAAAGAGGCGAAAGCCGCCGGCCTGCTTACCGCTTTTGTCTCGAATGGCAATGGCACGCCCCATGTGCTCGAATACTTGCGGCCCTGGATTGACCTCTACAAGGTCGACCTCAAGAGCTTCGACGATCGTCATTACCACGAGCTGGGCGGCCGCATCGGGCCGATCCTCGAAACCATCCGCCGTCTCCATGAAATGGATATCTGGCTGGAGATCGTCACCCTCCTGATCCCCGGCTTCAACGATTCCGACGACGAGCTAAAGCGGTTGACGGAATTCCTGGCCGGCGTGTCACCGTACATTCCTTGGCACGTGACCGCTTTCCACAAGGACTACAAGATGACCGATCCGGAGGACACGCAGCCGGAGGATTTATTTCGCGCTGCGGAGATCGGTAAGAGGGCCGGACTGCGCTACGTTTATGCCGGGAATCTGCCGGGCATGGTTGGCGACATGGAAGACACGCGCTGCCACAATTGCGGCAAGACCCTGGTGAAGCGCTACAGCTACCTGGTCGAAGACTATCGGCTGAACCCTAATGGCTCCTGTCCTTCTTGCGGGACCGCCATTCCCGGCCGCTGGGCGCCGGAATTTGATGGCCAGATTACCGCCCATCCTTTTTTGCCGCGCCGAGCCTCACGGCTGGTTACAATCCTGAAATAGCTAACCGAATCGTAATGCCCGGACATAAACTCGTCATTGCCGTTGCAATGTGCCTGCTTAGCGCTGGCTGCTCGCCTCGCAACTTCCTGACCCGCCGCCTGGCAGGCGATCTCATCAGCAGCGCCGACGTCTTCAAAACCCAGCAGCAATTCTTCCTGCGGTTGGGCGTAATTTCCAATAAGGACTATCTTTCGCCGGAATACCTCGTCTTGCAGCGTCGGGGCTGGATTACGGGATCCACGGTTCGGTGCACTGAGGAAGTCTCGCCGCCGCCGTGTTGGGATGTGGGTCTGACACCCATCGGTGTTGAGACCTTTCGTACCCTCATTCCCAGCGACGCTGGCGCCAAGCAGCATTTTGCGATTCCCACTGCGCGTCGCGAGTTCGTAGGCATCACCGGCATCAGCCGCAGTGGCAATCTCGCCGACGTCGACTTCACTTGGAAGTGGGTGCCGCTGAACGAAGTGGGCGCTGCGCTGGTCGCGGGCGGCGTGAACTTCAAATCCACCGTGGCATTCAAGAGTTACGACGATGGCTGGCGCGTGGTGGAAGGCGGCGCTAAGACCAACCAGAGTTTGGATGATGCCCTAAAAGATGCGGAACCAGCTCCCTGAGCGGTTGCTCTCGCAAGAGTCTTATAAACGAGCAGGTTTGCGGTTGGAAAGACTAGCTTACTCTAACGGCAGGGGGAGGGTAACGGCTTTCAACAAACTTTTTACCGAGCGCGAGCTTCCCAAAGCAAGCCGTATCGCTGGACCGCCCATGATGGAACCAAAGTCGAAGGCATGCTGCTCTATCCACCGGGAAAATTCGAGCAGAAAAACCTGCCGATGTTCACGTTGATCCATGGCGGCCCGGCTGACGCCGAGGGCAATCACTTCGAAGCCGATTGGTACCAATGAGACCGTCTGGCCGCCACCCGGGGTTGGCGGGTGTTCGAGCCCAACTACCGCGGTTCCGCTGGATACGGGGACAAGTTCCTGCTAAGGGGTAACTCCACGCGTGAGATCTGAAATGCGCGAACCCCCGAGGGGTGGAAAATAGAGGATTACATTGCTAGCAAGACTTGGTACACGACGGAATGCGTTCGCAACTGGCAACTGTTATTATCGAGTCAATGGCGCTCCACGAACTTCATCCCTTCATCAGCTCCGAAATCAAAAAGCTTCCCAGGAAGGGAGGCGTGTATTTTCTGTTTCAGATCGAGACTCCGATCCACGCAGATGGGGCGGTAAATCTGCGGCGTGCACTGCTGCATGCCAAAAGTGAGTTTCCCCAGGCAAGTCACTTCTCCGTGGAAGTGCTAGACACCGGTGCGGCTGCGATGAACCAAAGAGTACGCACGCTCAGAGACGAACTCCATCTAGTGAGAGCAGTGGGATTCGTGGGCTCCCGGCGCTAAGCCCGTTTTTGGGAAATGAGTAATCACTTCGTCATAGGGCCTTTCCTGTATTGCCTGGATGGCTGCCGGGTTGTAACGTTCGCCCATTCCCTGAATTTCTACGGCCGGACGCATAGTCAAGGAGGTAGTTCATGTCTCAGAAAATCGTTAAGTTGGCTTATTGGCTGGTTCCTGTGTTGTTGTTATGCCTCTGCCCGAGCGCGCTCCTCGCTCAGGAGAAAGAGGCTCAAGAGAAGCAAGAGAGTAAGGCAGAAAAGAAAGCTACGCACAACCCTAAGACCATAACTGGCTGCCTGCAAAAAGGCGACCAACCGGACGAGTTCACCATTACGGGTGACGACGGGAAAACCTGGGGACTGCGCAGCAGCGGCAAAGTGAATCTTTCCGAGCACATTGGCCACAAAGTGACCATCACGGGCTCGCCCATGCGCGAATCAAAGGCGGAAGAAAAGAAGGAAAAGGCGGAAGAAAAGAAAGAAGGAACGATGGAGAAGGCCGCCGAAAAACACGAATACGGCGATCTGCGGGTCTCCAGCGTAAAGATGGTCAGCGACAGCTGCAGCAAGTAATCCCGGAAGCCGGGCGTATCATTCATCACGCGAGTCAGGCGAAGAAACAATTCTTCGCCTTTTTCTCTTCACAAAGACCCGACGGCGCTCGACTTGGTCCCGACGTCTCGCCATGCGCGAATGACTGAGGCATGGAGTAGGCAAAACTCGGAGAAAAACTGCACCTGGGCGAGCGCCGCGGAATTCGCGGGCTCCCGGCGCCAAGGGAACCAGTTGCAGGCCCTGTCAGTTTTCCAGTTTGAGCGCCACCAGTTTCTTAACGAGCGCAAGATCTTTGGCTTCATGAACCTCGATGCGGACGGCGGTTCCTTCGGCATAGCGCTTGGCTTGGCTGATGCTCTTCAGAACTTGAGTTGGAAACTTGCTCTGTTGCGCCGCCTTCACCGCCTTGTCCCCCAAAGCAAACGATGCGCGGAATCCGCCTCGATAGGGAGACAGATATACAATGTTCCGTTTCTTGCGTTGCAGGCGCAACGACCATCCGGTTTTTATGGAATAGGAATTCCACTCTCGGACATCCAGGTTAGATTCCTTGGCCAAGTCGGCGAGCAACTGATCCCAGAGCGCCTTCGCGGCACCCAACTCTGCTGCTAGTTCAGGGTCCGTCGGTTTCTCCGGTTTACCAACGAATGCATTAGGCAACATCGTTTAGGTTCCGTAAGACTAGTCTCTGAACCGATCTGCTTGGTTGCGAGATTTCAGCGCGGCACTCCGGTCAACGTTCGCACGCCCCAAGCCGCTGCAAGTCCCATCATGACGATGAAGCCCACCCCGATTAAGCGGCCGCAAGGAGCGCTCTTGCTCCAGCCCTGGAGCACGGCAATAATTCAAACCGCAAACAGCAGGATCGCACCCATACCCAGCGCTTTTAATCCACATGATCCACTCTCCTCGGAAACAGCGAAATGAACAACTGGTGGAACAAGCTAATCCTTGCGCGAATCCCCAACTGTTCGCTGTGATTGAGGTCACCGGACGGAGTGTCCGGATTTCAGATCGGGACGGCGCTGACGTGCAAAAACAGGACCATCCCTTGGAGTGAGCCTAAAACAGCAAATGACCTTCTCGGCGATTCATGCGTGGCACAACCATCCCGGTCAGCGCACACATACGTCACCCTTTTAGGTCGAGATTGGGCATGTACCGATGTTGGGGATGACAGAAGGCACTTCCTGAGGTGCTTCACGCCGCACCCACTCCCACTGTGCAAGTTCAGATGCTGGTTACGTTTCACGGACTTGCCTGGGCATGGAAGGAGCATCTTGATCCAATAAATCCATTTGCAACTCGGAGTGAAAGCGATAGCATGTGAGCACTAAGTCACCAAAACCTCGTTGCATCGTCCGGGGGATCGCTCGCGTCAGTTCGTCTTCTGGCTGGAAGAGGCTCCAGATGGGGCGTGCACGCTATTCCTGGCAGAAGGGTTACATGTCGGCTCTGCCAGAATCCGACCCCAAGAGGTTGCTCGCCCCGTGTCGAACAAGCAACCATCATGCTGGAGAAGAGGGCTGCGGAATGGGGGAGTCACCCCGGCACGTCGGCTGAACTGAAACATATTCGGAGAGCTATCGCTATTCTCCCTAAATTTCTCAAAGGAAAAATGGCTGTAGATCGTGTGCCGCGATAGAACTCAGGGAAGAGTTCGTGAGATCGGGAGTCGCAGCTCCGCGACCGTTCTAAGGCGAAGCATCTATATTACGGGAGTAATTACTTCCGCTATGTAGTGGGTCACAGGAGCTGTGTTTTAATTACTATCCGTGCGCGTTCTTCATCTGGAAGATAACCCCGATGATGCATTGCTCGTGCAACGGGCGATGCAGAGGAGTGGGCTCGCTCTGGAGGTGATTCACGCCCCTAGCCTGACCGAGTACGTCTCTGCCGTGGAAGCTGGGGGCTTTGATCTGATTGTCGCAGATCACGGCTTGCCCGGTTTTAGTGGCCGGGCCGCCCTCGATCTGGCCCGCGCCAAGTGTCCCCGCGTCCCCTTTCTAATCGTCTCCCGGGCGGACGAATCCGAAGTCATGGCCAGTCTGAACGCGGGCGCCACCGATTTCGTGCACAAAAACAACTTGTCGCAGCTAGGTCTGGTGATTCGGCATATCAACGCATTGGTCGCACGCGACCGAGCGCAGGCGCTGCTGGAACACCAGAATCAGACGATGACGCGGCTGGTGGGGGCGGTGCAGGAGCTGTCGTTGGCGCGCACTTTGGAGGCTGTGATGGCGGTGGTGCGCCGGGCTGCCCGGGAGTTGACTAGAGCCGATGGCGCTACTTTCATTCTTCGCGATGCTGACAAATGTTTCTACGCCGACGAGGACGCAATCGCGCCCCTGTGGAAGGGCCAGCGCTTTCCCCTGAGCGGCTGCATCAGCGGCTGGACCATGTTGAATCGCCAGCCCGCCGTCATCGAAGACATCTACTCCGATGCTCGCATCTCGGTGGACGCTTACCGGCCCACTTTCGTCAAAAGCCTGGCGATGGTCCCGATTCGCACCGATGCGCCCATTGGGGCGATTGGGAATTATTGGGCACAACGGCACCTAGCAACAACGGAAGAAGTCGAGGTTCTGCAGGCATTAGCTAACACTACGGCGGGGGCCCTCGAGCAGACTCAACTCTACAGCGATCTGGAGCGGCGCGTGCAGGATCGGACGCTGCAATTAGAAGAGGCCAACCGCGAGTTGGAGGCTTTCTCGTACTCGGTCTCGCACGATCTGCGGGCGCCGTTGCAGCACATCAGCGGCTTCGCCTCGATTCTGGAACAGGAGTGTGGACACGCCCTGGACGAGAAAGCCAGGGGATACCTGCAGCGGATTTACGACGGGACCAGCCAGATGGCCGGGCTGATCGATGACTTACTGCGTTTGGCCAAGCTGACACGCATCGAATTGAAATTCCAGAAAATCAGTCTGAGCAAGATGGCGCGAGAGATCGTTGCCCGCCTCCAGTTCAGAGATCCCGCACGCTCCGTGGAATTGATCGTTGAGGACAATCTGGAAGTGGAAGGCGATCCGGGATTGCTCAAAGCCGCTCTGGAAAATTTGTTGTCCAACGCGTGGAAATATTCCGCAAAAAAGGAGAGAGCCAGGATCGAATTTGGCTCAACCATGCAGTCGGACGGCTCCAAAGCCTACTTTGTACGGGATAATGGCGCTGGCTTCGACATGCGCTACGCCGACAGACTGTTCGCGCCATTCCAGCGTTTGCACCACCAGGAAGAATTTGCTGGACACGGCGTCGGGTTAGCAACGGTCAAGCGCATCATCCACCGCCACGGCGGGCGTATCTGGGCCTCTGCCGAACCCGGGCGTGGGGCCGCCTTCTGGTTTACACTCGCCAGTCCTTATTCTCCGGCGCAAGCCGGGCAAAGCAGGCGAAAGCCTGAGTAAGAGCAGTTCATACATTTCCTGTGGAGGCGGGTCTCCGACGCGGGTCGAAGACCCGTCCCCACATAATGTCGAAGACCCCCACACAACACTGTCTTCAGGCAAGCCGCATTTCTAAAACATGGCGACATAAATAATACAGCATCGTGATGATAACATTGCATGGTTCACTTCTCCTGGAGGGGACGATGCGCAAACTGCAGATCGAAGATGCGGAAGTGATGCGAGTAGCCCTGCAGCAGGAAATTGCCCGCAGCGAGGAATCGCGTTACGACCATCGTCTGCACGGGCTGTTGCTGGTGACGGCAGGGCAATCGTGCCGGCAGGTGGCAGAACTGTTTGGTGAGAATGGTACGACGGTGCAGCGTTGGGTCCGCCGCTTTGAGCAAGGCGGTCTCGAGGCCTTGCGGGAGGGCGAACGCTCAGGACGCCCCGCGGCCCTGGATGCCGGCCAGTGGCGCAATCTCCCACGTGATCTGCGCAAGACCCCGCTTGTTTTCGGCATAGCTGCCAGGCTGTGGGATGGCCCGGTGCTGTCTGAGCATCTGCGTCGACGCTACGGCGTGCACTTGGGTGTACGGCAATGTCAAAGGCTATTCCGCCGCATGGGCTTTCGGCTCCGCAAACAGCGTCCCGGAGTCGTTCCAGCTGATGCCTGAAAGTTGCGGAGGTAAAAAAACCTCGTGCGCCGGATCTGCAAGGTGTTCAATGCCGCAACGTTCGAGCGCTTCCTCACGCAGTTGCTGCGCTATCGAACGCGAGGCCGTCGCATCATCGTCGTGCTCGATAATGCTCGCTATCATCATGCTGTGATCCTGGCCCCTTCCTGCGCCGGCACGCTGCACACTTGAAACTCCTGTTTCTTCCACCTTACAGTCCCCAGCTCGCGCCACGGGTTTGGAAACTGACTCGGCGCCTAGCAACGCACAACCGCTACTTTCCTACACTCGGTGAAGTGCCCAAAGCCGTCAATACCTGTTTCAATCGTTGGCGGCGACGAACGCGACCTTGCGGAGGCTATGCTGCATTATTTAAGACGCCGTGTTTAGCGGCCGGCGGGCTTTCCTGCGGCGCTCGCCATCTTGGTATGACTCGAGTTCGCAGCATAGCGCGCGATGCCCTTGTAGAGTGCTTGCGCAATTTTTTGACGATAGGACGAGGACTGCAGGTTGTCTTCGTCCGTCGGACTGCTGACAAAGGAAACCTCGGCCAAAATGGCGGGCATGGACGTGCCGGTCAGGACCACAAATCCCGCTTCTTTCACGCCGCGGTCGCGGAGGCCGGGATTTTTCGGCGACAGCGTGGCATAGAGTTCGCGTTCGACACTGGCCGCCAGGTGCCGCGATTCTTCCGTCCTCTCCTTCAGAGCGACGCCGGTCAGGGCCGAAGCATTAGGAACATGGTTAGCGGTGGCGTTCTCGCGCTTCTCAATTTCCAGCGAATTGGCCGGCGCAGAATAGTTCGTGTAGTAGGTTTCCACGCCCCGGGCGGTCTCATGGTCGCTGTAGTTGCCATGCACCGAAACAAACAGGTCCGCCTGGGCTTCATTGGCAATCTCAGCGCGTCTCTCCAGCGGAACGTAGGTGTCAAAGGCGCGCGTGTAGATAACCTCGGCGCCTAACCGGCTCTGCAGCAGATCACCGAGGCGCTGCGCGATATCGAGAACCAGATCTTTTTCCAGAAGGCCCTTGCGTCCCACCGTGCCCAAGTCCCATCCGCCATGACCGGCGTCTACCACAATCCGCATTTTCGGCACGTGGGCGCGCAGCCGCAAATCCTCCTTCGTCAGAGGCTGAGCAGCCGAACTCAACTTGCCCGGTTCAGGCTGAGCTTCGGGACGGAGTAAATCCATCTTCGCTTTGGGACCCCTGTCAACAGCGGTGCTGCGAATTTCGGCGACCAGCCGGTACGGATTCGTTTCTAGACTGACGGAGAATGTAGAGACATCTTTCGTCTCCAGTACAATCCGCGAAACCCCGGGTACCGGTTGAGCCACGCGGATACGAAGCAGCAAGGCATCCCCGACTTCGATGGTTTTTACGGAAAGGTCTGGGTCTAGGGCGGTGTCGTGCAAATCGAAGTAAATGCGCTCGGGAGCGCTCAAGCGGTGCACTTCGTATTGAACTTGATCCTGTAAATCAATGACTACAGTAGTCGAGTCATCCGATTCCCAATGGCGGACTCCGGTCACCAGAGGCAGCACAGTGCGGCCAGCGTCTTCTGCTGAAACCGGCGCTGGCAAATCTATGGTGGTTGGGTCAGGGGCGCTGGGCGCAGGCGCTGGAGGGGCAGTCCGAACGCTCACAGACGGTGCTGCTGACGCCGATGCCATGGTCTTGCTGTGCAGTCTCCACCAGAGTCCCAAGCCTAGGAAAATCGCTATTGCGACCAAAGCCACCATAAGCCGCAACCCAGGCATGTTGCTGGCTGGGGTCGCAGGGGGGAGCATCAGCGCAGCGGAAACGTCGGCTACAGGTAGCCATTCAGGCTCATCCGGCACCAGGTTTTCCGGCAACACTCGTTGAGGTGCGAGCGGCGCGAGAAAAGCATGGGGCACTGGCTCGTTCAGCTTGCTTTGGCTGCGCGACGGTGGCGGTGGCAACTTGGGTCGAGGTATCTGCGCGGCGCGAGATGGATGAATGGCTACTGGAGACAAAGCCTCGAGGCGCTCTTCCTCTTCCGGCTTCATCGCTCCGAGAATCAACTCGGCCAAAAGACTCAGGTTGCGGACATCGCTATCATTGAAGCAGTAAGCTTCGGTCGAGAACACTTCGATCATTCCCACCACGCTGCGGCGGCCGCACAACGGAACTGCGACCATCGAACGCGTGTTCAGACGTCGAGAGGCTTGCAAGTTGACGCGCGGGTCGGTTTCTGTGTCGTCGCAGCGCGCGATCTCCGCCGTGCGAAAACAGGCGCCTGAAATGCCGGAATTGGGATCGAGCCGCACACCCAAATCCGGAGCAATCGGGCCTGCAGCAGCGCGGCAGACAATCTGGCCTTGCTGGACTAGCGCTATGGCGACGCCATCGGCACCCGTGAGCGCCAACGCCCGTTCCGCGACCAATTGCAGCACTTCATAAAGGACAAACTCGTCCGGACTTTCCTGATAGGCGGGTGCGATGCCACCCTTCTTGTTTCTGGCTTCGTGTGCGCGTCGTTGGCGAATCTGCTCGTGAAGGGAAGAAAAGGCCAGCAGAGCCTGCAATGCATCGCGGCCACGGCCCAGAGCGTCGTTAGGCGCTTTATCCGCTTGGCTGGGAGCAGCAGCGGCGCCGGCGGACTTGGACGCATCCAACCCTGGCTTATTGGGGCTCGTGGCCATGAATTCTTTCTCTATCGCTGCCCTGATCTTTCCAATCAGGGTCTGCTGACCGGCAAAGCCAGCGAATGGGCGAGCTGACCACTTGCCGACGCGGACGGGGGCCTCCGGCCATGCTTTTTCCGGTACTTACCGTAAGTTACCGTTCTTTCGCCGGAAGCGCAACGTTTCCCTGACGCCAAAGTAACATGGGCCTTGGGGACATGGTCTTACGTAAGCACGCGCCAGCGCGTTCGCCAAGATTCCCGAAACGGTTTTGTCTCTTATCGGCCTCGTGTCCGATTGTGTTTGCCTCGGGAGGCAATCACGGCATATTCTAGACATGAACAGGTCTGCCGGACGGTGCGTGGGTGAGTCAAAAGGGCAAGAAGTCTAAGTGGTTGTGGCCGTTGGGTTTGATGGCTACAGGCGTGGCTGGGGCAGCGGTGGCAGTGTTGCGTGGCTGCTGGCACCAGAATATGAGCTGGCCGATTCGCACTCAGGAGCATTCTTACCAGGTCTGTCTGGGCTGCGGAGTTAAGCGCCTGTTCGATGAAGAGGGCTTTCGCAGCTACGGCCCTTATTCGTACGACCTGCATCACCTGATCGCTTGGGAACGTGCCCGCCGCATCAAGCTGCAGCGCCATACCGACGAGGACGTCAAGCGCTCCGCTTCCTGATACTCCACCGGAACCATTACGGTTATTTAGGTTTTACTCTCAGCAAGTCTAAGATCGAAGCATAGAGCTGCAGTCAGAGCCCGGTGACACGGGATGGCTGTTGATCTCCCCATTCAGAGTGCACAATCGGCGCCAACATTATCGACACGCCGTGAGTTCATTGGCCTATGTGCGTCTCGACCAGACCAATGGCGGCGTTATTCGCGACCTGGGCGAATCCGGCATGGCCGTGCAGGCGGTGGCGTGCCTGCAGGCCGGGCAAGTCGTTCACCTGCGTTTTGAACTCTTGAAACCCAGAATTCGGATCGAAGCGAGTGGCTTGGTTGCCTGGGCGGATGCTACTGGGCAGGCGGGACTACGTTTCCTCGACTTATCTCCACGGATGCGGCAGGTAGTTAAGGAATGGGTTTTTACCGAACTGCTGGCCGCGGCCAGCGAATTAGCCCCAAGCCGGGCGCCGATCTTCGGAATGGGGGAAGACGAGTACGATGGATTAGTTTTTTCGGCGGGCCCGGTCTCGGCAATCCGCTTGGCCGAACCGAAACCTCATAGAGACGCGGCTGACCTTGAAGTGCATGACCAGACGCGAGCAGTGCCGGTGCGCCTGTCGTGGTGGCCCACCGACATTTCGCCGCGAACCTTCGCTCGCTTCGTGGATTCCACCATTGTGATTTCAGCGGTCCTGCTCTTTTCCGTAATTGCTGTCGAAACCACCGGAGTTTTTCCGACACGGAGCGTCGCGCTAGCGCTTGCCGCACTCACGACATTCGTTCTTGGCTGCGTGTATCGCTATTTGTGCGCGACTCTGACCGGAATGACGGTCGGCCGTCGTTTGGCGCGTCTTGCCGTGGAGGGGGTGCGTTGGGCGCGGAAACCCCAGGAGGAGGCGCCTCGTTTCCGCTGAAGATTGCATCGAAAGCTGGGTACTGGCAAGGTCGCGTCAGCGCGCAAAGTACTGCTTCTCGAGCCACAGTTGCAGGTTGCGCTGCAGGTGCTCAGGAATTTGCACAAAACGAATTCCCGCATTTCCATTCTTGTCCGTCCACGCCAGTTCCCCCATTGCCTGAACCGGACCCTTCAAGCCGGGTAGGGAAAAGCGAACTTTGATTGGCCCGCTGATATCGATGGAACGCCGCACCCGAACTCCAATTCCGCCCCGGCTGACATTGGTGAGCTGGACATTCACCTTGGTGCGGGTGTCGAACGTAAGTGACACCGGAATATCGAGTGTTTGCCGGTAATAGCGGAGCCGCCCCGTCAACATCATGTTGCGTGCGGCGGAAAGTGTGCGAACCGCTTGTTCCACAGAGATTGGTTTCTCGAAAAAGAACGTAGCACCTGTAGCCGGCAGGTCGTGATGCCCCGGAGAGCCGCTCAACAGTAGCAGTGGCACTGAGTTCCCATTGCCCTGCAATGAGCACAGGCTGGCAGCTAGGCTTTCGGTCCCACGGAGGTCTCGATCGATGATGACAGCATCGACTTTAGATCTGGAAAGCTTGGCTCGGGCTCTGTCGGGATCGCACTCGACGTGCACGCCAATGTGAAGACTGCCCAGGATGCATTCCAGTACACTGATTTCTTGCCAGTCGCGGGAGACGAGCACCGATTCGAGTGTCATGCTGTGATCGTAGCTTTACCCGTAACGGGCAGGTAGGTCACCAAGGTAATGACAGCGCGAACGGCGTCTGAAGCTGCTCCTCTTTCGGTAGTCGCCTACTTCTTACTAACCATTGCCAACTGGCCCCTGTCCACTGAGTTCACCCGATACCAATCCACCGTTTTCTTCAATCCTTCTTCGAAGTGCACGATCGGTGTGTAGCCGAGATGTTTCTTGGCCCTGGAGATGTCGGCGAGAGAATGCTTTACGTCACCTGGGCGTTCGGGGCCGAATTTTACTTCGTCCTGAAAACCGGTGAACTCTTTCAAAATTCGAAAAGTTTCCTTAAGGTTGACGCGGCGGCCGGTTGCAACGTTAAAGACTCCACCCGCAACCTTCTGACTGGGCGCTTTGCAGGCGAGAAGGTTCGCACTGACGGCGTTGTCTATATACGTGAAATCGCGGCTCTGTTCGCCGTCACCAAAGATCGTGGGCTGCTCGCCTCTCAGCATCTGAATGATGAACTTCGCCAAAACTCCAGAATACGGCGACGTGGGATCCTGGCGCGGCCCGAAGATATTGAAGTACCGCAAAGAGACGGTCTCCAGTCCATAGCAGCGGAAAAATGAAACCATGTAATACTCGCTGGCCAGCTTCGCCACCGCGTACGGAGAGAGCGGGTGGGGAGCCATCTCTTCATGCTTTGGAAGGGTGGGAGTGTCGCCGTAAGCCGACGACGAGGCCGCGTAGACGACCCGTTTCACCTTCGCGTCGCGTGCGGCCACCAGTACGTTGACGGTGCCATCCACATTAGCGCGGTTGCTCCCCAAAGGATCCAGAACGGACTTTGGCACGGATGGAATCGCTGCCTGATGCAGAACATAATCTACGCCCTTGCAGGCCTCATTCATGGCGTCCAGATCCAGAATGTCAGCCTCTCGAAAATCAATTTGGTGAAGGATTTCCTGCAGGTTCTCGAGCTTGCCTGTGGCGAAGTTATCCACCCCGCGCACCTTATCGCCCTGCTCCAGGACTGCCCGCGCCAACGACGATCCAATAAATCCTGCAACACCCGTAATTAGATAGGTGGACATATTGAATCATGATAACGAATGTTGGTTGGGCTTGTATCAGGGCAGCCTGCAGTTTCTGCCGAAAAGGACTGGACTGAACCCCTGAGACTGACACCCGAGAGCTGACATCGGCCTTTAAATGACTATCACGATCTGTATGATCGTTCCGCACAGCGGCCCCGGGGTAAAGGTGGCATTTACGAACTTGTTCATCGGAAATTGCGTTCGCTGATCACCACAAAACGTCACGTCCTTGAAGCTGCCGCTTTCCAGAAATGTCACCAGGGTGACCGTCAGCGAGGTTCCACCGCCCTCCGCCGTAGAGAACTGCACGACGCTCACCGTTCCGCTTACCGTAGCACTGTTAATAGCACCGCGAACAAAGAACTGGCTGCCGCAGCCACAGAGCGAGAGGAAAAGCGCAGAAACCACGAGAACCGTCAGGAGACGCTTCACAATGCCCCTCCTTTCACAAAGGAGGATTGTTGAGTCAATCTTATACCGCCAGAAGCTGAAGGAGAGGGCCTAGAGACTGGAACGGGTCTGGCTGTCCCGGATCAGGACAAGAAATTCTTCCCGGGAGAGGCGGTCACTGTCGCGAAAGTGTTTTATCAGGGCATCAATTGCCGAGGCTGAACCGGTAATCGTGAGCAGCGGTATTCCGAGTCCTTCCGACTTCATCTTCGCCCGAGATTGGCAACGTTGTCCTCCGTCATTTCGCTGAACTCGAGGCCCATTCCCACGAACGGGTGAGTGACTCGTATCACAGCTTGGGTGTGCACGTGACACTCGTGGAACTCCAGCGAGAAATGCATCTTCGTTCCTGGAGGGAAGGTAGCCTGAACTTCCACGTAGCAGCCACTTCGGCTGATATCCGTAAGGGAACCAAGGTGCGCACGCTATCGCCTTGAGTACGCAGTCCCACCGCTCTCGCACAAAAGGGCAACGCGGATAGCGCCGGCGATCGCCGTGAAGCGCGTCGTCTGACCGCAAGGCCTTCAGGTACTGAGCAGTAGCCTCGTCCAGAGTATCGTCTGACATATTCCTGTCTGATGCTAGCGTGCTGGGCCTTGCCTCAGGCGCGCTAAAGGCTCAGACCCGCCGCGAAAAACGTTCAGAGGGTTCCGTTCCGGGAGTTAGTTCGGGACTGGATCTGTGCGGACTCGGCGGCGGCCCGTATCTGGCGCCACAAATCGTCTCGTCCCGCACCGGTCTTGGCGGAGTAGGGAAATACCCGCGCATTCTGGAATTCCTGCGACAAGGTGTACAGGGAATTCTTGAGTTGGTTGCCGGAAAGCCGATCGCTTTTGGTCCCGACCACCACAAATGGCCTGCTGGCTGCCATCAAGAATTCCAGCAACTGCCGATCGCTCTCTTGTGGCGGAACATTCACGTCAATCAGCGCCAGGCAAAGCGCGAGCGATGAGCGCTCCTTGAGATAGGGCTCAATGAACTTCGGCCATTCTTGTGAGACCTGACGGGAAATCTTGGCGTATCCGTATCCGGGCAGGTCAGTGAAAACGAGCTCCGGACGCGGCTTTCCGGGCCAGCGTACTTCAAAGAAACTGATGCTGCGCGTGCGTCCTGGAGTGGAACTGGTTTTCGCCACCTTGCTGCCCAGCAGGGAATTGATAACGCTGGATTTGCCCACATTGGAGCGGCCAAGAAACGCAATTTCCGGCAAGTCGGGGGCGGGGAACTGGCGGGCGTCGCTCACCGCCACCATGAATCGAGCCAGGACGCGCATGACACTAGTTTGTCGTTTCTTGAGGGAGGTTGCAAGGGAGGTCTCAGGTCTCAGGGGGCAGGTCTCGGGTGTGAGGAATTAATTTTGAAGTATCCTTTCCGGCACCTTGCACGCTGCAACGCGCGCCCTGAGAACCGAGAACTGGAAACTGAGAACTGACCCCTGAGTCCTGACACCGGCAACCCGATCAATCCAGCTTCAGCGGCCGCTTGTCCACGTGCTCAGACTTCACCGGCTTCAGTTTGTGCCAGAGGTACAGGATGCCGGCTACTACTACTCCGATCGCCACACTAATCACGAAGAACAAGCGGTACGCCGGCAAAGCTACCAGCAGCAGTGTGACTACACTCCCCGCGACGACTAGCCCAGCGCTCCCTTTGAAGGAAATTCCACCGCGGGGCTCGTGGTCCTGTGGCTGCATGTAGCCATTTTATCTGCATTACTCCGAGGAAAGAAAAGGCCCGCTTACGCGGGCCAAAGATAAAGATGAGGAGCACAGGACTGCGAAAATTATTGATGGGCCGAAGGTCCTTCCGTTGGCGTGGATATCGGTGTGATCGTCTGCGGCGTCTCGGCCAGCGCCAACGGCTCAGGCAGTGGCGACTCCAATGCCACCTGCAGCACCTGATCCATATTTTCCGCAAAATGCATTTTCATCTCGTTGCGCAAGTTCTCGGGGACCTCGGCCAGGTCCTTCTCGTTGTCCTTGGGCAGGATCACCTCGAACAGGCCGGCGCGATGGGCCGCCAGCAATTTCTCCTTCAATCCGCCGATGGGCAGGACCTTGCCCCGGAGAGTTATTTCGCCGGTCATGGCGATATCGCGGCGCACCGGAATCTTGCTGAGAGCGCTGGCGATGGCAGTCGCAATCGTAATGCCCGCCGAGGGACCATCCTTGGGAATCGCGCCTTCGGGCACATGCACGTGGATGTCGAGATTGCGATAGAAATCGCGAGGCAGACCCAGCCGAGCCGCGCGGGAGCGCACATAAGACATGGCGGCCTGCGCCGACTCCTGCATCACGTCACCCAGTTTGCCGGTCAGCATCAGCTTGCCCTTGCCGTCCACGACTGTGACTTCGGTGCTGAGAATCGACCCGCCAACTTCCGTCCATGCCAGGCCGGTTACTAAACCCACTTCGCTCTTCTCATGAGCGAGGGTGTCGCGGAACTTAATCACGCCCAGGAAGTCATTCACGTTCTCGCCTGTAATCGTGATGTTGTAGCCTTCGCCCTCTTTCACCACCTTGCGCGCGACCTTGCGGCAGACATTGCCGATCTCGCGTTCCAGGTTACGAACCCCCGCCTCGCGGGTGTACGCGCGAATGATGGTAGTGATGGCAGCGTCGGTGAACTTCAGGTTCTTTTCCGACAACCCGGCCTGCGCCATCTGCTTTTTCACCAGGAACTGCTTGGCGATCTCCACCTTCTCCGGCTCGGTGTAACCGTGCAGCCGCAATACTTCCATGCGGTCCTGCAGGGCCGGCGGGACGGTATGTATCACATTGGCAGTGGCGATGAAGAAAACTTGTGAGAGGTCGTATTCGACGTCGAGGTAGTGATCCACGAACATGTAATTCTGCTCGGGATCGAGCACTTCCAACAGGGCCGCCGACGGGTCGCCGCGGAAGTCCATGGACATTTTTTCTACCTCGTCCAGCATGAAAACAGGGTTTTTCGTGCCCGCCTTCTTCATCATCTGAATGATCTGGCCGGGAAGGGCGCCGATGTAAGTGCGCCGATGGCCGCGGATTTCCGCCTCGTCACGCACTCCGCCCAGCGACATGCGCACAAACTTCCGTCCTGTCGCCTTGGCGATCGACATGCCTAACGACGTTTTGCCGACTCCCGGAGGTCCAACGAAGCAGAGAATAGAACCCTTCGGATTCTTCACGAGTTGCCGGACGGCCAGGAATTCAAGGATGCGCTCCTTGATCTTCTCCAGCCCATAATGGTCTTCGTTCAGAACTTTCTCGGCGCGCGAGATATTCCGGATCTCTTTGGAACGCTTCTTCCAAGGTACCGCCAGCAGCCAATCCAGATAGTTGCGCGAGACGGTGGACTCGGCCGACATGGGTGGCATAGCCTCGAGCTTCTTCAGTTCCTGCATGGCCTTGTCTTTGACTTCTTTCGGCATGCCGGCGGATTCGATCTTCTTCTTCAGCTCGTCGAACTCGCTCTTCTCGCCACGGCCCAGTTCCTTCTGAATGGCCTTGATCTTTTCGTTGAGGTAATACTCTTTCTGGGCGCGCTCCATCTGGCGCTTTACACGCGACTGGATAGTGCGGTCCATGTTGAGCTTCTCGATCTCGATATCGAGGACATCGCCGATGCGATTCAGCCGCTCGGCGGGGTCAAAAATCTCCAGCAGTTCTTGCTTTTCTTCAATCGAGAGCTGCAGGTTGGCCGCGATCGTGTCGGTGAGCTTGGCCGGGTCCTCCATGCGGACCGCGGCAATCATGGTCTCGTAGTTCAGAGACTGGCACAGCTTGACATACTGCTCGAACAGGGATGTGACCCGCTGCATGCCAGCTTCGAGTTGCGGGTTTGGCTCCGGCGAGTAGCGCACCGTCCGAATGGTGGCCTGCATGAAGCCTTCGGTTTCGGTGATTTGCAGGATTTTACCGCGCTCCACACCTTCGACCAGAACCTTGATATTCCCGTCGGGGAGCTTTAGGCTCTGCACGATGTTAACGATTGTGCCGACCTGGTAGATCTCGTTGGGTTTGGGCTCATCGATGCTGGCGTCGTGCTGCGTTGCCAGAAAAATCTTCTTGTCGGATGCCAGGGCTTCTTCAAGAGCGCGCACGCTGGATTCGCGGCCCACTACAAACGGGGTCATCATATGGGGAAAGATGACCACATCGCGGATGGGCATCATGGGAAGTTTCTTGCTCTCGAATTTTTCTTTTGCAGTCGTCAACTAATTCTCCAGATTTTGCGTGCGTCCTGAAAAATCGGACGCGGCAGCCACGTCCCCTACCGCTAAGATTACCCTGCCTTCTCCATCATAGCGAGAGAAACGTCTCTCTTTTCCACCATTTCTTTCGTTACTTCGAACTCCTTTACCTTCTTCTGGCTGGGGAGGTGATACATCAAATCCAGCATGAGCTCTTCCAGAATCATGCGCAATCCGCGGGCCCCGACTTTGCGGGCCATAGCCTGGCGGGCTATAGCGCGCAGTGCATCCTCGCTGAATTTCAGGCGCACGTTCTCGAACTCGAACAACCTTTGATACTGCTTGACGATGGCGTTCTTGGGACGCGTCAGAATGTCGATCAGCGCCGACTCGTCCAGTTCCTCGAGTACTCCGACCACCGGCATCCGGCCTACAAATTCAGGAATCAGGCCAAACTTGATCAGGTCCTGAGGCTGCACATCAGCCATCAGCTCCGCCTGGCGCTTCTTGGTGGGGGTCGCAACCACCTCGGCCTCTTCCTCGCCGGTCTTGAATCCAAGGGACTTTCTGCCGGCACGGCGGCCGACAATCTTGTCCAGCCCTACAAAGGCGCCACCACAGATAAACAGGATGTTGGTGGTATCTACCGGGGTGAATTCCTGGTGCGGATGCTTGCGCCCGCCCTGGGGAGGAACATTGGCGATGGTTCCTTCCAGAATCTTCAAAAGGGCCTGCTGCACGCCTTCACCCGATACGTCACGGGTGATCGACGGGTTTTCATCCTTGCGGCCGATCTTGTCAACTTCATCTATATAGATGATACCGGTCTGGGCCCGCCCGACGTCGCCTTCCGCGGCTTGCAGGAGTTTGAGGATGATGTTTTCGACATCCTCGCCCACGTACCCGGCCTCGGTTAGCGTGGTCGCGTCTACGATGGCGAAAGGTACATCCAGCATCTTGGCCAGGGTCTGCGCCAGCAGCGTCTTACCTGTGCCGGTCGGCCCAATCAGCAAAATATTGGACTTGGTCAGCTCGACGCCCTCGCCCCGCTGCCGGTTCATGTAAATCCGCTTGTAGTGGTTGTAGACGGCTACCGCCAGCTTCTTCTTGGTCTGCTCCTGCCCAATCACATACTCATCGAGGAAAGTCTTAACTTCCTGCGGCTTGGGAAGCTGATTGGGAGTTTGGGCCGGCGGGGTAGCAGCGCGGTCATCTTCCAGGATGGAGTTGCAGACGGCAACGCACTCGTCGCAAATGTAAGCGCGCGGATAATCACTGGGCGAAGAGATCAGCTTGGCGACCGCATCCTGCGATTTGTGGCAGAACGAACAGCGCAGAATCTCTTCGGTGCCCGACCTGTTTTTCACTCGGCTCTACTCCTAAATTCTCTTGCCGGCTCGCCCGCCCCCTGGCCGTCTTCGCCGGGTCGGCCGGAAAAGCCTTCTCACGCCGAGATCCAGGAACTGACCGGCTGAAACCCGATCATACCTCTATCTCGTCTTGTAAATGATATCGTCTATGATTCCATATTCTTTGCTTTGTTGTGCATTCATGATGAAATCTCGTTCTACGTCTTTTTCGACCTTGTCAAGACGCTGCCCTGTGTGCTTGGCCAAAAGCTGGTTCGTGATCTCCCGCATGCGCAGGATTTCACGGGCGTGAATGTCAATATCCGTCGCCTGGCCGGAAAGTCCTCCCATCGAGGGCTGGTGAATCAGAATTCGCGAATTCGGGAGCGCCAACCGCTTCTTGTTCTCCCCAGAAGCTAGCAACAGCGCAGCCATACTGGCCGCCTGCCCGATGCAAATGGTCACGACATCGTTCTTAACGTACTGCATCGTGTCGTAGATCGCCATCCCGGCGGTAATCGAGCCACCTGGGGAGTTGATGTAGAGCTGGATGTCCTTCTCCGGATCCTCCTGAGACAGGAACAGCATTTGGGCGATCACTAGGTTTGCCACGTTGTCGTCGATGGGCGTACCTATAAAAATAATGTTGTCGCGCAACAGGCGCGAGTAGATGTCATAGGCGCGCTCGCCGCGCCCGGTCTGCTCGATGACCATCGGAACCAGCATTGCTTGTGGTTCTTTCACGTTCGCCTTTCACACTCCTGCCCGAACCGCATCTCTCAGAGCCGGGGAGGATCGAAAGGTCCGCCTCAGGCGGACTGATGATACAAAAAGTTGAGGGTCTTCTCGCTGCGGATTCTCGACCTAATCCTATCGAGCGCCCCATCCCGTGTCAATCGAGCCCGGATAGCCTCGGCTGTTTGTTTTGACTGTTTGGCCAAAGCCTCGATCTCGTGATCGATTTCCTGGTCGCTGACCTCAATTTTCTCACTGTCGGCGATCTTGTCGAGCAGCAGGGAAGCTTTTACTTCATGCACCGCCTGCTCTCTCTGGCCTGCCCGCAAGCGGTTCAGGTCCATTTTCTTCATGTCCTCGGCCCGCATACCCTGGGCGGCCAGGGCGCGTAATCCCCGTTCCAGGCGTACATCAATTTGATGCTCCACCAGCGCCTCAGGGACGGGGAAGTCATGCCGCTTGACCAGTTCATCCAGCAGTTTGTCCTTGGCCTCATGCTCGGCGCGATGCTTCTTGTCCGCCTCCAGTCCTTCGCGAATCCTCTTCTTTACTTCCTCCAGGCTGGTGAACTCGGTGCCCAGTTCCTTGGCAAAGTCATCGTTCAGCTCGGGTAGGTTCTTTCGCTTGATGGACTGAATGTTCACGGCATAGGTCAGGGTCTTGCCCGCCAAACGCTGATCCGAGAAATCCTGGGGGTATACGACGTCAAAGGTCCGCTGTTCGCCGGCCGAGGCTCCTCGCAGGTTCTCAGTGAATTCCGGCATTGTGTTCTTGCCGCCGATCTCCACCAGGATGTCATCCATGTGGACTGGCTTGCCTTCGCCCTCTTTGGGCGTTCCGTCGAGAGACACTTGGGCGAAGTCGCCTTCGACCAGTGGGCGGCCTTCGACCGAGGTGAACGTGGCGTGCTGTTCGCGCAAACTGCTCAGCGACTCGTCGACCTCGTCGTCTGTGATCGCGGTCCCCCCTTTTTCGGCCCGCAGTTCCTTGTAGCCCTCGACCTTGACCTCGGGCATGACTTCAAAATTGGCCTTGAAACGAAGCGGCTCGCCTTCCTGGATGTGCAGATCGGTCACGCGAGGCTGCGACACCGGGATCAGTCCCTGCTTCTGGGCTTCCTGCCGGAAATACCGAGGTACCAGGGTTTCAACGACCTCACTCTTAATGTCTTCCGCAAAACGCTGGCGGATGACAGACGCCGGGACATGACCACGGCGGAAGCCCGGCAGACGCGCCATTTTCTGATATTTCTGAATCAGGGACTCGGTCGCACGGGTAACCTCATCGGCGGGAATCTCGACCTGAATCTCTCGCTTGGTGCTATCAGTTGTCTCGGTGGGGCTCACGGTAAACCTTTCGTGGCACAGAGCGACGGGGACCTAAACCCGTCCAAACCATAAGCTTGAGTTTAAAGAGACATAAGGGCAGCGTCAAACGCGTCGTTAGTCATTGCTCGTCGGCGGCGGCACCGTGGTGCTGCCATGGACCGAGCGCAGTCCCAGTAACAGTTTGGTGGAGACGCGGCAAGCCCCGTTTCTACCATCATCGTTGGCCAAGAGCTGTTCCCAAATTGCATAATTGAATAACTGTGGGAAACTTTAGTGTAGCCAACGACCAACGACCAAAAACCAACGACTGGCTTCACATACTCAATACAGAGGTCATTGCTTGCACGCGCTGCCCGCGGCTGGTGATCTATCGCGAGAAGATTGCGCGCGAGAAGCGTCGGGCCTACCTCGACTGGGACTACTGGGGCAAGCCCGTTCCCGGATTCGGTGATCCCAACGCGCGGGTCTTGATTCTTGGCTTAGCTCCGGGCGCGCATGGGTCGAACCGCACGGGCAGACCCTTCACCGGAGACTCTTCGGGAAACTTCATGTATCCCGTGTTGTACAGGACAGGCTTTGCTAACCAGTCGAACGCCACGCATCGCGGAGATGGTCTGATATTGAAGGACGCCTACATTACGGCGGCGGTCCGGTGCGCCCCTCCCGACAACAAGCCCAACCCTGAGGAGATCGCCTCCTGCACCCCGTTTCTGGATCGCGAGATTGATGGGCTAAAGACCGTAAGAGTAGTGGTGGGCCTGGGTCGCATCGGGTTTGATGCCTACCTGAACTATCTGAAGCGGCGTGGGCAGCTCTCGACCAAGGCTCCCTATGTATTTGCCCATGCGGCCAAGTACACGATGCCGGATGGCCGGGTTCTCCTGGCGTCCTACCATCCCTCTAATCAGAACACCAATACCGGCAAATTGAGCGAGAAAATGTTCACCGAAATCTTTCGTGAAGCTGCGCTCTTGGCGAAAAAAGACATTTCAACACCAAGAGCTTCGAATACGCCGAGAGGCGACTAGGTAGGTCGGTGTGGGGGCGGGTCTTTGACCCGTCCAGGCGCGTAGGAGACCCGCCTCCACAATGGCAGTTCATTTTTGCATAACTACTCGCAAGCTTTATTTCAACTTCGTTACCGTGACCTCCAACTGAAACTGGCGCTTGGAATTGGGATCATCTACGCTTCCGATTACCATCGCCTTGCCCGGCATTGTCAAGGTGCTGGCGTTGATCGCAAGCTGGCGCATCAACGGCATGACTTTACCCTGTTGGTCAGGGCTGGCGAAATTGGTGATCTCGCCGTGCACCGTCAATACCAGGTGTTCGCCTTGTTCACCAAGTCTGCACCAGATCTTAGTGCCCACGTCCAGGTATTGAAACTCTCCTTGTTTAAACTCCACCGGCACACGTGTCCCGATTTTGACCTCATTCGCATCGCCCGCATTCAAGTTCAGCGAGTACTGGCGGGTGTTGACCTTCTTGAGGTCTTCCAGTTCATTTACTGAGAAATCAAGACGATATGCACCACCCGGCGCGGACTCCGGCTTGGGCTTCGCAGCAGCAGAAGAGTTCGTCTTAGAAGACGGTGCCGATTCCTGCGCACTGGCGAGTTGGGCATTCCAACAAACAAACGCGAAGAGAACGGCAAATATTACAACGGCTTTTCCGCGCATATGCTCTCCTTTAAATATTTCCTACTGATCTGACCTGGCTGGCTGCGATTCTCTCGGCTGAGTTTCCAGTTCTTCCCGGCGCTCCCGATTTCTCAGCTCGGTCTGGGCACGCGCGACCAGCACAGCCTGCTCGCGATATTCCGATACGTACCGCGCCAGAATTCGTTCCTGTTCACTCAGAGGTGCGGGCGTAGGGAACTGGTCCAATTTCGGCGTTGCCCTGGCCCCCTGCTCCCCCGCATGTGGACGGATTGCACGCATCGCCCGCCGGGATTTCGCCGAGGGAATCGCCTGCGCAACGCTGATCCCAGAAGCGAGACCTTCCCTTGCGCTCGTAGCCGGAGCAGGTGTAATTCTGACGGAGTTGCCGCCAGCTTGGAAGTTTGCTTGGTGATCCCGTGGTCTGGAGCCCATCCAGACAACGGCCGCAACCAACGCGGTTGCAGAAACCGTACCGAGCAGCCACCACCAGCGCCGCCTACCGGCAATTCCTTCCCTTTCCAGCTTAGCCAGGACGCGATTCTCCAGGCCGACTCTTGGCTCAGCCTTCCCATACTCGGCCAGCATCTGGTCCAGGAACTGGTCCAGTTGTTGATCTCTAGGTTTCATGTTTGCCTTCTAACAGAGCCGACATCCGTTCCTTCAGGATCTGCCGTGCCCGAAACAGTCGCGACCGGACGGCTGCTTCGGAAATCTCCAACACTTGGGCGACATCTCGCGGCGTCATCTCGTGAATGCTCGAGAGAGTCACAGCATCGCGAAGCTGGCCCGGCAATCCTGCGATCAGCCGCGCCAACAAGCCGGTCATCTCCGCCGTGATTGCCAAGTCCTCGGGTGCGGCGATTGCGGAGCGAAGATGATCCACGGAAGCGCGCAGCTCATCCAGCGTGATCTCAGGGCGCTTCCTTCGGCGATCCACCGCCACTCGCCACGCAATCCTTGCCAGCCAGGTCTTGCGGTCGCGCACACGTTCGAACTTTCGATCATAACGGAGCACCTTTACGAAAGTGTCCTGGGTGGCGTCTTCGGCGTCATGGTGATTGCGCAACACCGAGTACGCGATGCGGTATACAAGGCGCGCGTGCTCGCGGACCGCGGCTTCGAGAGCATTCTCGCCCGATTGTGCCGCTGCCATGGCGTCGCTTAAGATCACCGATCCAGCCACCACTCGTACGCCCTCACCCATAGCAGACCGGAGTAGCCTAATTCTTGTTCGGAATTTTTTCAGCGCGGGGAACTGTGTGGGGATGTGTCTTTTGACCCGTCCAGGCGGGTCGGAGACCCGCCTCCACACGGCTTGGTCAGAATCCCAAGAATACCGGCTCGGGCTCCAGACGAATGCCCCAGGTTTCCCAGACGTGCTGTTGGATGCGCTCTTTCAAGGCGAGCACATCCCTTGCCGTCGCCCCGCCACGATTCACGATAGCCAATGCGTGCTTGCGGGAAATTCCAACACGTCCCTGGCTGTATCCCTTAGCGAACCCGGAGTGCTCCACCAGCCATGCCGCCGGGACTTTTCTTTGCGCTGCAAGCGCCGGATAACTAGGGACCTGCAGCCTGCGCGCGGTTGCCCGTTTCGTGAGGTCGTCGAACTGCCCAGGCGAGAGCACGGGGTTTTTGAAAAACGACCCGGCACTGCGGCTGTCCTCGTCGCCCGGTGTGATCAGCATGGCTTTTCTGGCGCGAATCTGGCGAACCGCCTCGCGGGTCTCTGCCAGCGTCGGATGCGTTTCCCGGCCTGCAAAATACTTCTTCAGATCAGCGTATTCGATTTTGGCGGCACCCCCGGGCCGAAGCGCGTAAGTCACCCGCAAGATAATATAGCGGGCACGCTCGCTGGTATTGAAGATGCTCGTGCGATAAGAAAACCCGCAAGCCTCGTTGCAGAGTTCGCGAACGTGTCCATCTTTCAGATCGAGTACCTGGACGGAGTTAACTGTCTCAGCGACCTCTTGGCCGTAAGCGCCCACATTCTGCACGGGAGTTCCGCCCACGCTTCCGGGAATGCCGCTCATGCACTCGACGCCGGCGCACTTGCGACTCACCGCCCGGCCCACGAAGTCGTCCCAGTCCTCGCCGGCGCCCACTTCAAAAATGGTTTTGCCGCTTTCGTTCCGCTGGTCCAATCCTTTGATTGCAATTTTGAGAACCAGTCCCGGCCACCCGGAGTCCGAAATAACGAGGTTGCTGCCGCCGCCCAAGACGAACAATGGCACACTATTTGCACCGGCATACTCCACTGCCCGGCGCACGTCTTCTATGCTTCCCGCCTCAACGAAATACCGCGCGGGGCCGCCGATCTTAAGCGTTGTCATCGGCGCCAGCAAAACCTGCTCCTGGATGTGCATGAGCGGCATCAGTATATATGGGCGATACAGCACTCTTGGGTAGTGCCGCCAGCGGGGATTTGCGGTATAAAAATAGAAACTTCTCAAGGAGACACCATGTACCCGGAGATCATGATTATTCCCATGCGAGAAGAGCTCACCCGGTTGGGGATCAAGGAAGCACGCAGCGCTGCGGAGGTCGACCAGGCCGTCGCTCGTCCGGGCACAACCCTGCTGGTGGTGAATTCCGTATGCGGATGCGCTGCAGGCCGAATGCGTCCGGCGGTTCGCCTCGCGTTGCAGCACTCCACCAAGCCTGAGCAGGCAATCACAGTTTTCGCGGGACAAGATAAGGAAGCGACCGAGCGGGCGCGCACCTATTTTGTTGGCTATCCGCCCTCGTCCCCTTCAATTGGGTTGCTGCGCGACGGGCAGCTCCTCTACATGATGCAGCGCAGCGATATCGAACACCGCGAAACCGTGGACTTGGCCGCCGAACTCAAGGACGTGTTTGATAAGTTCTGCGCGAAATCCGCTTCGTCAGCTCGCTAGTGAACCTCCGGTAGAGACGCGGCTTGCCGCGTCTCCGGTTCCTCAAAACTGTCGGATTCGTATCAGGCACGTTTCCCGTAACCGCTGAATCCCGCACGCCTTTTAGCCGCTGTCTCTGGATCACTTGAATTTTGGTCGCCAGGCTCGGCAAACCGCGCCTCACCCGTGGTGTGCTTTAATACTCCACCGAGGAATTCCGATGAGACGTTCTACTGCTGCCTTCTCTTGCTGTCTGTTGCTGGTCTCCCCGCTTTTGGCCGCGGATCCCTGGAGCGCTCCTTCAAAAGAACAGATTGACAAGATCTATCCACAGGTGGAAGCGCTCTACCTTGACATCCACCGCAATCCGGAACTGTCCCTCCACGAAGAGAAGACCGCCGCCAAGATTGCTGATCAGCTTCGCAAGATTGGTTTCGACGTCACAACCGGAGTAGGCGGTACCGGGGTTGTGGGCGTCCTGAAGAATGGCGCAGGTCCGGCCGTCATGATTCGTGCCGAGTTGGACGCCCTGCCGGTCCCCGAGAAGACCGGATTACCCTATGCCAGCCACGTGACTACCCATGACGATCGCGGTGTGGAAGTTCCGGTGATGCACTCTTGCGGACACGATTTGCATATGTCCGTCGGAATAGGCACGGCAATGCTGCTCGCTCAGAATAAAGATCGGTGGCATGGAACCTTTATCTATGTCGGTCAACCGGCCGAAGAACGAATCCGGGGCGCTAGCGCCATGCTCAAGGATGGCCTGTTCACGCGATTTCCCAAGCCTGATTTCGCGCTGGCCCTGCACGACTCGGCGGACCTGCCCGCGGGCAAAGTCGGCTTTACTCCCGGCTACTCCGCGACAAATGCCGACAGCGTGGACGTGACCATTTACGGTAAAGGAGGTCATGGCGCAGCGCCGCAGAGGACTATCGATCCAATCGTGATTGCCGCCCGCACGATTCTGTCCTGGCAAACCATTGTGGCCCGCGAAATCGATCCCCGGGACCCGGCCGTCATCACCGTGGGATCGATCAACGGCGGCACCAAGCACAACATCATTCCCGACGAAGTACACCTGCAGCTCACGGTACGTTCATACAAGGAAGAGGTGAGAAAACATCTTCTCTCGGCTATTGAGCGGATTGCCAATGCCGAAGCCGCAGCTGCCGGTGCAGACAAGAAGCCGACTGTGCAGGTGATCGAGAGTGTGAATGCCATCTACAACGATCCCAAGCTAACCGAACGCGAAGCTGCGGCAATGCGGCGCACGCTGGGAGACGCAAACGTCACGGAGCAGCCTCCCATCATGGCTTCGGACGACTTTGCCGAGTACGGCCATGCAGGCGTACCCGCAATGATTTTCGCACTCGGCGCGGTGGAGCCTGCGAAGTTTGCTGCCGCAAAACAGAGTGGTGAAATGCTCCCGGGTCTGCACTCGCCATTTTTCGCTCCCGATCGCGAGCCTAGCCTGAAGACCGGCATCGAAGCGGAAACCGCCGTCGTGCTGGACTTGCTCGGTAAACCGTGACTGCGCGCAGAAGAACGCGCCAACCCACGCCGCTATCGCTTAGGTGCGGCCTCTGACGGTTTTGTCAACCGAAATGCTTTTACGACAATGTTGTTCGGCTGCCAGCCAACCTGCGTTAACGTGAGAAGCGCGTATTCGGTTGGATCGAGTTTGGTCGGCTTACGTTTTTCGATGACAGCCACGTCGCCCGATCCCGAATCCAATACCAAGAGGTACTCCTCGTTAGCTGAGAGAGCCAGCCCGTCAGGATGGCTGCCGACGGGCACTGATGCAATGACCCTCCCATTGTCGATGTCGTACACCGCGACCGTATTCGAGCCGAAGTTGCTGACATAGAGCCGGGAACTATCGGCCGTCACCAGCCCGCGTGCCGGATGGGTTCCGATCAAATAGCTATTGCCCACTTCATTGGTGCTAGTCTCGATCATGGAAATGTTGTCGGAATCGAAGTTGCAGACCACCAACTCGCCGCCATCAGGCTTGAGGGCCAGGTCCACGGGTGTGCGGCCAACGTCCATCGAGGTCAGGAGCTTGGCGTTTTTCAGGTCCACGGCGGCAACTTCGCTTGCACCCGAGCAAGCGACAAAAGCCTTGCTGCTGTCCTGGAGTATCGCAATGTCTTCGGGCTGCTGACAGACTGGCACGGTCGCGCGCACGGTCAGATTGCCGGTATCAATCAGTGATACGCTGCTATCGCCGCGATTGCTGACCACGACCGTGCGGCCGTCCCGAGTTACTCGCGCCAATCCTGGCGCGTTGCCCACCCGCACAGTACCAACTACAACCCGTTTTTCCAGATCAATCACCGAAAGGTTCGCGGAGCCCGAATTGGCTATATACGCCCTCTTGCCATCCCGCGAGACATCGATGAAATAAGGCTTACCGTGGACACCGATGGTGGCCACAGCTTGATTGCGCTCAGCGTCAATTACGCTGACGTTGCTGGAGTCCGTGTTGACCACGTAAATCTCATTCTTCTTGCTATTGGCGGCAAGGCCAGTAGGGTTGGCGCCCACGGGAATATTTTTCAGAACGTTGAATCGAGGCAGCGGTCGCGGAGTCAGGTCAAGAACACTGACCGTGTTGCTCTTGCCATTGGTGATGTAGGCGTATTCGCGGTATAAGGGCCCGTAATCGGGCAGCGGCTGTGGCCGGACATACCACCACAGCAGCCCTCCGAGGATTCCGAGGAAGACAACCGTTAAAAGGAGTTTTCTCAAGTTTAGCTGGCGGCGGGTCGAACCCCAGCTTGGACTCCGATTACCTTGGCAGCTGCGCTATGGGTTCCGATCGCCGGCACGGTGCGTCCTACAACAGGCGCGATCTGACGCACTTGAGCCATCAGTTCTTCAAACTGTTCCGGGTAGAGCGACTGGATGCCGTCGGAGAGCGCCTTGTCGGGCTCGTGATGCACCTCGACGATCAGGCCATCGGCTCCCACTGCCACCGCCGCGCGCGATAACGGTGTGACTTTGTTGCGTTTCCCAGTTCCGTGACTGGGATCAACAATGATCGGCAAATGACTCAGGCGCTGGACTGCAGGCACGATGCTGAGATCGAGCGTGTTGCGCGTGTGATCGGCGAAGGTACGCACGCCGCGCTCGCACAGGATCACGCTGTAATTGCCTTCGCTCATCACGTACTCGGCAGCCATCAGGAATTCTTCCAGGGTGGCTGACATGCCGCGCTTTACCATCACCGGCTTCTTGGAACGGCCGGCGCGCTTCAGCAAAGAAAAATTCTGCATGTTGCGGGCGCCAATCTGGATGACGTCGGCGTACTCCTCAACTAATTCCAGAGATTCATTATCGATGGCTTCGGTAACAATCTTCAACCCGTACCGTTCGCGAACCTCGGCCATGATGCGCAGGGCTTCTTCGCCCAGGCCCTGGAACGAATAGGGTGAGGTGCGCGGCTTATAGGCGCCGCCACGGAAGAACTGCGCGCCGGCGCGGGAAACTCGTTCGGCAACGGCAAAGGCCTGCTCGTGGCTTTCAATCGCACACGGGCCGGCGACAATCGCAAGTCCCGTTCCGCCGAACGTCGCATTGGTGGCGGCAAAGGAGACAATCGTGTTTTCCTCCTTCACGTCGCGGCTCACCAGCTTGTAGGGCTTGCTGACTCGGATCACTTCCTGCACGCCCGGCATTTCTTCCAGGGTGCCCGCCTCGACTTCGCCCCGGTTTCCCGTAATTCCGATAGCAGTACGTTGTGCACCGGGAATGGAGTGCGCCCGGTATCCCAGTGACTCGATTTTTTGACAGACGGCGCGTACCTGCTCTTCGGTCGCGTGCGCCTGCATGACCACTAACATGAACCACCTCGAAAACTGTCAGTTTATCGCGGGTAGGCGTGCACGGCAAACCGGCCGATGACTTCCTGACTTCCTTCCGGCTTGCCGCGTCTCTTGAATTTATGCATCCCTGAAGTTCGATGGACATCAATATTAATATTGCCAGTCGTAACGATCGGAGAGTTCTGCCATGAAAGCTGCGGTTGTCCCCGCCGTTTCCGCCAAATGGGAAGTCAAAGAAATACCCACCCCCAAACCAGGTCCAAATCAGGTTCTCATCAAGATCCACGCCAGCGGATTGTGCTACACCGACGTCCACATCACGAATGGAATGCTGCCCACTCAATTTCCGCGTACGCTGGGACATGAGCCCGTCGGAGAAATCGTTGAGCTCGGAGCTGGGGTTACGACCCGCAAGGTCGGTGACCGGGTCGGTGTTCCCTGGGTGCAGGCTTCCTGCGGCCGGTGCGAGTGGTGCCAGCGCGGCAAGCGCGAGCTGTGTCCCAACAGCGTGGGTACGGGGATCCAAACCCAAGGCAGCCATGCCGAGTACATGGTCGCCTTCGCCGATGCCACACAATTGATTCCCGACGGGCTTAGCTACGAGCAGGCAGCTCCGATCTTCTGCGCGGGATACACGGTGTGGAGCGGATTTCGCATTGCCGAGCCCAAGCCGCACGATCGTGTTGCGGTGGTTGGCATCGGCGGCCTCGGCCATCTCGCCATTCAGTACACCAAGGCGGCAGGCTTTGAAACCATTGCGGTGACCAAGTCGAAAGACAAAGAGAAGATGATTCGCCAATTGGGTGCTGATGAAGTTGTGCAAGACGGGGATGCTCTGCTGGCCTCAGGGGGCGCCGATGTGCTTCTCGCTACCAGTAATTCGTGGAATGCAACCAGCGATGCCGCGAAAGGCATGCGCCCAGAGGGCCGCATCGTAATCATGGGCGTCTCGCACGAGCCGTTGCCATTTACGGCGGAGATGATGTTTAAACGCGTCAGCCTGATCGGATCGACCCAGAACGCGCGTGAACATCTCTTCGAAGCTCTTGATTATGCCGCCAAGGGCAAGGTCAAGGTCGTGGAGGAAACTTATCCGCTCGCCGAAATTGCCAAGGCCTATGACCGCGTAGCCAATGGCAAGGTGCGCTTCAGGGCAGTGATCACGCCGAATTAATCTGTAACAGGGCACACGTGGGGGGGCCTTTATACTCTTCTCATGCCTCGCTCGATGGCTCGCGAGCAGGACATCGTTAAGCTGTCCGCTCCCAAGCGCCCGCCCCGCTTGACCTCTCGTCGCATTGGCATCCACACGTCTATTGCCGGCGGAGTGGAGAACGCTGCTGAACGGGCGTATCGCCTGGGCTGCAATACATTTCAGATTTTTTCCACCAGCCCGCGCCAGTGGCAGCCCTATGATCTGAGCCGCCCGCAATGCGATCAGATGAACCGCTTGCGGAAGAAGTATGGATTGAAGCCACTTGTGATTCACACCAACTACCTCATCAATCTGGCGAGCATGACGGAGCAGTTTCTGGCGAAATCCGTCGAGGCATTTCGAGGCGAGCTGGAGCGGGCTCTGAATCTTTGCGCGGAATATCTGGTGTTACATCCCGGTTCATTCCGAGGAGCCAGCAGGAACGAAGGCCTGGCACGGGTTGCCGCTTCGATAGCAGTCGCCAGCAAAGGCTTGGATCTAGCAAAAGGCGGCTTAACAATTCTGATCGAGAACACCGCGGGAGCTCAATACTCGCTCGGCGGAAGCCTTGAGCAGGTCGCTGAATTGCTCGAACTGCTGCGCGATATGGTGCCAATCGCCGCCTGCATCGACACCTGCCACGTGCACGTTTCCGGCTACGATATCGTGAGTCCGGCCGGAATGAAGAAAACTCTGGAGCATCTGGACTCGACTGTCGGGTTCAAGAATGTTCGCGTGTGGCACTGCAACGACGCCAAGGCCGCACGCGGCTCCAAGCTCGACCGCCACCAGCACATAGGCAAGGGAAGCATCGGGCTGGAGCCCTTCGGCCGATTGCTGAACGATCCGCGATTCGCCCATGCAGCCTTCATCGCGGAAACTCCCATCGACGCTCCCGGCGACGACAAGAAAAATGTCGATGTGCTGAAGGCTTTGGTAAAAGACAAGCCGCTGTCATCCTGAGCGAAGCAGATCGATTCGCTTGCGAATCGGTCTGCGGAGGCGAAGGACCCTGCATTTCACCTGCGGCGTAAATGCAACTGGACCGGTGACCAAGAGCCGTTCAAGAACAACCCCGAAGGGGTGTCATGAAAATAGCCCAGCCCTCGGCGCTGGGATTAAATGGGAAATTGGAACCAGTCCCGGAGGGACGATAGAAATCCTCACACACATCAAGCATGCCGCCCAGGTGACGAGAAATGTCCTGGGCTTTTAGCCCACGCGCATCGTGCACCGAATGTGATAATGGGAACCAAGGTTAACTTGTGTCCGATATGGATGTCGATTCTCTAGCCCGCGAACTCATGTCGGCCTACGAAACCGGGCAGCTGGTTTCTGTCCCGCCGTCTGCACGTCCCGGATTTGACCTCGATGCCGCCTATGCCGTGGAAAACAAACTCAAGCAGTGGCGCGAAGCGGCTGACCACAAATCCATCGGCCGCAAGGTGGGCTATGCCAATAAGGCCGCATGGCGCGTGCTCAAGCTGGAGACCCTGGTTTGGGGCCACATGTATGACGATACGGTGCACCAGAGTGACAGCAACTCCGCGACCGGGGCGGTTCCGCATGCTCGTTCTCTGAAGATCGAACCGGAAATTGTCTTCGGTTTGAAGCAACCAATCGCTGCAGGCGCTGATGCCTCCGCCGCTCTCGCAACTACGGATTGGCTGGCTCTAGGATTCGAAATTATCGATTGTCCTTTTCCGGAATGGAAGTTTCAGCCCAGCGACTTCGTCGCGTCCTTTGGACTTCATGCCGCACTTGTAATAGGCGAGCGCGTGCCCGTCCGTTCGCAGCAGATTCCCACGCTGGTCGAAGAGTTGGCAGGTTTCAAGTTGCGGATGAAAAAGGATGGCGAGCTCGTCGAAGAGGGATCGGGAAGGAACTGTCTGCGCAGCCCGGCGCTGTGCCTCGCTGAACTTGGCGCCGCCATTCAGCGTCGCTTTCCAGACGAGCCGTTGAGCGCAGGCGAGATCGTCAGTTCCGGAACGCTTACGGCGGGTCACCTGACCAGCCCCGGCGATCGTTGGACCGCTGAAGTCGAAGGGCTCGCTCTTCCGGGGCTGACGTTGGAACTCGAATAGGCTCAGCTCTCCTGTTCCACAGGTGCCAGGGATTCACCTCCCTCGTTGTAAAATTAAAGTTTATCCTCAGCACAAATTGTTTCTCTTATGCCGCAGGAAACGCAGGTGAATAAGACAACCCGCGACGAACGCTTCGACCCGCATAGCTTCGAGACCAAGTGGTACGAGCGCTGGCAGCAGAATCCTTCTCTGTACCGCGCCGAGCCCACCTCGACCAAGCCGAAATACTACGTGCTGGAGATGCTGCCTTATCCCTCCGGCGCGCTGCACATGGGACACGTGCGCAACTATGCCATCGGGGACGCGCTCGCTCGCTACATGTGGATGAACGGCTACAACGTGCTCCATCCCATGGGCTGGGATTCGTTTGGTCTGCCCGCGGAGAATGCGGCAATATCGGCCAACACGCCGCCCCGCGAGTGGACGCTCCGCAACATCGCCAACATGAAGGCGCAGATGAAGCGGCTGGGTTTCGCCTACGACTGGTCGCGCGAAGTCACCACCTGCTTTCCTGAATACTACCGCTGGAACCAGTGGTTCTTTTTGAAGATGTACGGGCGCGGCCTGGCGTACCGCAAGAAAAGCCGGGTGAACTGGTGTCCCAAATGCGCCACCGTGCTGGCCAACGAGCAAGTCGTGGACGGCTGCTGCTGGCGTCACGAAGACACTCCCGTCGAGCAGCGCGAGTTGGAACAGTGGTTCTTACGCATCACGAACTACTCGGAAGAGCTCCTGCGCGACTTGGATAAGCTCCCCAATTGGCCGGAAAAAGTTGTCACCATGCAGCGCAACTGGATCGGCCGCAGCGAAGGCGCGCTGGTGGATTTCAAGCTCGACGGCCCCTCTGGTCCGGCCGGTTCCACCATCCCGGTGTTCACGACACGCGTGGACACCATCTACGGGGCCACTTCCGTCCCATTAGCGCCGGAACATCCCCTGGTTGCCGACCTCACGGCCGGTAGTCCAGAGCTTTGTGCCAAGGTCGCCCAGATGATGGCAGAGCAGCGAAAAGCTAAAGAAATAGGTGATATTGGCGAGATTGAAAAACATGGCGTCGACACGGGACGGTTTGCAGTCAATCCGTTCAACGGCGAGAAGGTGCCGATCTGGGTTGCGAACTACATCCTGATGGACTACGGTACAGGCGCGATCATGTCCGTGCCGGCGCACGACGAGCGCGATCACGAGTTCGCGAAAAAATACGGTTTGCCAATTCGGCAGGTAATCCAGCCGCGCACGACCGTTGAGCCGTTGAACGTTGAGGAAGAGCCGTTTACGACGACGGATGGCGTTGTTGTCAACTCGGGTCCCTTTACTGGGCTCAGCTGTGAGGAAGCTATTAAGAGAATGACCGAGTATGCCCAAAGGCAAGGGTTTGGGAAGCCAACCGTCACCTATCGGTTGAAGGACTGGGGGGTCTCGCGGCAGCGCTACTGGGGCACGCCTATTCCCATGCTCTACTGCGAAAAAGACGGCATCGTTCCGGTCCCTGAAAAAGATTTACCAGTGATTTTGCCCGACAACGTCGCGATCACATTGACCGGCGGTTCACCTCTGGCGCGCGTGCCCGAATTTCTCAACACGACCTGCCCCAACTGTGGCGGTCCCGCACGTCGCGAGACCGATACCATGGATACGTTTGTGGATTCGTCCTGGTACTTCTATCGCTACGCTGATGCGCGCAATGAAAAAGCTCCATTCGACAGCAAGATCATCGGCTACTGGTTCCCCATCGACCAGTACATTGGCGGCGTCGAACACGCCATTTTGCACCTCATTTACTCGCGCTTCTGGACCAAGGTCATGCGCGACATGGGATTGGTTCAGAACGACGAACCGGTGCAGCGTCTCTTCACTCAGGGCATGGTGATTAAAGACGGCGCCAAGATGTCCAAGAGCCTCGGTAACGTGGTCACGCCCGACGAAATGATTGCCCGTTATGGCGCCGACGCCGCGCGGCTCTACAGCCTGTTCGCCGCTCCGCCGGACCGCGATCTTGATTGGCAGGACACCGGCATCGAAGGCATTCAACGCTTCCTCGGGCGCGTGTACCGCATTGTTGCCAAGCAAGGTCGCGAGATGCCGCGTGTTGAATGGCAAAGGATATTGATGGAACAGCCGGTCGGCCCTGGAGCGAGCCGTGAAATTCAAAGAAAGCTGCACCAGACGATAAAGCGCGTTAGTGATGATTTCAGTGGCAGGTGGCACTTTAATACTTGTATCGCCGCCATTATGGAACTGGTGAATGAACTCTATCTATTCTTGGAAGGTGACCTTCACTCCGCCAAAAAGAAGGAAAGCGAGATTAAAGGTGTCAATCTGGCCATCCTCCCGGAAGTGGTGCAGGGGACTTTCCGAAATCTGGTGCTGCTGCTCGCTCCCTTTGCTCCCTACCTGGCGCACGAACTGTGGGAAATGCTGGGCGAAAAAGAAAACTTGTTGCGGGCGCCGTGGCCGAAATACGATCCGGCGCTGGCCAAAGAGGAAGAGATCGAGATCCCAGTGCAAGTCAACGGCAAACTGCGCAGCCGCATTCTTGTGCCTGCGGATGCCGATGATGCATTTGTCCGCGAATGCGCCCTCGCAGACGAAAAGGTGAAAGCCGCAATTGCCGGCAAGCAGGTTGTCAAAGTGATCGTGGTACCTGGGAAGCTGGTAAATATAGTGGCGAAGTAGGGAGCGTTTGCTTCTTCGCCAGCGGCGCGTTTTCACGCAGCGTCAGTGCTACTTTCGAACCGGGTTCACGCGAATACTCCAGAAGCAATGTGTCCTGAGCGCCCTTTCGAATCGAAAGACTCCTGACGTTTACCCGAGATTCCGTCGCATGAAATCCCTTGTCATCGCGCTTCTGGCGGCTGACTGCCGACACGTCGATCGAATACTCACTATTTTCGGAAGCGACGACTTGGAGCTTGTAAGTTCCGCTCAAAGGACCACAAATTTGAATCCAGCCGGTGCAGGCTCGCGGCCGGCCGTTCGAATTCTGGTCGGCGCAGTCAATAAAGGCCTGGGCTAGAGGCAGTTCTTGCCAGGCGTTGGGACCGGCAGGATCATATCCAATCCTTCGTCCGCGCGGATCCGTTACCAACACTCCCACTGTGGGCGACTGACTCTCCTGGCTGCGATACGAGATTTCCAGCTGTCCCATGGCGTAACAGGAGCGCGTATCCTTGGGATCGGATTCGTCCCGCACATCTGGAGGTTGTCGAAGGCTTGCGAGTTGGTCGGCGCGCCAGTCTCCCGAGGCCGTGACAGTCCACAGCGATACCACCGTGGCCGAGACCAGCAACCGATTGCGCCAGACTCTCATTCGTGTTCTCCTGAGCGCTTACCGTAGCGTTGCTTCCCCGTGGGAACAAGTGACTAAAGTGTCGTCTACCCTCGGGGGAATCCCCTAGGGAACGCTTTCAAAGTCGCAAGGTTTCAATGTTTCAAAGAGGGACTCCTTCGAAGCCCGGAGACTCCGAAACTTGAAACTGGAAACTCGAAATTTTGAACCCTTGAAACTTGGTTTATCCTAGCGACGCATGGCTCAGTCTTCGCCTATCCTGGAAGGTTTTCGCGCAGTGTTCCGGCGTCCCGCCTTGGCGCTGGCTGAGATCACTTGGCGCTGGTCTTTTGGTGCTGCCGCTTGCGCCCTTCTTCTTCTTTTGTTCGTCGAGTATTTGGACACGCTGCCGGTTACGCGCAGTGATGTCTTCTTCCTGCGCAGCCGCCATCCTTATCTGGTATCTCAGGCGATCGCGCACATTCTGAGCGGCAGCGCGCATCGTCTGGTGATCGCCACCTTGGTCGTGGCTGCGGCGCTCACAATCTCCTGGATTTTTGTGGCATCGCTGGGGCGCGCTTTCAGCCTCAAGCACCTGCTGGACTACTTCGGGATGGCGAATACAGCGGGACTAACTCTGCAGCGGGCCCGGTTCTGGCGCGCCAAGGAGGATGGCTGGCGCCTGCGCTCCCTGCTCGGCTTGAATTTCCTGCGAGCCATGCTAGGACTCGCAGCACTGTTCGGGATTTTGGGCTCAGCGATTGTGGCCGGTTTCGCCTCTTCGAATAGCGACCCCAGGCCCGGCGTGGTGTTCCTGATCTTCGTACCGCTGGCGCTCCTGGTAGCGCTCTTGTGGTCGGCGGTGAATTGGTTTTTGTCGCTGGCGCCCGTTTTCGTCCTGCACGACTCGCAAAATGCTTTCGGTTCCATGTCGCGCGCCGCGGAATTCTGTCGCAGCCGCGCGAGCGCTGTGGCGTGGAGCAGTACCGCATTCGGGTTGCTCCATTTTGTAGTGTTTGTGCTGGCCACCGCCGCGGTGCTTATCCCACTGGCGTTCGCCAGGGTGCTGCCGCCTGGAATAGTGCTGGGGGCAATCGTTTTGCTGACCATATTCTATTTCGCAATGGTAGATGTTCTGTATATGGGACGGCTGGCAGCGTACGTCTCCATACTGCAAACGCCCGAGCAAGCCCGGGTAGTGAGCCCTCTGTTACAGGCTCTCAGCCCTCAGCCCAGGCCGAGTTCACAGTTGTCAATTCCCAGTTCTCGGCCGACAATGAGCGATTTTCCGCCAATCCCGCCATCGGATGACGACATCGTCAGCGACGTCCCCGGACTCATTTCTCCATCACAGAAGCCTAAGCAGTGAACGCTAACGCCTGACTCCTAGCTACTAGCTACTTCTTCCTTCCCCCTTTACACTATCTTTCCGTTCTGAGAAACTCATTCGTGGAAACCCAATCCATTGTCGTCCTCGATTTTGGGGCGCAATATTCGCAGCTCATCACGCGTCGCATCCGCGAACAGAACGTCTTCTCGGTTGTTCTTCCCTGCAACGCCGGCCTGGAGGAAATCCGCAGCTATCGTCCTGTAGGTATCGTGTTGTCCGGTGGACCGTCATCTGTTTACGACAAGGATGCCCCTGTCGCGGACCAGCGGATTTTCGACCTTGGAGTGCCAGTACTCGGGATCTGTTACGGGTTGCAATTCATGGTGCACGCGCTGGGCGGCAAAGTGCGGCCCGCTGAAAAACGCGAATACGGCCACGCCAAGGTCGAGTTGCTAAACGGATCGCGGCTGTTCGAAGGCTTGCCCAAGGTGATGGCGGTATGGATGTCGCACGGCGATGAGGCCGTAGAGCTGCCGGCCGGATTTCGGCTAATTGCGAAATCGCCCAGCGCGGTGGCAGCTATCGAGAATCCTCAGCGGAAAATGTGGGCAGTGCAGTTTCATCCTGAAGTGCACCACACTCCTCTGGGCACCGACATCCTGCGCAACTTCGCCCTCAAAATCTGTGGAGCCGAGCCCAACTGGACAGCGCAGCGTTTCATTGATGAGACCATCGCCGGCGTGCGCCAGACCGTCGGCAAAGGTCGCGTGATTTGTGCACTGTCAGGCGGTGTGGACTCCTCTGTCGCCGCAACGCTCGTTGATCGCGCTCTGCGCGATGAAAAGGGGAACTCTCGTCTCACTTCCGTCTTCGTCAATAACGGCGTGCTGCGCAAGAATGAATTTGAGAAAGTTCAGCAGAACCTGAGCGAGAGGCTCGGCTTGCACGTGGTCGCGGTGGACGCAACCGAGCGTTTCCTCAGCAAGCTCAAGGGAGTAACCGACCCGGAGACGAAACGCAAAATTATCGGAAATGAGTTCATTGCTGTTTTTGATCAGGAAGCTCACCGCATCGAGAAGGAAGAAGGCAGGGTTGACTGGCTGGTGCAGGGCACATTGTATCCGGACGTCATCGAATCGCGCTCGGTGCGCGGCCCGTCGCAGACGATCAAGACGCACCACAACGTGGGCGGCCTGCCCGAAACCATGAAGCTCAAACTCATCGAGCCCTTAAAAGACTTATTTAAGGATGAAGTCCGCAAGATCGGGCGCGACCTGGGCATGTCAGAAGAGATTCTGCAGCGCCAGCCATTCCCAGGGCCCGGGCTCGCTGTCCGCATTCTCGGCGAGGTGACACCAGAAAGGTTGGCCATCTTGCGGCAATGCGATGACATCGTGGTCACGGAAATCAAGAGCGCGGGCCTCTACACCAAAATCTGGCAGTCGTTTGCCGTACTCTTGCCCGTGATGACGGTGGGTGTGATGGGTGATCAGAGAACCTATGCCTACACATGCGCCATCCGCGCCGTGCACTCCGAGGACGGGATGACTGCTGATTGGGTCCCCTTGCCCTACGAGGTGCTGAAAACGATTTCCAACCGGATCGTGAATGAGGTGAAGGGCGTCAATCGCGTGGTCTACGACGTCACTTCGAAGCCGCCGGGAACCATCGAATGGGAGTAGCTAACTTTTATTTCCCTTGAGCCCTGTAGGCTGATTGGCGCTTTTCGGCTTGCCTTGTTCGTCGGTTTCCACGATTGAGAACCTCAGCCCCTCTGGATCTTTCAAGATGTCGGCGCGATATTTCTGCGCCGCTGCCAAGCTGGCAAATGCAGGAGCGACTCTCTCGGGACGTTCTTCTGCGGAGACCTCGATAAGCCGGAAGTAGGTCTTCGTCATGGTAGTGATGATCCCTCAACTGGTCGCCTCAGAGGCAATAGGATCGTCGAGGTCGAAACTTCTTTTGAAAATGGAAACACCGCCGCGATTAAGGATCCGAGAACATTGGGAATCGCGACGGTGACCATTAGGGGGGAGGGATCACTTGGATACTAGCTCAAAAATGTTGGAACGCTGCGACAATTTTCTCGTCCACGCTACTTTTTAAAGTCACCGGGTGGCTTTGTCACCTTCACCCAGCGCCTCTCTCGCGTTCCTTTTTTACGGTCTCGCTGGTTAAATGGAGAACAGTGCAAATGATAGGTGTCGACCAGCAAGTCGTACTGCGCAGAATTAACTTTGTGGCTTTTTCTTGCCTCGTCCGCCTTGTTTTCCCCATGCTGACAACTGTTCCCGGTATTTTTCTGTCGTTATTCGCCCGCCGGCGGACGCGATACATTTTGGACAAACCATCCGGGAGCGGAGGTGTTTGTCACAGTAAGGCAGAAACGTTTTCACCGCCAACACGATCTGGTCGCAGGCTTCCCGCAGGAATTTGGCTTGCGACTCGCAGAACTGGTCTTTTCGGAAGCTGAGAACAGTGACAACTCCTACACTGTTTCCCCGCGCCACCAGCGGCACAGCGCAATAGGAGCGCAGGCCTTCCGATAGGGTGAACTCCTCGACCGCAAACTGACGCTCCGTTTCAATGTTTCCTCGCAGGACGATTCTTTGGTTCATGAACGCCAACCCGTGCGGACTCTCTTTGGTTTTGAGCAATGTGCCGATCCGGAAAAAACTTCCTGGCACCGTGCCGTGCAAGGCAACTATCTTCAACGCATCCTCTTCGGGTTGATAAAGCATGAGGCCTGCCCGATCGTACGGGAACACTTTTTTCAGTGCCGTACACATTCCCTGAAAAATGCTCTCGGGCGCGTCTTGGGTGATTGCCACTCTGTTTACCTCAAGCAGCGTGTCGTATCGCTCGTCAATTCTCGGCAGAGCAGTCATAATTCGAGGTCCTATGGAAATTGTGGCATAAGACGACTACGATTCTTACCAGCCCTGTGCTTGACCAAGGAAAACGTTTCCCGCCCGGCGTACACGTACTTTGTGTTTACCATCGTTGGTCAGAAAAGTGTACTAAATCGCAAGAGTAAGGAATGCTGTGCTGTCGACAATAAGCCCGAGCGTGTTACTGCACAATCCGTAAAACCATGTATTGGGCTGATCCTCGTGACCGGCACACTTTTTTGGACAGCCATTACGCGAACTGCTGCAAAAAAGGCCCCAATATGTGGGCCATTCTAATTCTCAAGTGGAAAATCGGCTAGAAAGAAAAGCGCTCATTGCCAAATCGGGAACTACCGGGTGCTTTCGAACTTGAGCCGCTTACGAGACGTGAGCGCCGCGGGAGCCTCCTGCCGAAATCCTGAGCGCAGCGAAGGATTTGGTAGGACCCTAGGAGACGATTTCAGAACTTTACCGCTCTCCACCACAGATTGACTCGCGGTTAGTTGAGAAGAGGCTATCTCTCAGCGGGTCGAAGGGCCAGAGAAGATCTCCTGCAGCACCGCCAAGTCTATTGCGGTTTTTCCAATCGCCACTCGTCCTCCCTTTAAGAAAAAAACGGTTGGCGTATAACGCCATGCGCGTGTGATCCAGAGCTTTGGCTCGAAGGAGACCGAAGAGCCTTTTCAGCACCCTCACAGCAGGCGTTTTCGAGCCATCGAGGGGATCGCCTTACCGAAATTGCTCCAGCTTCACGCCGCGACAGAGTTGCAGACTTTGGCCTCGCCTCCAGAACGTCGATTGGAGGCGTTGCGTGCCAGCCGCAAAGGTCAACACTCGATTAGGATCAATGACCAATGGCGAATCTGCTTTACCTGGCGGGATGGCCATTGCCACGCCGTAGAAATCGTCGATGACCATTAGGGAATGGGGGTGCCAGAACATGAGGAAGAACAAGACTGAAGAGCTAATGCCGCCAGTCCATCCCGGAGAGATTCTCCACGAAGATTTTATGAAGCCGCTGGACCTGACGACCAACCGGCTCGCGCTTGAATTGCACGTTCCTGCGACCCGCATCGGCGAAATTGTGCATGAGCGCCGCCGGATTACCGCCGAGACCGCTCTGCGCTTGGCGCGGTTCTTCAACACCAACGCGGAGTTCCGGCTCAATTTGCAGAACTTCTATGACCTGGAAATCTCCAGGCGGTCGGGCAAGCTTTCTGAAATCGAGCGCCACGTGCATCCTGCAGCGGCATTAGCATAACCGGTCCTAGCCTCGGGAAAGTTCGAAACCTGGACCGCCTCTGTTCGCACGTGCCTAATGCCTGAGGGACCAAAAGGGTATGGCGCGCCCGGAGAGATTTGAACTCCCGACCCATTGCTCCGGAGTGTAATCTAGGAGCTTTTTAACCCCGTGGCCGCCTTGCTTGTCTGCGATTTAGGTATCCCGCCATTCGGGAAAATCTGCCTGGTTCTGCTCCCAAGTTGCTCCCTCCTGACCCATGGCGCAAAAACACAATGGGTCATTCGCAGGGGAAGTGAGAGCAGCGGTTTCCTAATAGACTCTGCCCTTACCTGCCTGTTTGGAAGGAATACTTTGACTTCGGACGTGAGCCGCGGTTTTCGGGGGAAATACCGCCGTTCGGTTCTCTCTGTGCAATGCAATGTGCAAAGAAAAACTCTCGAACTCAAGAGAGACCGTCGTCCCGTGGCTTCCTCGAGTCGTCAATGCGATACACGGCATATGCCAAGGCGAGGACAAGAACGACGACGAATGCCAACGGCACGCGTAGGAAGAAAACGCTGTTCGTCCCCGAGAGCCCGCGCTGGCCGGCGAAACGCGGCCTCCATGAGCAGGCTCGCCGCATCCTCGCCCGCATCGGCGGCAGCAGGTGTGCGGAACAGGCACTGGCGGAGATCGAAGCCACCGTGGTCAGCGAACGGCAATCAGCAGGTCTCAAAGAGTTGTTCACCTCCGGCGTGAGCAAACCGTTGCTGATCGGAGTCGTGCTTGCCGTATTCCAGCAGTGGTGCGGCATCAATGTGATTTTCAATTATGCGCAGGAAGTATTTTCCGCCGCGGGATTTCCCATCTCCGACATGCTATTCAACATCGTTGTCACCGGTACCGTTAACCTGGCCTTCACCTTGGTGGCGATGGCAACGGTCGACCGCTTCGGGCGTCGCATCCTGATGCTGGGAGGCGCCGCCGGCCTGGCCGTCATCTACCTGGCGCTCGGGGCTGCTTATCACGCGCACATCCACGGTACCTATACGGTGGCGCTGGTGGTCGCGGCCATCGCCTGCTATGCCATGTCTCTGGCGCCGGTTACCTGGGTTGTGATTGCAGAGATTTTCCCCAACCGCATTCGCGGCACGGCGGTTTCTCTAGCCGTGGCCGCGTTGTGGATTGCCTCCTTCATCCTCATCGTTACTTTCCTGGAGCTCAACGGGAGAGTCGGCGCGGCCGGTACGTTCTGGACATACGCGGTTATTTCGGTGCGCCAGGGTAAGCCGGGCGCTTCCAGCGGGTGAGATTCCCGCCCAGGCAAGGGGAACGAGCCGCCCCACCTGGAATCGAGCCTTGGGCTCATGGAGGTAACAACATGGGCTAAGCGTAGGCAGAGCGAGGTCCGGGCCGTAACGCAAGTGAAGCGATTGAGCCTCGTGACATATCCGGAGGCCGACAGGGTCGAAAATCTGGAAGGCACCAGTAAGCTCCCGCAAAAGGCAAGGGAGTTGGAGACTCCGGCGGGGTCTGAGAGCACGGCACGGGCGGAAATGGAAGCACCATGGAACCTGGGAGATCCACCGCCGTCTCGGCCTGGAAATGGCGGGTCGAGTATGTCAACCGAATGGATCAACCTGAGGGAGACAGAAGCGACGGTGGAAGTCGGACTCGCTGGTAGTAGTACTCAGAGCGCGGGAAAGCCGCGTACATGGGGAAGCGGCGAGGCAGGTTGAGTTGCTGGTCCCGGGAAACATTCCCTGCACACTCAGAGGTAGGAAAAGAATGTCCACACAACTGGACCAGATCGCGAAGAAGGCAAAGTCGAATCCGAAGCTACGCTTCACGTCGCTAGCACATCTGCTCACACCGGAGTTCCTCACGGAAACCTGGAAGCAGATGAACCGGCGGGGTGCGAGCGGGGTTGACGGTGAGACGACAAAGGAGTTTGAACGGGACTTGGACACACGAGTTCAAGAACTATGCGAACGCTTGAAGCGAGGGGCCTATCGGGCTCCACCGGTGCGCCGAGTGGAGATACCGAAGGGACCTGGCAAGGCAGGGACGAGGCCGCTCGGAATACCGACGGTGGAAGATCGCCTGCTGCAAAGAGCGGTCGCGCGGATTTTGGAAGCGGTGTTCGAGGCGGATTTCCTGGAATGCTCGTATGGATTTCGGCCCGGATGCAATCCCCATGGTGCCCTACGGGCACTACGCGGGATCATCGTCACGAAGAAGGTTGGACACTTGTTCGAGGCGGACATCCGCGGCTACTTTAACCACATTCAGCATGAATGGCTGCAGAAGATGGTGGCTCATCGGATTGCAGACCCGCTCATCCTGCGCCTGATCGGCAAATGGTTGAACGCGGGGTTCATGGTGGGAGGAATCGTTACGCGGACGGAAGAAGGATCGCCACAAGGCGGGCCGATCAGCCCGATCTTGTCCAATATCTACCTGCATTTCGTTCTTGATCTTTGGTTCGAGAAGAAGATCAGACCGGCGTGCCAAGGGGAGGCGTACCTGACGAGGTTTGCGGATGATTTCGTGGTGAACTTCCAATACCGGCGCGATGCGGAAGCGTTCCACAAGAACCTGACGGATCGATTCGGGAAATTCGGCTTGGAGTTGGCGGAGGAAAAGACGCGGGTGATGCGCTTCGGACGCTTTGTCCGGGCGGACCTAGCGAAGACCGGAGAAAAACCGGATACGTTTGACTTCCTAGGATTCAAGCATGTTTGTGGCACGGATCGAGGCGGCAAGTTCGCCTTGGTGCGGGTCCCATGCGACAAAAGCCGCCGAAAGTTCTTGGCCAAATCCAAGGAGTGGCTCAGCCAGCATAGGCACTGGAAGCGGCGGGATCAGCAAAAGCAACTCGTGATGATGCTGCGCGGCTTCTACCAGTATTTCGGACTGCATCACTGCAAGCCGAAGCTTGACGGGGTCCGGCGCGAGGTACAACGGCAATGGGCCCGTACGTTGAGACGAAGGAGTCAGCGGCACCGACTCTTCTGGTCCTATCTCAAGAGGCAATCCTGGTTCGAATTACCTTATGCGGTGTCGACTCTACATACCACGGTCTGACTGCCATCCCGCGAGTGCAACCTGGGGAGCCCGTTGCGGGAAATCCGCTCGGCGGGTTCTGCGAGGGGGGACGGGCACAAGCGACCTGGTCGCAAGACTCGTCCCTACCCACCATCGCTGGGTTCTTCTTCATTCGCTGGAACTTGCCCGAGACGAAGGGCAAGACCCTGGAAGAAATCGAAGGTACATGGGACCGATCAGCGCGAGATGATGCACCTGGCGCCTGATCAATTCGCCTCCCGCAAATTCCGGAGCTGCAAGGGGCGCGCCCTCGCTTTCGCCACAGCATGGTTGCGAGCGCACTTATTCCGGCCAAAACCTACCGTGAGAGGTGGGGTTAAGGAGAAAACAACCTGATCCCCCTAGTGCGAGGCCAAAGGGATCAGTGGCCACTTGGAATTGCCTGCCGGCGGAAGAACAACAGCGAGGCCGGGCCGCGACATTTGGCGCGTAGTTCCCGAACTCACGCCGATTTCTTCTCTGGCGCGCGAAACGGAATGACCTTGCCGCGTTGCTCGGGCGGAATCCATTTTGCGATCTTTTGGAACCCGTCCGGCACGTAGAACTCAATTAATTTTGCCATCACCACGCCCACTCACAATCACAGCGGATCTGATCGACGCACAGCCTGGCTTTTCGGAAGACTCCGTTGCCTAAGGCGCAGGACCGCGTCCCTATGACGTTCTGCTGGCCGCATGTGGCCAACGTTCTCAACCCAGCGTCGGCCCTTGTGGTAGAGGCCATAGACAACCTCATCTTCGAAAGCTCACCAACGGAAGGAACTCGGGGAAGAACTGGGGGTCTGGGGTTGGGTTGCCCACACGCTAATCACTTCAGCCGTACTCGTAAATGGCACTTACGAGCTATTTTGCAATAGCCCAAGAGCCGGTCAGAAGTGAGGTGCTGGAAATGATGTGGGTTCCGGAAATTCTGGCACGCGAATTCCGGAAATTCTGGCACGCTCTGCTACCGCCGGCAAGATCTCCTCTAAGTTCAGATGACGGGTGCGACCCGAGGGTCCATCGAGATGGATAAAGCGT
>Ga0209804_1000007_pt1 | contig 148908 bp, 127 predicted proteins | sample GraSoiAngelo_139_FD_185896 | JGI IMG/M metagenome (GOLD analysis project Ga0209804, IMG submission 185896) | Grasslands soil microbial communities from the Angelo Coastal Reserve, California, USA - 14_0929_12_20cm (SPAdes) (version 2) | ecosystem: Environmental > Terrestrial > Soil >... | reverse complement strand
GCTGTACTAGAAGTCGTCACGCTAACCGCAAGGAGGCAGACGCCCAAGGTATGACTCATGATTGGGGTGAAGTCGTAACAAGGTAGCCGTAGGAGAACCTGCGGCTGGATCACCTCCTTTCTAAAGATAACGCTGGCGGAACCCGCTAAGGTGTGCGGGAGATGCCGGCAACTCCGGTTTGCCCGGAGGCTTTGCCTGTTTGCCGCAGGCGGGCTGAAGGATGCAAGCGGGGAAGGCATCCAAGGTCTCACGGCCTTGTTTGCCCGCGCGAATGACTCGCTACCCTTCTTTGGCTTCGGCTGAAGTCGCGGAAGATTCGACAGGTTCTGGCAGATCGCTATCGGTTGGCATAAGAGCAAAAATTAGAAGCGCGAGGGCCGCTGAGAGATCAGCGGCCCTTTTTCGTGCGTGCCGAGCAGGTTTATCAGCCAGGAGGTAGAGGTGTCGGTCCGGCAGCAACCTGAGGTAGCCAACAAGGATGCCGCAGGCAAATCCTGCGGGTTCGAAGCATTCGAATGGATCGGGTCACAGAGAAGATCGCTTCCGATCTGTTTCCTACGATCGCCTGACGTGGTTTGTAGGGGTTTCTTGGCTGTCAAGGTCATCCGCTGATACAATGCAGTCAGAATATGGCTGATTGGAAACAGATTACTGCGCGCATCCGCCGCGCGCGGTCAGGCAAGGATCCGCTGGGACAGCTCGCGAATCTCTACGAAAAAACCAGCGACGCCATGGTGGCGTTCGAACTTGCGAAGCTGTTCGAGAATTCGGGGCAGAACTCTGATGCCGCCAAATGGTACTCGACCGCCGCGGCACGATTCCGGCGCGCCGAGTGGAAAAGCAAAGCCGAGGAAGCTGCCGTACGTCTGGGCGGGAGTCCTCGAGAGGCTACGACGGAAGGAGTCCTCGACTCCGAAGAGCCGTCTCATTTGACGCCGTCCTCACCAGGCTCAGAAGAAAAGCAACTGCCGATGGAGCAAAATCCGGAAGCACTGGAATCGGCGGTAGCGCTCAGCAGCGAAATTCAAGAGGCCAGCCAGCCCGAGGCCAGCCCCGCGCCGCAAACCGAAGGAAAGCGCCGTCGTCGCGGGCGCCGCGGCGGAAGAAACCGCCGAACAGCGCACGCAGCAAACGGGTCTGCGGGCCAGGTCAAGGATCACACACGGAAGACACAAGAACCGGCGGAAACACCCGCGGAGGCTGTGGAGGCGCCGGAGGAAGCCGCTTCTCCGCGAATGATGTTCAGCCAGGCAACGCAAGGCTTGCCCCTGGACTCGCTGGGAGATACCGCGGAGCCGAGCCTCAAAGGCCGCTACGGGGACCCCGGACTCTCCTCCCGGCTTTCCTTGCTCGAAATGCAGTTCCGCCGCTTGCTTGCCTGTCCTCCCGCGAAACTTAGCGATGCCGACCGCGCTCCTGCCGGACCAGGCGTAAGCGTTCTCACGGATTCTGACTTGACGACGTATTACTACGTGGAGGTTTGCCAAACATTGCGGATTGCCGTGGGCAACCTCCTGCGAGGCGGCCACCGTCGCGGCACGGACTCGATCAAGCCCGGGCTCGCAGAGCACCTGGGAATCCCGGAGGCGCGAGTGGCGAAATATCTTGCCGATCATTGCGTGGTCAGGTGGCTTCAACTTGACGAAGGAGCTTCCAACCTCGCGCACTTCGCCATCGCCGTGCTGCGTCCCATCCTGAACGAATAGGAATTCCCTGACGCCATTCCGCCGTGGAAGTGCCCGGGGAGAGAGAAACTCGCCCGCTTGGCGCCAGGCATAAACCCTATTTGGCGGTAGAGGAAATGACCGTTAAGCTGCTCCTGAATACCATTTAACCTCCAATTCCGACCGTTCGGCGCAACCTGCTAGCCTCCCTCCCCGATAACAGGCAAGCTATAGGTGTCCAAAGACTTACTGGACATTCCTGGCGTCCGTGTTTCAAGCATTCAACCGTGAGCCCGGGGGCAGTCGTTTGGGCTAAACGTCCAACGATTGAGTGGGCTCAAAATTCTCAAGGTTTAGTTTGGGCAACTTTCGAAAGAGGGGGATAGAGGTTTATGCCGAATCGAGCAGGCACGCAGTTACTGAGGACTCTTGATTGGGCCGTCTGCAAAGCTGCAGGCGTGACCTTCGACACCGTTCAGTTCTTCAACAAGTACCAGCCGAATCCGTCTTTCACTCCGAAGTGGTCGGACAAACCGCTCCTCAAGTCTTGGGAAAAGACGAAACCAACCCTCGGGTGGCCACGGCAAACCGACTCGCTGTGTCCGGATTGCGTCAAGGAAGCGCGCGAAGCCATCGTCCATGGCCAAAAGGATTGGCGCGACCTGATGCAGGAAAAGGTCGGTGAGATCAAAGCGCAGATTATCGAGCGTGACGGCCAAATCTGGATGGTCAAGGACTGCCCGATTCACGGCCATTACGAAGATATGATGGCTGTGGACTCCAAATTCCTTCAGTGGATTGAGTCGCAGTTCCCGGGCCGCGATATTCCCGCACACAACGACGAGGATCTCCACAAGCACGGCTCTTCGACGGTACGCTATGGCCGCGGATCGGTGTTGACCGTGGACCTAACCAACCGGTGCAACATGATGTGTGACCCGTGCTTCATGGACGCCAATCAGGTTGGCTACGTACACGAATTGGGCTGGGATGAGATTAAAGAAATCTTGGACAACGCTCTGAGGATCAAGCCGCGCCGGCAGATGTCCGTGCAGTTCTCCGGTGGCGAGCCCACCATGAGCCCGTACTTCCTGGACGCCGTGGCCTACGCCCGCAAGGTCGGCTACAACAGCGTGCAGGCGGCCACCAACGGCATCGAGTTCGCAAAGAGCAAGGAATTCTGCAAGAAAGCGTTCGAGTCGGGCATGCGTTATGCCTACCTGCAGTTTGACGGCGTCGGTAACGACGCGAACAGTCACCGCCAGGTCGGCAACCTCTTTGACGTGAAGCTGCGCGCCATCGAGAACATGCACGAAGCCGGCATCGAGATCGTGCTGGTCGTGACCATCGTCAACAACGTGAACAACGACCAGGTTGGTACGGTTGTCAAATTCGCCATGGAAAACCCCAGGAAGATCGCTTTCGTGAGCTTCCAGCCGGTTTCGTTTACCGGGCGCGACGAAGACATTACGCCCGAGCGCCGGCATCGCCAGCGCTACACGCTTTCGCACTTGGCGAAGGACGTCAGCCAGCAAGTAGGCAAGATCGAACCGACGCGCGACTGGTTCCCGATTTCCTTCATCAGCACATTCGCGGGTTTCTCCGACCTGGTGCACGGGCCGGAATCGCAATGGGGCGCGCTCTCCTGCGGCTGCCACCCGAACTGCGGCGTAGGCACAGCGCTGATGGTTAACAAGGAAACCAAGGAGTGGGCGCCCGTGCCGCGGTTCATCGACGGCCCGGGGCTGGTGCGGGACGTTACGGCTATCACCGACGCGGCCCGCGGAAAAGGGTTCTCGAACTTCATGATGGCCCTGGCGCTCCTCAAGAACTACAGGCCTTTCCAGGGGCCCAAGGGCTTAACCCTGTATGACCTCTTCAAGAAATTCGACAAAACCTGGGCGCTCACCAAAAAGTCCTCGACGAAGTATGGCCGCACTTCGCCGGACCGCACCTATGAAGACGCCATGAAGCGCCGCCAGACCGATCCGTGGAACTTCCTGTTCATCGCCGGAATGTGGTTCCAGGATTTGTTCAACTACGACTTCCGCCGCACCGAGATGTGCATCATCCCGTACGCCACGCAGCAAGGCGAAATCTCCTTCTGCGCGTACAACACCGGCATCGGCTGGCGCAAGATCATCGAGAACATGCACAAGAACGCGACCGTCGCCGAGTGGTATCGTACTCACGGCAAACATGAAATCTACGCCAAGGGGAAGAAGGTGGACCTCGATTGCTATGAGCACTCGCTCAAGATCGACGCCGAGGACGCTGCTCGCGTGCGCCATCTCGAGCACGACATTCCGCTGACGGCGGCCGAGGAAGACCGCATCCGCCGCAAGAAGGCCTACGAAGAACAGGCCAAGGTCCGCGCGATCTACGAAGAGTTAGTACTGAAGAAGCCTCAGCCGGCCGTGGTGCAAATCGGCACGGTCGGGGACATCGCCAAAGCGGTTCCAGCAAACTTTGCCAACGCACCGGTAACGACCGCTTCCGCGGACGGAAACGGGAATGGCCATGCGAATGGCAACGGCATTGCCAAAACGCCCCAGACGGAAAAGGCAGCCCGAGCCGTTGCTGGCGACTAGCCGCATCCTGCCACCTCCGCAGACTCCAACGGCCCTGGCTTTAGCCAGGGCCGTTGCTTTGGTGTCGTCAAGTCGCCCGTTGTGATGGGACTGCTATAATAAGAACCGATCAGATTGAGGTCTGAAATGCCAATCTATGAATACATTTGTGAGGATTGCCAGACGCATTTCGAGAAGATTGTCCTGAACAAGCAGCAGGAGATCAGCTGCCCGAAATGCGCGAGCAAACGCAATGCCATCCAGCTTTCCGTTTTCAGTGCGGGGAATGGCTCCGCGAACGGAGCATTGGCAAAATCATCCTCCGGATTCTCAGGCGGAGGCGGTGGCTGTTGCGGCGGGGGTTGTGCCTGCCACTGACCTCCGTGAAGCTCCCCCAATTTGTAGCGCAGGGCCGTAGCCCTATGGCTTTTTCGGCGCGGCGAGGTAGCCGATGGAAAAGCCGCGGAACGAACGGTGCTAGCCGAATTCCATCTCGATCCGTCATTCATCATCCCGAGGAACCACCCATGCTGATCAGCCATTCTTCTCTCCTGCTGTTTGTCGCCGGCGCCGCCGTTCTCTTGGTGATTCCCGGTCCGGCGGTAACTTACGTTGTCAGCCGGACGATTGGACACGGGCGTGCCGCTGGTCTGGTTTCCGTCCTGGGCATCGTGGCAGGAACCCTGTGCCACGTCGTTGCCGCTGCCTTGGGAATTTCTGCGGTGCTGGCTTCTTCCGCGCTGGCCTTTCAATTTGTGAAGTATTTGGGAGCGGGCTATCTGATTTATTTGGGAATCAAAACTCTGCGCACCGGGGATCAACAGTTGCTGGCGGCGCGAGGTGGCGAAACCCGCTTAGCACGAATTTTTGGTCAAGGCTTCCTGGTCAATTTGCTCAATCCCAAAACCGCCCTCTTTTTTCTGGCGTTTTTGCCGCAATTTGTCGATCCGGCGCGCGGTCACGTCACGCTGCAAATCCTGCAGCTGGGGATCCTGTTCGCAGCGATGGGCTGGTGCAGCGATTCGACCTATGCGTTGATTGCGGGGACCGTGGCCGAGAGCATTCGCGGAAGCTTGCGCCTGCGCCGCATCCAGCGTAATGTCTCGGGCGGCGGCCTGATTGCGCTTGGCTTGGCGTCGGCATTTTCCGGAGCAAGATCGAACTAGAAAAGGGAAGGGAGTTCGATGTCCATCAGCAGCCCGGAACAATTCGAAAAGCTGCGTGCGTGCGGGATGATCGTTGGCAAAGCGCTGCGCGCGATGGCCGCGGCGGTACGTCCTGCCATAACAACCGCGGAGCTTTGCGAGATTGGTTCACGCGTGCTCGCAAAACACGGCGCGCGCTCCTCGCCGCCAATGGTTTACGGGTTTCCGGGTGATGTTTGCATCAGTGTAAACGACGAAGTGGTGCATGGTATTCCCGGCGAGCGCGTGCTCCAGCCCGGAGATCTGGTCAAGCTCGATCTCACGGCTGAGAAAGACGGCTACCATACGGATTCGGGAGTGAGCGTCGAGGTGCCGCCGGCAAAAGGCCAAGCGCATGAACTGGCGCGTTGCGCCGAACGCGCGTTCCGGCAGGCGCTCGACGCCGCGCGGTCGGGGAATCGCACGAAAGACATCGGGCGCGCCGTCGAGCGCGAAGTGCGGCGGCGCGGATTTCACGTCATCAAAGAACTTGGCGGCCATGGCATAGGGCGCACGATCCATGAACCGCCGTCGGTGCCCAATTACGCGGATTTTTCCGCACAGCACAAATTGACCGAAGGGCTGGTCATCACCATTGAGCCGATTATTGCCGCGGGCACCGGCCAGGTCTCGCTTGACCAAGACCGCTGGACCTATCGAACCGTCGACGGCAGTCTTTCCGCGCACTACGAGCACACCTTCGTGATTACGCGCGGCCAACCCGTCCTGCTCACTGCCGCGTGAGGTCTGGAAGCAGAACAAATCATCCCTTGGCTTGAAAGCGGGAGGCGCTCATTGCGGCCGGGAATAGTGCTGGATATTCGCGGGCGGGGCGACACAAGGATTGCCGCGTGGGTCCGCGACCGGCGGTTCGGCCACCCATTTCATGGGGATGACGCCAGTCCACGCGGGCGCAACGTAATCGTTACCTTCGTTCACGGCGAAGCCCGTGCGAACCTTGGCGGAAGCCTCGACGAGCGGAACCGCGAGCACCATGGTGCCCTTCAATTCTTGTTCCGTGGGCGGAAGTACCGTGGTCCAACGACCGCGGATCACATATTCAACGAAGTCACGCATGGCGGCGAGCTTCGCGGCTTCTCCTTCGACGATTTCCGCCTTGCCCATCACAATCACGGAGCGGTAATTGACGGAGTGCCCCGTCGCGCTCGGGGCACAGACGATGCCATCGAGCAGGGTGACGTTCAGGCAGAACGGGGCGCCGGTCGCGAGCGTCTTCATTAGCCGACTGGCGGTCGACCCGTGCAAGAACAGTTTGTCACCCACGCGAACGTAATTGGTCGGTACGACAAAGGGCAGGCCGTTGTCGATGAACGCGACTTGGCAAACGAAAGCTTCGTCCAGGATGCTGTAGATCAGCCTGCGATCATAGTTCGCGCGCTCTGGCTTGCGGCGGACCCTGGTTTTTTCCGTTGGCGCAAAGTTGCTTGTTGTTGAGTCGCTCATGCACCGAGACTAACCGGCGCGCGGGCATGGCGGCAAGTGGCAATCCGGATGCCCCCCAGCGGTCGACAGGCGACAAATTGACCCCACCTCGCAATGGTGTAGGCTATGGTGCGCCGCTCCTTTTGCCGATCGAGGGACCGAAGCGCACATGGCGAAGCTTACACGCGTTTTCAGAAGCGAGACGTTCCGGTTCTTCAAAGAACTCGGCCACAATAACCGCAAGGCTTGGATGGACGAGAACCGCGAGCGGTATCAGGCCACCGTCGTGGAGCCGTTTCGTCACTTGTTGGAGGAATTGTCGCCCGCCATGTTGGAACTCGACTCACGGTTCGGTGTTTCCGGCCGGACAGGGTCGAATTTTTCGCGCATCAACCGCGATATTCGCTTCGCAAAAGACAAGACGCCTTATAAAACGCAGATGTACCTGAAATTCTCGGTGCCCGCTCCCGGTAACGGAGAAACTGGGCAGCTCTACGTCGGACTCTCTATGAATACGGTTACCGCCGGCTTTCGCATTTATTCTGGAGGAAAACGCAAAGAGTCGGTCCTCGCCACCATTGGCCAAGCACGCGTCCAGGCCAAACCCGGTTGGGTCGCCAAACAGAAAAAGCGTCTGAGCCGGCGCTACGAAAGCTACTGGTACACTACGCAAAAAGGAGAATGGACGAAGCATTCCGGCTGGCCGGTCGCTCCCGAGAACTGGGACAAGATTTTGGCGTGGATTGTAAGGTGCAAAAGGACTCCCGCCGCCGCGACGCGACCTGCTTTTCCCCGCGATTTGATAAAAGTTTTCCGCGAACTCTACCCGCTCCTGCGCTACACTTCGCTGCCAGATTAGCGGACGGAGACAGCCCATGGATCCCATTCGCCGACGCGCTAGAACGCGAAGGAAATTCCTCAAGATGCTTTTCGCCAGCCCGCTGATCACCGGCTCGAGCATGCTGGCTGGCCCTCTGGCAGAGCTTCTCCGTGCGGAGGCGCCTAAGGAGGAACACTTTTTGGGGTGGCTCGGGAATTTGCAACAGCAAAGCGACTCGGTCATTTCTTCCCCCGACCAAGCCCTCGATGTGATGGATTTTGAGCCCGCGGCGCAAAAAGCAATTCCCCCGGCGCATTGGGGTTATCTCGCTACCGGCGTGGATGACGATGCCACGGTGCGCGCAAACCGGGACGGCTATTCGCATATCCAAATTCGTTCGCGGCGTCTCGTGGACGTCACGAACATCGACATGTCGAGAACCATCTTTGGCGTGAAGTGGGACTCTCCGATCGTGCTTTCGCCCGTGAGCGCACAAAAAGCGTTTCATCCCGATGGCGAGTTGGGGGTGGCTCGTGCGGCCAAAACCAAGGGCCACTTGATGATGCTTTCCACCGTTGCCACCGCTTCCATCGAAGACGCCATTGCCGCGCGTGGCGGGCTGGTGTGGCAGCAGCTTTATCCGACGAATGTTTGGGAAGTCACACGCGCCATTATCAAGCGCGCCGAAGCCGCGGGATCGCCCGCGATCGTCCTGACCGTCGATCTCGAGGACGGCAGCAACCGCGAAACGCTTTTCCGCTCGCAGCGCGTAGACAAGCGCCAATGCGCGACATGCCATAGCGGTGGCTACTCGCCCTTCGCGCAAGGCAAGCCGGGGACCAGCCCCTTGAAAGGAGGCTTCGCCGGTTACGTGGCGCGAAAACCGATGTTCGACGGGCTGGACGTTTCGCAAGTGACGCAGATGTTTCCCCGGGCCGCGGACTGGGAGCTTGTGAAGCGGCTGCGCGATACCGTAACCGTTAAATTCCTGATCAAAGGCATCGTCACGCGCGAAGACGCTCAACTGGCGGTCGAGCACGGCGTGGATGGTTTGATCGTTTCCAATCACGGCGGACGCACGGAAGATACGTTGCGCCCGACCATTGAGAGCCTTCCGGAGGTCGTCGAAGCCGTTGCGGGCAAAGCGCCGGTGATTGTCGACGGCGGTGTGCGCCGTGGCACGGATATTTTTAAAGCGCTGGCACTCGGCGCGACGGCAGTCGGCTTCGGAAGGCCTCACTCCTGGGGACTCGGGGCATTTGGCCAGGCCGGTGTTGAAGCAGTCCTGGAAATCTATCGACGCGAATTGCGCGCCATCATGCGCCAGGCGGGAACGACCTCGCTCGACAAAATTACGCGCGACTCTGTCATCCCGCGCCCGTCCTGACTGCGACGCTTCACGGGGCCCAGAGGCGCAGGCCGATGACATGCCACGAGGAAAGGAATAACGTCACGATGCAGCACGCCATCGAGACGAGCAGGGAATGGATGCGCGCCCATCTGTGAATCTCGCGCTTGGGCACGCTGACGGCCAGGGCGAGGCCCGCGAGCGATAGCAGCAGGAAGGCGATGGTCCCCAGAAAAATCACGAGCGACCAAAAGTTGAATACGCCAATTTCGTTCGTGGCCTTGGTGAACGCAAACACGCTGACTAGCAAACTTAGCACCGCAAAGAGCGGCACCGCCCGCACGCGCACGTGCCCCATGCGCTTTATTTTTCTTATGAATTTCGCAAGGAGCAGCCAGAATCCCCAGACGAGCGCATAGGGCAGCGCGCTGGCCATCACAACCGCCGACGCTACCAGAAGCAACAACCTCGTAAAAAGCCAGATCGGGAAAACTCTTTCGCCGTATGGTTCGCCGTTCTCACCGGAGCGGACATAAATCATCCTTCCGTTGGCGTCGGGAAAAAAAACCGCGGTGGCCTCGGGCTCCTTTTCTCCGCGAAAAAGATTTTTGCCTACGGGCAACAGCGTTTCGTGGCCCTTTCCGAAAAGCGCTGAGCATTCCAGCTTGCCATCGGCCACGCGAGTAAATGTGCCTCCCGTCAATTGCTCCATGAACGCGAACAACTGGTTCCTCGGGGCGCGCGGCGCGTAATAGCCGGAAAATTTCTTGAGCTCTTTTGTCGCGAGGGAAATCACCGGTTGCTGCGGCTTCGGAAAGTCCTTGGACAAAAAATCGATCGCCAGTTGATTCAAATCTTCCAACGCTTTTCCCGAGACCGTGCTGTTCAGCAGGACCACGTAACCCCAGTTCTGCTCCGGCATGTAGCGATAAGAGGAAATGAAGCCGTCGATTCCTCCATCATGTCCGTGGGTGATGACGCCGCCGTCGCTTCTCGTGTAGTTCGCCAGGCCGTACCCGAGGCGAAGGCCGTGCTTTGCGGAAGAAACAGTTTCCGGATATTCCATTCGTGCGATGCTGTCCGGCTTCACCAGCTGGACGTCCCCCGCTTTGCCGCGTCGCAGAAAGAATTGCACGAGCTTGGCCAATTCGCCTGGAGAAGCCTTCATATCGCCGGCCGGGCGCAGGTAGATGTTCTTGTAAGCAACGGCGCGCGGCGGATTGCCTTGGTAGCCTTGCGCGAGCGCGGCGCGATTCGCGTCGGTGAACCGGAAATCGCCGACAGTGATCTCCAGCGGCGCAAGAATCCTTTGCTGGATATACGCGTCGAAGGGCTGGCCGGTGACCTTCTCGATCACGTGGCCCGCGATGCCATAACCGGGATTTGAATAAGCAAATCGCGTGCCCGCCGGCCACCGCACGTTCTCTGGCTCCTGAAAGCGTTTGAAAACATCGAGCAACGGATAATCCGCGCGGTCATGGCGATTGTAGACTTCAGCGAACTCCATGTCGTCGAATCCCGCGCTGTGCTCCAGAAGATTCACAATGCGCACGGGGTTTGTGTTTCCCCAGCGGTTTTTCATGGGGATTTCCGGGGCAACGTCTTGCAACCGTGCGTAGAGGTTGATTCTTCCTTCTTCTTCCAATTTCAGCAGTGCCAGCGCCACAAACGTTTTGCTGATGGAGCCGACGCGAAATTCGGTGTCGCAGGCAATATCCCTGTTCGCGGCCAGGTCCGCTTTGCCAAGACCGCCGCACCATAGCAGCTGCCCGTTCCAAACCAGTGCCACACCCGCTCCGGTTACGTGGTTTTTCTCCACGACCTCTTTCATGGCCTTTTGCAATTCTTCGAGCGTCTTGGGATGCGACAACTCTTCCATTTTCTGTTCTGCTTGCGGAGCCGCAGAAACGAAATGTCCGGAAGCAAAAAAGCAGAAAACCATCGTTGGCAACAAAACCCGCCGCATGAAGTTCTCCTTGGCAGATGTTTTTTCGGTGCCGAGCATTCTATCCGCGAATTCGCATAGCTTCAAAGGATTTGCGCGGCAGAAGCCTTTCGGCAATTGACGCTCGCCGAAGTCTCGCATACGATGCCGCATGTCGCCTTTTGGCCTTTACCGGGGCGAGACGGGGGAGCTTGCGCCACCATGAAGCGGGTCCTCTCCATTCTGGTTTGGCTGGTCGTGGCAGTTGTGGGCGCCGGGGCTCTCGGAGCCATTGCCATCCATCGCGGCGAACCGCTCAACGCGATGTGGTTTGTTATCGCCGCGCTCTGTTGTTATCTCGTGGCCTTCCGGCTGTACTCCGCTTTTGTGGCCGCGAAAGTTTTGGCGCTTGATGACACGCGCGCCACGCCTGCGGAACGTCACGACGACGGCCGCGACTTCGTACCGACCAACAAATGGGTCTTGTTTGGCCACCATTTCGCTGCCATTGCCGGCCCCGGGCCACTGGTCGGTCCTACGCTGGCCGCGCAATTCGGTTATCTCCCCGGCACGCTCTGGCTGATCGCCGGCGCGGCGTTCGGCGGCTGTGTCCAGGATTTTGTGATTCTTTTCTGTTCCATCCGCCGCGACGGGAAATCGCTCGGCCAGATGGCGCGCGAAGAAGTGAGCAAGCGGGGCGGTATCATCGCACAGCTCGCCGTGCTCGCCATCATCATCATTCTTCTCGGCGTCATCGCCCTGGTCGTGGTAAACGCGCTCAGAGCTTCGCCCTGGGCCACCTTTACGATCTCCATGACCCTTCCGATCGCGCTGCTGCTCGGGGTGTACCTGCGATTCCTGCGGCCGGGCAGGGTTGTGGAGGCCTCGGTCATTGGCTTCGCCTTGGTGCTATTTGCCGTCTTTGCCGGGCGATGGGTAGCGGAGGCTCCGTCCTGGTCGCACGTGTTTACGCTTAGCGGCGTACCGCTCGCGCTGGCGCTGATTGTCTACGGTTATATAGCTTCGGTGCTGCCTGTCTGGCTGTTACTTGCGCCTCGCGATTACTTGATCTCGTTCATCAAGGCGGGCGCCATCTTTTCCCTTGCCGCTGGTATCTTGCTGGTGCGCCCGCAAGTATTGATGCCGCCCCTCACTCGCTTCATCGATGGAACCGGGCCAGTCTTTGCCGGAAAGATTTTCCCGTTCTGCTTCATCACCATTGCTTGCGGCGCCATCAGCGGATTTCATTCGCTGATTTCCTCGGGCACCACCCCGAAAATGATTCTCCGGGAAGGGCAGGCGCGCTTTATCGGCTATGGTGCCATGATGCTGGAATCGTTTGTCGGTATCATGGCCATGGTCGCGGCTTGCGCGATGACCCCGGGTGTCTATTTCGCGATCAACAGCCCCGCGGGAATCGTCGGCCATACGGCGGAAGCGGCTGCGGCCACCATCAACGGCTGGGGCTACCCCCTCGATGCCCAAACGATGACGCATTTGGCGCGCGACGTCGGCGAACAGACTCTCCTGAATCGCACAGGCGGGGCGCCGTCGCTGGCGGTAGGCATGGCGCAAATTTTCTCAAGCACCATTGGCGGCGGGCGCCTGCTCGGCATCTGGTATCACTTCGCCATCATGTTTGAAGCGCTTTTCGTGCTCACGGTGCTGGATGCGGGCACGCGCGTCGGGCGCTTCATGATCCATGAAATGGGCGGGCGCATCTGGAAACCGCTCGCGCGCACCAGCTGGCTGCCCGCCGTTCTGCTTTGTAGCGCCGTCATTGTGGGAGCCTGGGGCTATTTCCTCTATCAAGGCGTGATTGATCCCCTAGGGGGAATCAATTCCCTGTGGCCCCTTTTCGGCATTTCCAATCAGTTGCTTGCCGCGGTGGCGCTTGTGGTGGCCACCACGATTCTGATGAAGATGGGGCGCCTGCGGTGGATTTGGGTGACCATGATTCCGATGGCGGCTCTGATTATCATCACCATGACCGCCAGCTATCAAAAAATCTTCAGTCCGAACCCGCGCATCGGATTTCTCTCCGGTGCAAACGAGTTGGCGGCCGAGATTTCGAGTGGCGCGGTGGCTGCGGCAAGAGTGGCGGAGACCCATCGGCTCATGTTCAATCTGCGCCTCGATGCCGCGGTTACCTCGGTTCTGGCTCTGATGATTTTGCTTCTCATCATCGAAGCGGTGGTGCAGTGGTATGGAATTCTCAGCCGCCGCGAAGCGCTGCTGCACGAGTCCCCCTACGTCCGAACCCGCTGGGCGAAGGATTTTTCCGGCGCCGGTCGCGACTTGGTAGTCGGCGAAGCTATTGGAGACGATTGATGCGCAAGGCCGCAAAACGCACGAAACGTTTCCTTCGTCGTTTCTGGCGCGGCCTGCGCGAATGGTGCGGCGACGCTGCTTACGAGAGCTACTTGCGGTCGCCAGGCGCTCGTTGCGGGTCTTGCCGCCTGCTGAGCCGGGCGGAGTTTTACGTCGAGCAGCTCAATCGCCGCTATTCTCGGCCCAACCGTTGCTGCTGAAATTCTCCGCCTTCACTTCGGCTTTGGCTGCGGAAGGTTCGCTGGCTTAGATTTCTTCTTCGTCGTCCCCGTGAGGTTTCAGGATAGTTATTTTGTGCGTGATTCGGATGCTGTTGTTTCGGATTCTTGAAAGGATGGCTCTGCGCGTTTCCGCGGGCAGCATCTCCGGGGTAAATACTCCGGCAAGCTCGCGCGGGAAGAATTTGATGAACAGCGCCGCCATGTGCGCCGTGGCGTATGCCACCGGTGTTGTGAATCGTCCTTGCTGGCGAATCTGATAAAGCGTCGGAAACGCGCAATCGCTGCGTACCATCAAGTATTCGTCCGTAGCTTTGCCGTGATTCTCTCCCTTGACCAGCACCGCTGCCGCGAACCGCGCGTTCTGCAGAATCCCCTGCCGAATCAGCTTGGCGATTCGTTTTGGGGAAAAGGTCTGGGGAAAGCGGTGCCGCGCCATTCCCCTGGACTTCGATAATTTTCCTTGCTTGTGCCAGCGGCGCAGCCGGTCAATCTCATTCCCGCCGATTTTCACCTCCAAATCGCGCATGGGAATAAAGTATGGCAAGGTGGCCACTTCATCTTGCGCCGCCAGCACCACGCGGACCGTGCTGATGGGCTCGGGAAACCGGAATTTCTCAACTTCCGAAAACCGCTTGCCCAACTGAAATTTCCCTCCGCGGTATATGCGCGGGTGCGAGACGGCTTCGTCGAACGACACTTCAGGCGACCACTGGGAGATGGGATCTTCGCTCTCGCTGCTTTCATAAAGCCGGATATGCACGGAGTGCACTTCATCCAGCATGTCGGCAGCGCGCTTCACGAGCAGGTTCGTCAATCCCGGTGCCACCCCGGAATTGATTAAAGCCACGCGCTTCTTTTCTTGAAACCTCTTCGTGTAGCGGAACTGCTCGGCTTTGAAGGGGTTCCTCGTCAGATGAGAACTGAGGTCCATGTAGTGGGAGCGCATCCGGAGGGCCGCCCGCAGCACGATTTCATTGAATACCGAGGCAGAGGCGTTGACGATGAGCTGGCAGGGCTTCGCCGCTTTCACAATGCCCCGCAGGTTTCGCGCATTCACCTCCGTGACCGGGATCGTGCTGGTTCTGCCCAAGAAGCGCCGCGCCCGCTCAGGATCGCGGTCCCCACACCAGACCGTATGCCCTTGGCGCTCCAGCAATTGGGCGAGAAGCGAGCCGGTCGCCCCGGCCCCTAAGATGAAGATCCGCATGGCGTGCGCAAAACTCTATCACAATCAACATTCCTCTTAGCCCGCGCTCCCGGGCGATGGCGGGCAATCGGGCCATGCGGGCCATGCGACTTGGATTTGCACCCCCGGCTGGAGAGGCGTACACTCTGGATGTAACTCCGATCCCTGCAGCCTAAGGGGGGAAACAACCTACGGCGGCAGGGGCGATGTTCCGCGCAACGGGAAGGAACTCAGGGTTCGGGCGGAAACGCCTGCGCCTCCCGCGATTGGAAAGGAGCGCCTTCGCCGGAAATGTGCATTTCCGGCCTGTTCCCCGATTCCAATCTGCGAATCGGGGTTTTTCTTTTGGTACGGTTGAGCATGATCCTCCACGACAGTTTTGGCCGCCAGATCACCGACCTACGTATTTCGGTCACCGACCGCTGCAACTTCCGCTGTGTCTATTGCCGCTCTGCCGATCCGGAAAATTATCGCGACCACGACGAGATTCTTTCCTGGCCTGAGCTTGACCGGCTGGCCAAGATCTTCCTAGGTCTGGGCATTCGCAAGATTCGCGTCACCGGTGGCGAACCGCTCGTTCGCGATGGCGTGGAGGACTATGTCTCCCGGCTCCAGGCCCTCGGCTTTCCCGATCTCTCCATGACCACCAATGGCCACCTCCTTGCCGAGCGGTGTGACCGCCTCCTCGCCGCAGGTTTGCGCCGCATCAACATCAGCCTTGATTCGCTTGACCCCGCCAAATTCGAGCGCATCACCCGCACCAAATCGTTTTCCAAAGTGATGGACGGCATCGACGCTGTGCAAAACTCGCGGATCGCTCCCGCCAAAGTGAACGCGGTTCTTGTTCGCGGGCTGAACGACGATGAAATCGAGGCGTTCGCCCAATTCTCTCGCGACCGCGGGGTCATCATGCGCTTCATCGAATTCATGCCCCTTGACGCCGATCGCCACTGGTCGCGCCAACTCGTCGTTCCTGCCCGAGAGGTGTACAGCCGCATCCACGAGCGCTGGCACCTGGTTCAGATTCCCCACGAGCGCAGCGAAACCGCTCGCAAATACCGCTTTGCCGATGGCGCGCCCGGCGAAATCGGCCTCATCGCCTCGGTCACAGAGCCCTTCTGTGGCTTTTGTTCGCGAATCCGGGTCACGCCCGACGGCAAGCTCCGCACCTGCCTGTTCAGTAGGGAAGATCATGACCTCCGCTCGCTCCTTCGCGAAGGCGCCTCCGACGACGACCTCGTCGCCTATATCCGCTCGGTCGTCAACGAAAAAGAGGAAGGCCACCGCATTAACGAGCCCGGTTTCGTGCCTCCCTCGCGTACGATGGTCTTTATCGGAGGCTAGTTGGACAATCCACCGTCGTATGAGAAAATGGGGTTGTAGGGGCCAGGGACCGCAAAGAAACCGCCTGGAAGTAAAAATTACACGAGTCATGAGCGACTTCATTTCCATTTCGGCCTCTAGCGCCACTCTTTCCGGCCGCCCCCCGGCCGCCGTTCACGCGCCGGAAATCGAGCCAGGAGTCGGGTGCGATTTCGATTCCTACCTGTTGGTTCCGGATAACACGCTGGACGACCGAATTGCCGCCGCCAAGGCCCGCCTGGGCGAGGACGTGGTCATTCTCGGCCACCATTACCAGCGTGACGAGGTCATAAAATTCGCCGATTTTCGCGGCGATTCCCTCAAACTCTCGTTTCAGGCTTGGGAAACCTACTCCCGCTATATCGTTTTCTGCGGCGTCCACTTCATGGCCGAAAGCGCAGACATCCTGCGGCGGGAACATCAGATCGTGATGCTACCCGATCTCAACGCCGGCTGTTCCCTGGCGGACATGGCCGACATCGGACAAGTAGAAGCTTGCTGGAGTGACCTTGCCTCCGTGGTGAATCCGAGCAACGTGGTTCCTGTCAGTTACATGAACACTACGGCGGCCATTAAGGCCTTCACGGGCGAACACCGCGGCGCGATTTGCACCAGCTCCAACGCCGCGGAGGTTCTGGAGTGGGCTTTCGAGCCAGGCGAAAAGGTTCTTTTCCTCCCCGATGAGCATCTTGGGCGCAATACCGGGTATGGCATGGGCATCCCCCTCGATGAGATGATCGTGTGGGATCCGCACCAGGAACTCGGAGGAAACAGACCGGAAGCGCTTCGCAAGGCCCGGATCATTCTTTGGAAGGGCTATTGCTCTGTGCACCAGCGGTTTACGCCGGAGCAAGTTGCCCGCGTCCGTCGCGAGCATCCTGGCATGCGTGTTATCGTTCACCCCGAGTGCCGTTTTGAAGTCGCCCAGGCCGCCTGCCAGATCGGTTCGACCGAGGGCATCATCAAAGCGATCGAGTCGGCTCCCGCTGGTTCGGAATGGGCTGTCGGCACGGAAGTCCACCTGGTCAACCGCCTGCGGAAGGCGTTCCAAGACCGGAAGGTCATTTCGCTTGACCCGAGCGTCTGTGTCTGCACCACCATGTTCCGCATCACCCCCCAGCACCTCCTCTGGGCTCTTGAAAACCTTGGATCCGGTAATGTGGTCAACCGTATTTCGGTCGACGAGCGCACGCGCTACTATGCCAGGCTGGCACTGGACAGGATGCTCGAATTGCAGTAGGGGCACAGCAGCGAAAATTGCGGTCTGTTTCTGCTTGCAAACGGAGTGACTCTAGAACAGACTTTGCTTGGATTGCTTTAGCTAGCAAGAACCGGTTGAAACGAACCAATGGCCGACGAAGATCCAGAGCAGGACGAAGCTCCCGAGCCGCCGCAGCGGCTTTTCACGCTCACGGAAGCCGAACGTGTGCGCAAAGACCTTGAACCGTTTCTCATCGAAGCCATCGACTGCCGCAAGAAGCTATCCGGCCTGGAAAATGATCTCTCCGCGGTTTCCGCCCGCATCATGATGATGGGCGGCGTGATTGTTCCTTACGAAAAACTGTCCCGGCTGCGCGTCGAGCACACGCATCTGGCCGAAACGCTGCGGTCCACGCTCCAGCGCATCCTCGAAACCGGCTGCATCGTCAAGGATCTGGACGTGGGACTCCTGGACTTTCCCGCGATCATCGACAATCAGGATGTGTATCTCTGCTGGAAACTCGGTGAGGACCGCATCCGTTTCTATCATCGCCAGGACGAAGGCATTGCCGGCCGCAAGCCTCTCGATCCGCGCGACCTCGGCCCGGGCGACAAAGTCCAGTAGTGGCCCACCGCCCGCAGACATAAACTGTGAACCATCTTGACTGACCACTCTACGAACCGCCTGAAAGACTCCGCCAGTCCGTACTTGCGTTCTGCTTCTCACCAGCCCATTGACTGGCATGAATGGGGCGAGACCGCGTTCGAACGGGCAAAATCGGAGGACAAGCCTATCCTTCTCGATATCGGCGCGGTGTGGTGCCACTGGTGTCACGTCATCGACCGCGAGAGCTACGAAAACGCCGAAATCGCCAAAATCATCAACGAACACTTTGTGCCCGTCAAAGTCGACCGCGACGAACGCCCCGATGTGGACTCGCGCTATCAATCCGCCATCAGCGCCATTTCCGGGCAAGGCGGCTGGCCTCTCACCGGCTTTCTGCTTCCCGACGGCAAACCTTTTTTCGGGGGGACCTATTTTCCGCCCGAAGACCAGATGGGCCGCCCCGGCTTTCGCCGCGTGCTCCTCGCTGTTGCGGAGTCCTATCGCAACCGCCGAGCCGAGCTTGAACGCGCCGCGAATTCGCTTTCCGAAGCCGTGACGCAGGCCGAGGGCTTCGCCGGTGCTCGCGCGGAATTTGACCTCGGTGCGGTCGACGCGCAAATCCAATCCATCACACAGCTTTTCGACAGCAGAAATGGCGGCTTCGGCCGGGCGCCGAAGTTCCCCCACGCTTCGGCCATCGATCTCCTCCTCGAACGCTACCAGCAGACCAAAGAAAACAGTCTCCTCGCCATGGTCGAAGCTACCTTGGAGAAAATGGCTCGAGGCGGCGTCTGCGACCAACTTGCGGGCGGCTTCCACCGTTACTCGGTTGACGAACGCTGGCTCGTCCCCCACTTCGAAAAAATGTCGTACGACAACTCCGAGCTGCTTCGGAATTACCTCCATGCTTGGCAGGTCACGCAGAATTCATTGCTTCGCGAAAAAGCAGAGAGCATCATCGGCTGGGTCAACGAAGTTCTTTCGGATCGGGAAAACGGCGGCTTTTATGCCAGCCAGGATGCCGATTACTCGCTCGACGATGACGGGGACTATTTCACTTGGACCCTGGATGAGGTTCGCGCGGTTTTGACTCCTGAAGAGTCACGCGTCATTGAACTCTATTACGATGTCGAGACGCACGGCGAGATGCATCACAATCCTGCCAAGAATGTCCTATGGGTCGCACGCGGCTTTCACGAAATAGGGCAGATCCTCGAGCGCGATCCGGACGATATTCGAACGATCAAGCTGCGAGCGGAAAAAAAGATGCTGGAGGCCCGATTGAGGCGGCCTACGCCGTTCGTCGATAAAACCCGGTACGTGGCTTGGAACGCCATGTTCGTCTCTGCGTTTCTGGAAGCATCCCATTCCCTGAATATCCCCTCGATTGAGGAGCAGTGCCGCGCGTTTGCTTTAAAGACGATCGATTGCATGCTCGGTGAAGCTTGGAGTGAGGAGCGAGGGTTTGCTCATCGGATCGGCGGGCCCGCGCTCGAAGGCTCCCTCGACGATCAGGTTTTCAGCGTTCTCGCCTTGCTCGACGCCTACGAAGCGAGCCTCGATTCGCGCTACTTCGCCGCGGCGCAGAAAACCATGGACCTCACTGTTGCCCGCTACGGCGATGGCGACAATGGCGGCTTCTTCGATCGCCCGAGTGACGCTGCGCCCATGGGCGGACTCGAGGTGCGCCGCAAGCCCTTTCAGGATTCGCCCACGCCGGGGGCGAATTCCGTTGCCGCCATCGCACTGATTCGACTGCATGCTTTCACCGGCGAACAGCGGTACCGCGATTTCGCACAAAAAACGCTCGAAGCCTTCGCCGGGGTCGCTCCGCAGTATGGCCTGTTTGCTGCCACGTACGGTCTTGCGGCCACGCTCTTTATGCGTCCTCCGATTCAGGTCGTTGTCACTGGCAATTCGAATGACCCCGCCGCTCAGGCCCTAGAAGCCGCTGCTCATCGCGTCTACCGTTTCGGCAAATCCGTCTTGCGCTTTATGCCTGGCACCGCGCCCGCCGCTCTTGCCGGTGCCCTCAAAGAAACGCTTCCTCATCTTCCCGCCGACAAGCCCATCGCCGTCGTCTGCTCCGGCCAAACGTGTGTCCCGCCCACGAGCGATCCTGCCCGGCTCACCGCCTATCTCGAAGACGGCGCCGTGGGCGTTGTGGCATTCTAGGCTCGCCCGGGAGGAAGAGTGCGATGCCGGAGCGCCGCTCCCTCCATTCGGCGGTTCCGGACAGCAATCATAAACACGCGACTGGCTGGCTCCTCGCCAGTCACCGTCCCCTTTCATTTCTTTGGCCTGGACTCCGGCGGCACCAAGCCGTTTACGCGGTAATACACGACCAGTTGCCCGTAGTGCTCGCCGGAATGCTCGATGAGTTCGTAGGCCAAATCCCCCAGCCGCACATGCCGGTTCCCATACGGGTCGACGATGGTTTCCGACATTCCGGCATCCCCCTTCGCTTTGATCGCGGCAGCGCCATCGGCGAACGACTTTTTCACATACGCCACGACTTCCGATTTGGTTTTGAGCTTGTTCTTCGAAGGATCTTCTTCGGTGGGCATCTTCTGGCCCATCGCGGGATTAGTGAAGAAATAGGTTGAGTCGGAGGCGTGCAGCAATTGTTCCCGGAAGCTGCGCTGCTCCGGCTTCGGTTTGTACTCGTATTTATCTTCTGGGAAATCCTCGGCCATAGCGATTAATTTGCGCCCGATGTCGTTCCACTGATCGACAACCGCCTGTGACGGGCTGGCCGCCGGCTTTGGCGGCTCCTTCTTCGCCGCCTCCTGCGCGACCGCCGGGAGCACCGCTATCCCCACCGCCAATGCCGCTCCGCATAACGTCGTCCACTTTGTCATGGCTTTGTTTCCTCCGTTTCCTCCGCCCTTGGACCCGCTTGGACAGGGCACCCCCTTTCAGACGCACCGCCCTCGGGAAGAGTTTCCCCTTCGGCCAGCAAGACACCCTGTCCTTTGGCGCGGTTTAATCTTACGCGGTAGTCTCCACCGGGTCATTCGAATTCCCCCGAAGCCACATGTTAAAATTGTGCTTTGCAGACTGGGGGCATCATCACTGTGGACTGGCACTACTTATTTTTGCGCGCGGGGATCGGCCTGAGCCTATGCGCGCTGCTCTACCTGTCGCAGCGTTTCTGGTACCGCTCCCTCTGGCGGGTCACCGAGCACTGGGGCCGCTTATGGCTGCGTCGCGCGCCGCGGCTGGCCTATGTTCTTCTGCTGGTTCTCATGGTTTTCACGCTGGTTCGCGTGGTGATTATGGGTCATGCCAGCCTTACTCGCCGGACTTCCTGGATAACCGTGCTTACCGGCCTTTGGTTCTTCAGCGCGCTGTTTGCCTATCTGTCGGTTAAGACGGTTCACGGATTGGAGCGCATTTGGCGCTGGTCTCATCTAGCCGCCCTCAACCGGATGCCATCTTCATCCGACACCGCGCAACCCGGCACCCCTTCCGAATCCTCGGAAACGGTTCCCGACCCTGGCCGTAGGTACTTTTTCCGGGCCGCTACCGCCGCCGCGGGGGCCGCTCCTTTCCTCACGGCAATGTACGGTTTTGCTGCCGAACGCCTGAATTATCAGGTGCGCCGTGTCGAGATCCCCATACCGAACCTGCCGCCGGCCCTCGACGGCATGAAGATTGTTCAACTGAGCGACATTCACCTGAGCAGTTATATGTCCCGCGCCCAAGTCCGCCGCGCCGTGGATATGGCCAGTGATCTCGGAGCCGATCTTGCCGTGGTTACCGGCGACCTGATCACGGGCGCGGGCGATTCGATTGCCGATTGCATTGATCAAATTCGCCATCTTTACGCGCCGCTGGGCATTTGGGGTTGCAATGGGAATCATGAGATCTACGCGCATGCGGAAGATCAGGCTTACTACCTCTATGCGCAAGCGGGGATGAAGCTGCTCCGCCATTCGAATGCGCAAATTGCGTTTAAGGGCGAGCAGCTCAATCTGATTGGCGTGGATTACCAGCGGGAATACAACGGGCGCGGGCAAAAGCAGCACATGCTCGCCGATGTCGAGCCGCTGGTACGCCGCGACATGCCCAATATTCTCCTCTCGCACAACCCGAATTCCTTCAATCGCGCCGCAGAACTGGGGATCGAGCTTTCTCTTGCCGGTCACACGCACGGCGGCCAGATTCAGGTGGAAATCCTTGATCACCGCTTGAGCCCCGCGCGCTTTATCAGCGATTACATTGCCGGCCTCTATCAGCGCCCGATGTTCGCGCCCGCGCCGTATGAACGTGCGGGCTCGGTCGTTTCCACACAGCGGAAATTTACACCACAACCCGGGGCCATGGCGAGTATCTACGTAAATCGCGGCTTGGGTACGGTCGGCGCTCCCGTGCGGCTGGGGGTTCCGCCCGAAATCAGCCTGCTCGTACTTCGCCGCGTCGTCTGACCGTTTTGTCTCCAATCCGGGCCCCCTCAAGGTTCTCTGTTTGGTTTGAGACTCCCCACGCCTTAAAGGCGGGGGATTCTACGATGTTTCCTGCTGCAGGAGGCACATGCTTGAGTTCGCACCCAAGTCTTACTGTGCCTCCACAGGCGGATACCGAGCGTCCCTCGGCTAAGATTCGCAAACCCTCGACAAAGATATTGACGACAGCGTTTTCGTCCCGCTTGGTGTTGCGTGCTGCAATAGGGGCACTTCCAACGGTCTTGGAGTTTGCGTTCTGCGTTCTTCTGATGGCAAATGCAGCACAACTTCGATGACCTGCCGTTAAAGAAATGAAATGTCCTCGCGTTGCTATCCACGGAAACGTATTGGGTTGCCCCGAAACGGCAGATGCCAACACGTTCTGCTGTCTCATTCTTGTCGCGTGCGCGAGTTCCGCTTCCTTTGTGTCCTTTTGTATCTTTGCCGAGTGCGAATGCTACAATCGCTTCAGGTTTGAGCGCAGCAATGCCGGCTCAGGAACAAAATTATTGGCTCGAAACGATAAACGCACCATCGGTCGAAGCGGCGCCGGATCTGCCTGAAAATGTCGACGTCGCGATTGTTGGCGGAGGTTTCTGCGGGCTTTCCGCGGCGCGCGCTCTGGCCAAACGTGGTGTGCGCGCTGCCGTACTCGAGGCGGAAACTTTCGGTTGGGGCGCGAGCTGCCGCAACGGGGGTATGGTCCTGACCGGAATGAAACTGCCGGTACCCAAGCTAATCAAGCGCTATGGCCGTCCTACCGTGCGCAAAATGTATGCCGCGTCGATCGAGGCCGTTGACCTTGTGGAACAAATCGTTCGCGAGGAGAACATCGAGTGCAATTTCTCGCGCTGCGGTCACCTGGAAGTTGCATGCAAGCCATCGCACTTCAACGGCTTCGAAGAATCCGCCGCGCTCATCGAGCGCGAATTCCGTCACCAATTACGCATCGTTCCCCAAGGCCACCTGCGCAGCGAAATCGGCTCGCACATTTATTTCGGCGGCATGGTGGACGAAACCAGCGCGGGGGTGAATCCCGCGCGCTATGTCACCGGGCTGGCGCATGCCGCCGAGCGTGCCGGAGCCTGGCTGCACGATCACACGCGCGTAGAAGAAATCACCGCCGAATCCCAGAACGGCGCACGCAAATTCCGTGTGCGCACTTCCCGGGGCAGCATCGCCGCGCGCGAAGTGATTCTCGCCAGCGGCGCCTACACCACAGAGACTACTCCCGCCCTTCGAAAAAAAATCATCCCCATCGGTTCGTACATCATCGCCACGGAAGTGCTGCCCGCCGATTTGGCGCACGAACTCAGCCCGCGCAACCGCATGATCTACGACTCGAAACATTTTCTCTATTACTACCGACTGACTCCGGACAATCGCATGCTCTTCGGCGGGCGGGCGGCGTTTTTCCCGGCAACCGAAAGCACCGTGCGGCAGAGCGCGGAAATTCTTCGCCGCGGCATGATCACGGTATATCCGCAACTGTGCGATACAAAGATCGAATATGGGTGGGGCGGAACGCTGGACTTCACCCTCGATGTGATGCCGCACGCCGGAAAAATGGACGAAATGTATTTCGCGGTGGGATTTGCCGGCCACGGCGTCGCCGCCGCCACTTGGTTCGGTACGAAGCTCGCTGAAATGATCTCCGGAAATATCAACAGCATCCCGTTCGCCGAGCTTCCGTTTCCCGCCGCACCGATTGGGCTGCGAAGCGGCCGGACCTGGGCGCTGCCGCTTGCTGGGCTGTGGTACCGGATTCTCGATTTCTTCACGTAGTGCTCGGGCTCACCACATTCCTTGCCGGTCGGAACTTGCGAATCACGAAATACATCGGAAGCGCGAGCAGCACGGGCACTGGTCCCCACTTCCGTGCAAAGGGATCGCTGCCGACCAAAGCGACGACACTCATCGCCAGCGGAGCACCCACCACGTAGAAAAGGCCGGCCCGGCTCCACGGGATGCGAAATGGCCGAGGTATATCGCGCTTCGTGTTGCGCAAACGCCCGGACGAAAGCACGGTCAGAATCGTCACGCCGATGCGCAGCCAGACGTACACCGTCAACAGTTGCACCATCGTTTTTTGCGCAAGCAAGACGTAGACAATCGAGGATGCGATGATGGCGACCCACGGCGTGCCGTAGCGTGGGTGCCGCGCCGAGAACATCGGGGGAAGGTAACCATCCTCCGCCATGGTCGAGGGCATGCGCGTGCTCGTTAGCACCGTGGCGTTCAACAAAGAAACGTTGCCGATCATCGCCGCGATCGTGATGGGAATGGCCAGCCAGGGGCCGCCAAGGAGTTGCGCGGCGTTTGAAAAATAGCCGGTATGCCATTTCTGCCAATCTCCGAGGGCGGCGAGCGAAAAAAGTGTCGGAAGAAAATAGGTAGCGATCGAAAGCGGCACAACAATCGCCAGTGCCCGCGGATGGTCTTCTGCGGCTCTTCCACTTTCTTCGGCAACGCTTGAAAGTTGCTCGTACCCGGAGTAAAGCCACAAGCCGAGCGCCAGCCCTGCGCCAAAAACCTGAAACCTCGGCGCGTGCGGAGGGACCAGTGGCGAAAACGGGTTGTGGTGCCACTTCAGCGCAGCGGCGACGCACAAAGCACCCACGACCAGCAGCACGAAGACCTCTAGTATGGTTGAGACCACTCCCACCATGTGGATCCCACGCACATTCACGTAACAAATCACCGCGACCAGAGTGCAAGCGATGGCGTAATGGATCCCTGCGCCAACCGAGGTGAAATAAATGGAAATAAAGTCGCTGAGATAATCGGCAAAAAGTACCGCGTAGGCGGCGGCCAGCACGAACGATGCGCTCCAATTCCACCAGCCCGCAAGGAATCCCCAGAAGTCGCCGAATCCTGCGCGCACCCAGCGGTAGAACCCGCCCTCGACAGGAATCGCGGTAGTCAACTCGGCCGTCACCAGCGACACCGGGACGCACCAGAACAGCGGAATAAATAGTTCGTAGAGCAGCGTCAGTCCCGGGCCGCTGGTGGTAACCATGTCTTCGAGACCGAACGGCCCGCCGGTGGCATAGGCGTACATCACGAAGACAAAAGGGAGCAGGCTGACCTTGCGCAAAGCTGGCCAGGCGCCGCATTGCGCCCGGGAACTCGGGGAGACAGACCCGCGATCTTGGCTCGATGGGCGGGGAATGTTGGTTGCCCCGCTTTCTCGAAGAAGTTTACAGGCGCGGCGGGATCGTTCACAGCGGAAAGACAGCTCCCCTGCTAGAATCGATAACGCAGCCAATGCCGTTTATTTGCTCGGTTGCTCCGCTCATGAACTTTTCTTGGGTTCACCTCTTTCGCGACCAAGGAAAGTTGAGTTGGCAGGTTCCTGCGACTTGTAATCAATTGCCCGATGGCTGACCAGCCTGCATTTCTTACATTCTCGAAAGAAACGAGGAGCCGGAGCGTTGATGTCTCTTACCGTTTTCGATTTTCTATTTCGATTTAAGCTTGCCGACAATTGGTGGTTTGTGCTCAGCAGTCTCGGAAGGAGGGCGCAATGAGTCGAAACTCATTCATGATCTTGCATGAATTGCCAGCCGAAGCGCCCCTTGATGCACAGGTTTCCTTGCGTCACCGAGTGGTCGATCGGCGAACTGACTTTCACAATTTGGCCATTCTGTGCGTGTACCGTCACTCCGCAACCCACCCCGCAATACGGACAAATGGTTTCCGTGCGCGTTTGGCGCGATTCGTCCCACGTTCCCGCGGCACGCATCTCGTATTCGATTTTGCCCATGAGCGCGCCGGTGGGGCATACGCCGATGCAGTTCCCGCAATACACGCACGCTGAGTTAGTCAGCGGAATTTCAAATTCCGTGGCAATGTGCGCGTGGAATCCGCGTCCCGCGACGCCAATGGCGAACGTGTTCTGCGCGTCCACGCCGCACGCTTCCACGCATTTGTAGCAGAGGATGCATTTCGAGTAGTCGCGCACGTAGAGTTCGTTGTCGATTTTTGGCGGCTGCGCCACGGTGGCGGCCCGCGGCCCGAACTTCTCTGCGCGGGCCTTGTAGCGTTTCATGTACGCCCGGAGTTGCGGAGCGGTCGAAACATCGACCGACGAGGCGAGAAATTCCAGCACCACGCGCCGGCTCAGACGCACGCGCTCGGAATCGGTGCGAATCACCATGCCCGCTTCCACTTTGCGCGAGCAGGCGGGCACCAGCGTCCGCGAGCCCTCTAGCTCCACAACGCAGACGCGGCAAACGTTTACCGGAGTCAGCGTTTCGAGAAAGCAAAGCGTCGGTGTCTCGATGCCCAGCTTTTTTGTCGCGTCCAGTATCGTCGCGCCTTCGCAAACTTTCACCCGTTTTCCATCGATGGTGATTTCGAGTTCGTCCCGCGCCGCAGCGGCAGGAATTTCCGGAGCGGGCGCACGGGGTACCGGAATCAACGGCGAGGGTGCTTGAAGTTGCTCGCTCACGAGAAAAGACTCCATCGATCCATCGCCGAAAGGATCGCGCCGGAAGCCGTCTGCCCCAAGCCACAAATCGAAGCGTCGCGCATTGCCTGTGCCATCTCTTTCAGCAGGGCGCTTTCCTGTTCGTTCGAACCGAGCGGCTTGCGCTGTGCTAGGCGGTGCAACGCTTCTTCTTGGCGCATCGTGCCAACGCGGCATGGCACGCATTGGCCGCACGTCTCGCTGCGGAAAAATGCCGCGATGCGCAGAAGGATTTGCTTCAAGTCTACCGAATCGTCAAAGAGCAGCACCACGCCGGAGCCAAGTGTCGCGCCGATCGCGCGCGTGCCTTCGAACGTCAGCGGCGTGTCCAGTTCCTTCGGGGAAACAAAACTGCCCGCGGCGCCGCCGAGCAGGACCGCTTGCAGCCGTCCCGTTCCACCGACACCGCCCGCCACTTCAATGACGTCTCGAATGGTCGGGCCAAACGGGACTTCATACACACCTGGCCGAACTACGTGCCCGGAAAGGCAGAACAGCCGGTAGCCGGACGAATTTGCCGTGCCGATGCGCGAGTAGGCCGCACCGCCGTTCAAAATGATCTCCAGGACGTTGACCAGCGTCTCGACGTTGTTGACGACGCTTGGCTCGTGGAACAATCCGCTCTGTGTGGGAAACGGCGGCTTGTTGCGTGGCTCGCCGCGATAGCCCTCAATCGAATTGAACAACGCGGTTTCTTCGCCGCAAATGTACGCGCCTGCCCCGCGGCGAATTGCAATGTCAAACGAAAATCCGCGGCCCAAAATACTGCTTCCCAAAAAGCTCTGCGCGCGCGCCGCATGAATCGCCTTCTCCAGTTGTCTTGCGGCGAAGGGATATTCTCCGCGAATATAGATGTAGCCCTTTGTCGCGCCGACCGCGAATGCCGCTATGGTCATGCCTTCGAGAATGGCGAAAGGGTCCCCTTCCATCAGGATGCGGTCCTTGAAGGTGCCGGGCTCGGACTCGTCCGCGTTGCAAATCACGTAGTGCGGGCGGTGCAAATTGCGCTGGGCGTGAACGGCTTGCCATTTTTTCCCGGCAGGGAAAGCCGCACCGCCGCGGCCAAGCAGTTTCGAATCGATAACCTCGCGAATAACGCGCTCCGCACCGAAGTCCAAGGCTTTCTTCAACGCCTCGTAACCGCCCAAGCGGCGGTAATCATCGACGCTCGCCGGATCCGCTTGACCTAGGCGGCCTAACAGCCGCAGTTGCGATTGTCCGGCTTGCGGAACGGAAACCTTCGAGTCGAGCCTGTCGATTTCCGCAGTAAGCCTTCCGAGGGCGGCCTCCGCGACCACGCTCGAGATGCTGTCCGCCTTCGCGGGAGCGACTATCCGTTCCCGTGGCGTTTCTCCTGCCGCGGTGATCAGCGCGGCAGGCGCGCGCTCGCAAAGACCCAGGCACGAGCTGCGCTGCCAAAGGGCTTTTCCGTCCACGCAGGGCGAACCTGCTGGTCCAAGTTTGCGCTCGAGATCGCCACAGAGTGCTCCGGCGCCGCGCGTCATGCAGGCAATGTCGTCGCACACATGCGCGACGACTGGCGGCCGAGGCGTAAGCGAAAACAGCTCATAAAATGACGCGACGCCATGCGCTTCGGCAGGCGGCACGCCCAGTTGCAAGGAGGCGTAATTCAGCGCGCCTGGGCTGATCCAGCCCAGGCGTTCCTGGATCGCCTGCAGCACGGGAAGAAGCAGGTGGCGTTTCGAACGCGCCGGCAAGCCGTTGGAACGGGCGTGGCCGTCCGTAGCACCCAGCGGAGTCGCTTCGCCTGGGGAAGATGCAAGCTTTTCGAGCGCCGCATCAACAGCAGCTTCCTCCTCGGGACTTGCTTTATCCTCGGTCAGGTGCAGGTCCACTGGAGTTCTCCACGCACTTCTCGATGCGAATCGCCGTCGCCTTGAATTCCGACGTTCCCGATTTCGGATCCACGGCGTCGATCGTGAGATCGTTTGTCGCAATCTCATCGTGAAAATGCACCGCAAGAAATGCCAGGCCGGGCCGCAGGCCGGGGTCAAACCGCACCGGCGCGAGCACCGAGCCACGGCGGGAACTGACGCGCACTTGTTCTCCTTCGCAGACCTTGTAGCGCTTGCCGTCTTCGAGCGAAAGGTCCAGTGTCGCCGCGCGGCGCAACGGAGAAGGGAAGCGCCGGCTTTGCTCTCCGGTGTTGTAAGAATCCAAGTGCCGCCCCGTCGTCAGGCGGATGGGATATTCCTCGTTCAACTCATCCACCGGCGGCTCGAATTCGACGACGCTGAAAGGGGCGCGCGGGCCAATCAGCGGTTCGCGCCACAGCCGGCTGTGCAGATAGAGTTCGCCCGGATGCGACTCATCGTAGCAGGGCCATTGAATGCCGCCGAGTTCCTCAAGACGCTTGTAACTCATGCCCGCATGCATCGGACTCAGCGAACGCAGCTCGTTCCAAATCGCTTGCGCATCCGGTTTGCCCCAATTGCGGCCAAACCGCTTCGCCAGTTCGTAGATGATTTCCATGTCGTCGCGCACGTCGTCGGGCAGAGGCACGGCGGCGCGCACGCGCTGCACGCGGCGCTCGCTGCTCGTCACCGTGCCTTCGGTTTCACACCACCCGGCGGAGCCGGGCAGGATGACATGGGCGAGTTCCGCCGTCTTCGTATAAAAGAGGTCCTGCACCACAAGGAATTCGAGCCCGCTTATGAGTTTCACGGCGCGGTGACGGTCCGCTTCGGAATCGATCGGGTTTTCGCCGAGAACGTAGAGAGTCGTGAGTTCGTCCCGCTCCATCGCTTCAAACATTTCGCTCAGATGCAAGCCGCGTTTGGGATCGATCTTCGCTCCGTAGGCGCGTTCAAATTTCGCGCGCAGCTCCGCATTCTCCACGTTTTGAAAGCCCGGCAGGCGGTCGGGAATCGCGCCCATGTCGCCGCCGCCCTGCACGTTGTTTTGCCCGCGCAGCGGATTTACGCCGCTCCCGTAGCGCCCGACGTGTCCGGTCAGCAGGGCCAGGTTAACCAGCGCCAGCACGTTGTCCACGGCGTTGTGATGCTCGGTGATGCCCAGGGTCCAGCAAATCTGCGCGCGCTTTGCTTTGGCATAGGCGTGCGCGGTTTGGCGAATCACTTCGGCGGGCACACCGGTCTCGAGTTCGGCACGCTCCAGCGCGTATTTTTCGACGCAAGCCCGGTAAGCGTCAAATCCGCTGGTCGCGTGTCGTATGAACTTCTCGTTGGCCAGGCCGGAATGAATCATCTCCCGGGCCATGGCGTTGGCCAGGCAAATATCGCTGCCCACGTCGAGCCCAAGCCACGTGTCCGCCCACTGCGCGGAGCTCGTCCGGCGCGGATCGATCACATAGAGCTTCGCGCCGTTGCGGATTCCTTTCAGCACATGATGGAAAAAGATCGGATGCGTCTCGCGCGCGTTCGAGCCCCAAAGCAGGATCACGTCGGTCTCTTCGATTTCGCGGTACGAGCTCGTCCCGCCGCCCGCTCCGAACACTGTCGCCAGACCGACGACGCTCGGCGCGTGTCAAGTCCGGTTGCAACTGTCGATGTTGTTCGTGCCAATCACCGAGCGCACGAATTTTTGGGCCACATAGTTCAGTTCGTTGGTGGTCTTCGAGCAGCTGAACATGCCAAATGTGCGCGGCCCGCGCTTTTCCACTTGCGAGCGGAATCCATCTGCCACACGGTCCAGCGCCTCGTCCCAACTCGCGGCACGGTGCCTCCCATTCTCACGAATCAACGGCGTCTTCAGTCTCTCTCTGTTTCCGTTATTCATATCCGGTCCCTTATGCGATTCTTTCGAATGGCCAATGCTCGTTTGCGCTACCCAATCCATTTGTCCCCCACATGATAGCGCTTTTCAGAGGCCCATTCCGCTTCGTTCGATTCCCGACGTCCGGTGGTCCAGTGCTTTGAGCTTTTTGGAAGCTACGCTCCCTCGCGAGAGCAAACGCCTTTGGCGAATAAGTATTGTTCGCTGCAAAAGACGGCGCGAAACCTCACCCAGGGGGAACCCGGCAACACCTACAGCAATGGCATCATGAGACAACTCGGAGCCCCTGGGACCGGACATGTTCCAGCTAGGAAGGTACGTTCGAAAGAGGCGAGCCCGTAGGTCCGGCGCAGCCTATGGCGGGATCAGTGCAGCCGTCCTCGAAAGACCTTCTGAACCGCCGCATCACGGACAACGCTGGAATCACGGGCGACTAGGATTTCACGCCGCAGTGGAAGACAGGAAATGAGAGCCGAGAAGGAACAGGCACGCGATGATGGCCTAATTCAATTCGTGCCGGTTGAGCACGCCACCGGGCGAGGGGAATGCCAGGAGGCCAGTCCGGCGGTGTCCGCTGCGGCGAATAGAGGATCACTCAATCGAGCGTGCTCCCTCGCTTCCTTGTCGAAGCGATAAGACTCGATGACATTGGCGACCACTCCCGGAAAATTCTCATCGCACGGCACAGTTTCCAGAATCTCTTCGCCGGCAACCGCATGCGGGCCAGTCTGGCCACCCGCGTAAATGGCCACGGCGTCCACGAGCTTTCCCTCGCGTCTGGTCTTGAATCCACGAAAGCCAATATCCGCCGCCTGATGGTTTCCACATCCGGCGGGACATCCGGACCAGTGAATCGTCAGAGGATTTCCCCTCGAACCGAGTGTTTTGTCGAGAGCCTCGGAAAGCGCGACGGCGCGGCTTTTCGTTTCGATGAGAGCAAGATTGCAGTAGTCCGTGCCGACGCAAGCCACCATGTTGCGCAGAAAGGGCGAAGGGCGCGGCGAGAACTGCTTGAGCAGGGGTTCGGCAAGCAGCCCGCCAACGGCGTCTGCGGGAATATGGGGAATGATGGCGTTTTGTGCGGTGGTTAGACGAATCTCGCCGTTGCCATAAATTGCGGCAAGCCGCGCAAGTTCGTCCAATTGTTCGGGATTCACGCGGCCGGTGGGGACGCACAGCCCCACCGCCCGTAATCCCTCCTGCCGTTGCCGTGTCACGCCGAGATGGTCAGCGTGCGAAGAGCTGCGCATGTCTCTCCCTTGAAACGCCAGCTCATGACCGAGGCGCTCAATCAGTTCCGTGCGCAAGCGCGATAGGCCCCACTCCTCGATAAGAAAAGCAAACCGGCACTTGGAGCGTGCCTCGCGCGGGCCGTGATCGCGATAGATCTTGATCAGTTCCACGACCACCGGCACGGCCTGAAAAGCTTCGACAAAAACGTTCAGCGGCGAAGCGACCGTGAACCCGCCCGAACCCATTTTTCCGCCGACCAGGACGTTGAAACCGACGCGCCCCGCTTTCTTCGCGGGGACCAAGGCAATATCCTGTGACTCGGCGTGCGTGCAGTTGTCCGGACAGCCAGTAACCGTAATGTTGAACTTGCGCGGAAGGTTGGTGAACTGGGGGTTGCCCTGTTCGCCGACAATGATGCGGTCCAAGTCCTGAACGACCGGAGAAGCATCTAGTAATTCGTGCGGGTTCGCGCCTGCGAGTGGACAGCCGTTGATGTTTCGAACGTTGTCCAGGCCCGTTTGAAGCGAGCGGAGCTCGACGCTGCGCAGCTTCTCCCAAATTTCCGGCACGCTGTCGAGCGAGAATCCGCGCAGCTCGACTTGCTGCCGCGTGGTAATGTCCACGGCGCCGTTGCCCAGCCGGCGCGAGAGCTCGGCGATGGCGCGGAGTTGTTCCGACCGCGCAAAGCCGTTGGGCATTCGAATGCGCATCATGAACTTACCCGGTGTCGGCCGGCGATAGAAAACCCCAAGCCACTTCAACAGTTCTTTTTCCGCAGGAGTCAGCGATTCCGCCCCACGCTCCATGATTTGCGGCAAACATTCCAGGATGCGCAGCCCGTCACCCCCCAATGACGCCTTGTATCTTTCGACGACGTTTGCGGGAGCAGCGTTTTGGACCACCGTGAATGGCGCGTGTGCCGCAGATGAAATTCGCCCATCTTCCATGACGACCACCTCGGAGAAGCGTTCGTACGCTTCTTGGCAGCTGGTGGATTCATGCTGGCACTCCCGTTTGCAAGAGGGCAAACGCAAAGTTCTGCTTGCTTCGATTGAAAATTCTGAAAACTGGCGTGACGGGATGCCGGCTCGAGTTGGCTACCCCGGACATCTTGAGGGGCAAAACCGGTGCAAAGGAAGCAACCTTTCATCGGGTTCGTTCGCTGGCGGGAGCATGCTAGTTGGGATGGGGCGAAGCCTCGCCGGTGCGGTGTGGCGAAAATTCGTGCTTCGTTTTTTGGTAGGTCGGAGCTTCAGATCCCCCACAGGCTGTGCTGGGGATAGGAAGGCTGGCGCGAACGGTCACTACCTGAACGGTAACGATTTGAAATGGATGTGGTGCATGCTAGTGAGATCCGCAGCGCACTTGCACTTCCGCCGCCAGATCGGCGTCCATGATGGCCGTCCGGCCGTTCTGGGCGGAGCACACCTGCAGCGAGGTAATTCCCAAGGCGCCGCGCAAGTCCGCGCCGGTCAGATTTGCTCCATCCATTTCGGCTCCGCGAAAAACGGCGCCCGTCAAACTGACCCCGCGCAAATCCGCGTTCTTCAAGTCTGCATCCAAAAAAATAGTTCCTTTGCACCGTGCCCCGGTCAGGCTGGCATTTTCAAGCCGTGCCGAGGAAAGATCCGTTTGTTCGAGGCCGGCAAAAGACAGCACCGCATGTTCGAGCCGGGTGTCGCGCATGTCCGTGCGCGAAAGGTCGGTGCGTAAAAGCTGGGCGTTGCGCAAGTCGACCGCATAAAGCGAGGCACCGGAAGCCCGGGCGTTCGAAAGCACGGCACTTTCGAACGTGCCGTAGGAAAGATCCGCGAAGCGCAGGTCGGAAGAGGAAAAATTCGCGCCGGTCGCGTTCGCGGATACCAGCACCGCATGCGAGAGCAACGCGCGATCGAAAACTCCGGAGCGGAGCAAAGTTTCTCTTAGATTGGCGCCTCTTAGGTCCGCTTCGGAAAGATAAATTCCCTCAAGGTTGGCTCGCCACAACTTGGCGTTCACCAGAAACGCCCGGTAGGCGCGGGCATAGCGAAGGTTCATTTCGTTCAGGCGCGCGCCCGAAATTTTTGCGAGGTTGTCGTCGGTCCACGGCGTGCCTTTGGGAAGAGGCGTTGATAGCGAGGCTTCGGTCAAGTCCGCGTAGGGCCGATAGCCCACCGATTGGAAAACCGTGGCGGCCCAGCGGCGTGGGTCGGCGGCGGCGGATCCCGCCGGGCTGCCCGTTTTGTCCGAAGGCAGTCCGCGGTTTACGCCAAGGGAAATCACAAAAAGGATGCATCCGACGGCGAGCGCCGCACGCGTGGTTCCGAAAATCATGCGCAAAACGTTTTTGGATTTTGGCAGCCGGATGTCGCCAGGCCGGAGCACGCGCGACACTATGAAAGGAACACTTGTCGCCGTCGCCACGGCGGCGGTCACCAAAAAAACGTGGAGCAACGTTCCGCGAAAGTCCTGGCGGGTCAGGTACCGCAGCCAGAAGAAGAACAGCGTTACCGGAACAATCCAATATGCCAAGACCGCGGAGAGCGCCGATTCGAAAGCGGTCATGGCAGCACGCGATTCCCCCTGCCACCGGAAATGCCGCCGTACCAGACCCATCAAATACCAGGGACCATCTTTTTCGAGCGTCTGCCCGTCGGGAAACACAGCGGGCAAGGCCGCCATGCTTCCCCACAAACGCAACAGCAGAAAATGAAAACGGAGCGATAGGATCAAGAGAACAATGGGGCCGCCAAGAAAGAGCCCCGTCGTTGGCAGCAAATTGCCGAGTTTGGGGAAAGGAAGAGCCGAGGAGTTCAGCAGCAAGCGCACGTCGGTGGTGTAGATCATGAGCAGGCAGCAAAGAAGACTCAGGCCAACGGTCAGGAAATAGAACCAGCGCGCCACTTTCGTCGCGTCGCTGATGGCCTTCGAACTGTCCACCGCGGATATCGATTCGGGAAGCACCGCGTCGAAAAGATTTGTTCCGCCGAGGCGGCCGAACCACAATCCGTCGGCACCGTACACATTGGCGCCCATCAAATTGGCGCCTCTTAATTCCGTTCCCAATAGATTGGCACTTTGCAGATTCGCGCGAACCAGACTGGCTCCCCGGAGATTGGCCATCGAAAGGTCCGCACCGGCCAAATTTACTCGATGCAAATGAGCTCCCTGCAAATTGACGCCGGTCAAATCGGCTTTGGCCAGGTTGACTCCGGTGAGGTCGGCCCTCGCACCGGTTTCTGCGCCAGATTCCACCCACTGTTTGTGCTGGTCCAAAATTTCAGCGAGGTCGATGAGAGAAATTCCGACAGTGCCTTCTCCGGTGGAAGGCTCCTCAACAGCCGGAGGTTTTTCCATTGCCGTGTGATCGATCGAGATTTCCGTTTTCAATTCTTCCATTTCTTTGATTGCCTGGATTTCCGGAGCCATGCGAACACTTTCCCCCGATAGATTTCCTTCGCCCATGCGCACATCTGGCGGCGGATTCCGCTTGAATCCGCGTGAAGCCAGCCCCCACTTTCGAGTTCACCGCAGCTACTGCTCAGCCCTCCAATACTCTCGCACCTGCGCCATGAAAATCGCCTGACCAAAAGTACAGGTTGCCAGAGAGGTAACGGTCGAATTAGCGTCCGGACGGAGCGGAGGTATTCCTTGGGCGCGCCGATCTGCGTCGGTTGTAAAAGCAGGAGCCGCGAAAACTGTCGCGGCGGGCGCGCTGCCGATCGCGCTCCGCAACCGCGCTCAGAACAAGCAGGAACTGGCCAATACTCTGTTTCGGCGGGAAAGCCACGGCATGGCGATGGCCGAATCCCAAAGGCGCGACGCTCGGGGGCAAGTATGGCAGCAGCGATGGCCATTGCAGCTCGCGTACACGTTCATAAGATCTTTACAATCTGAAGGGAAACGATCTCGTTCTGATACAGGGACGACCTGCTAGCGTCTGCGTGCTCAAGTGATGCGCTCATTCTCATCAGAGCAGTGGCTTCAACTCGGATCCGATGACATCTGTGTATTCAAATCCAATGATCTTTTCGCGAAGTATGCCGTGGCGGTCATAAAGCATTGTCGTTGGAAGCCCCTCGATGCCGCCGAACTTATTTTTCACCTCGTCGGAGGCCACCGCGAGTGGATAACGGACTCCGAGTCTTTTGGCGAAGGAGACTGGATCTTCCGTATCCATCATGGTGTCGAACTTGAACCCGATGACGGTGAGTCCTCGCGATGCATATTTGTTGATTAGCCCCTGATAGCCGGGCATCTCCTTTTTGCACGGCTGGCACCAAGTCGCCCAAAAATCGACGAGCACCACTTTGCCACGGAGTTCGCTCGAAGAAATCTCATGTCCTTGCAAATCCTTCACCGAGAACTCGGGAAGGCGCGAGCCAATTTCCCCCGGTTTGGGTTCCTTCGGCTCGGCCAAAGTTGCGGCATGCTGAGCGCATCCAGCGAGCACGGCCGCGACGAGGCTCAAAAAGAGAGAAGCTGGTCTTCGCATTTATTCCTTCTTCTCGATTTCCAAGACCAACAGCTTCAACGGAACCGATGGGTCCAGCTTCAGTTTCTTTTTTCCTTCCGGCTTTTTGTACAACTGACCTCGAACGGTGACGGTGTTTGCGGAATCGGCAAGGTGCTCCAGTTCCTTTGACAATTCGTTCATGGCCATGGCGAATGATTGATTCGGGCTGACATTGAGAGCGAGATTGCCCGACGCATTCTTCGCGACTCTTCCGCGAACTGTCACATCCATCTCGGCCACGCTGACGCCGCTGTCGTAGACCGCCTTGAGGAGGTGCTGAGGATCAATTCGCCCGTCATCTTTGGGGACGATCTCAACTTTTCCATCGATCAGGGTTACATCGACGCTTTGAACGCCAGACTGGCGTCCGAGGTGTTGCTTCACCCCGTAAGCTCAAAAGTTTCAAGTCATGCCTTCGACGCGCATTTCGATGTGTTGGATCTGAGCCTGCGATCCTGGCACGAGTGCGCAGCCGAGTAAAACAAAGAGCGCCAATTTCTTCGAATGCATCGATTCTCCTCCCTAAAAGTGCAAACGAAATTGCTGTGTAATTCCGAAACTGATGTGACGGCGGATAGGCATGAACGTTGGGCCAGTCGAATGTGCCACATCCCAATCCGCTCCGACCCAGACGTGCAGGCCAGGACGCAAGCCGAGGTAATTGGCGACTCCCGCCAGGAGCACGTCTCCGCCACTTCCGTTCTGCGTGAGTCCGGAAATGCGGTCATCTTGCATGTGGACCCAGGTAAGCGCCGGTCCGATGAACCATTCACGAGCAACGTTCTTAGACTCATAGGGCCGGTAGGAGAGCCAGAACCGAGACGCGATCTCCGAGCCGAGTCGGGTCTTCTCCGTGCCCTGTGAACGCAGGGCCGCGTGGAAATCCTCGTCGGCAACGAGCCGTCTGATGTTGAAAAGGCCGGTGTATGTCCAGTTTGCGGCTAGGAACAAATCGGTCGAACCTGAGCCTGGTTCGAGACCGGCAGGCAGGAGAAGTCCATTTGCGCCTCTCAGATTTGTGCTCCCGGTTGGAATCTTGGGGCCGAACGTAACCGATGCCTGCGTCGTACCCCGTTCGGAATCGCGGCGGTAAAAGCGATACTTCACTACGAGCGTTACATCACCCAAGCCCGTCCCGCCGAGGCTTGAACGAAAGGCGGAGGCGTTCACATCGAAACGATTCGTCACCACGGGGACGAGAACGGTTAAATCGAGATCGCGATGGAAGCCCCATGTGAAATGGAAGAGTCCTTCATGGGAAAAGGTTGGGCGCGCCGTCGCTGGGATATTGCCAGTAGAAGCCGCGAACATGCCGCGAGTAGAGAAAACTGAGTTGTACGAAACCAAAGCGCCCCCCGGAAAGAGCGGCGGGGCTGTTTCCGGTGCGGCGCCTTGAGCTCCTGCGCGCCCGGCGCAGATCACGAGAACCGCCAGCAAGGCCCCCCGTAAAAGTTCCTTGCGTGAAACGATGTCCATTCCAGGTCCTTTCGGCAGACAAAGTAGGTCCAGAGACAAGAATGCTTGTCGTCGAGCGTGGCGTGCCAGAGGTGGCCTAGATTCGGATGGGTGTGGAAGTTGGGGGACTAGCGCGGGGCGGCCCGTGGCAGCTCGCCGCGAGTCGGGAAACGGCGGAGCCTGCACGGAGGGCTTGTTGAAAGATGGAAAGCACTGCAATCAAATCAGGTGTGAATGAAAATCCGTGAGCGGAGGGCGATTGAACAAACGGCGCATGCATCTGCGGCATCGTCTCGCAGCATTCCTGGCTGTGGCCGGACGAGGAGCAAGGCATGGACTGGCAGCATTTCATGGCTTCGGCGGGAGTGGTCGTGCCTGAGCAATCGAGAACATAAGCCGCGAGCGCGGTCGCGACGAATGCAACGAGAATTGGCCGCCCAAGGCGCATCTATTCGACGCTAAGGGCGAAGGTGATCCAAGTCAAGGGGGCGGTCGGGGCGGTCGGGATTGTCCACCCCCGTGACCAGGATAGCCTCGGGGAATCGCGACGCGGCTTCCTGAGTCCGGGAGATGCGGAAAGGAGGGCCGGTCAGAAAAAACTGAGCCGGGGCGCTTCGCTGAGGGGCCAAGGCACCCCGGCTGATCCTGCCCGCCTCCGCAGTGTGCGAGCAAGAAACCCGGAGAATTTCTTAAGCCGCAGCCAGATGCAAAGTCGGCAAATGGATTCTGCAGACTTTCGGCTAACGGATCGTGCGCAGGGGCCGTGGGGGTTGCGGCCTCGCGCAGCAGAGAAACCTATTTGTCCTCGTCGCCGCGGAGGAATTCATACCGCTCGATCGCGGCAACCACGCCCACGGCGCCCTCATTCCGCGGCTCGGTACGCTGCACGCGCCCAAGACAGCGGACGCGCACCGGACCAGCCATGGTGATCTCGTTCGGCAAGGTCAGGACAATCTCCACCGGGGAGCCTTCTTTGACGTCCTTGGAAAGATAGAAGTAAACCCCGCGAGAGCTCACATCGCGCGATTCGGTGCTGGTTTCACCGACGGCCGCGCCAGTCGTCCAGCGAACCGTTAATGGCAGCCGCATGGTGAAACGTTGCGTGGTGCGGCGTTCAGAACCCGTCAAGATAATCCTCCTGACCGATTTTCAAGTGTATCCGGGGAAGCGTCCAGCGAACAATAGGACTCCCGATACAAAAACGATTCAACGCTGAGAAGTACGGAGGTACTAGACCATTTCACGACTCGTGGCCGGCGGGGTGAAGGGCCTAAACAGCGCTCCGCCGCGGTGGTGACAAGAGGCGTCGCTTTACAAGTAAATGAAAAAACACGACTTACGGCTAAGGACACGGCGCCCCGGGGACTGCCATTGCTTTAGGTTTCCTGGCCGAAGCGCTTGATGTCTTCCGGGCCTTCCTGGAGCTTCACGGCGGCGCGGCCTTGGACCATTTCGCGAATCTGCTCGACGATGTCGGGATTTGCAAGGGTGGTGATGTCGCCGGTGTCCATGTGGTTGGAAATCGCTGCCAGCACGCGCCGCATGATCTTGCCAGACCGGGTCTTCGGCATGTCGGGCACCATGTGGATCGTCTTCGGACGAGCAATCTTGCCGATCATGGTTTCGATGGTGGAAGTCACCTTTTCCTGGATGGCTTTCTTAGGGAGGAACCCGGGCTTCAGTGAAATGTAAACGACCGGGACGCGGCCTTTCACTTCGTCCACTGCGGGAACGACGGCGGCTTCGGCAACTTCGGGTACGGTGAGGCAAGCGGACTCGACTTCCTTGGTACCAAGACGATGGCCGGCCACGTTGATCACGTCATCGACGCGGCCGAGGATGCGATAGTAGCCGTCCGCGGGAAGCACCGCGCCGTCTGCGGCGTAATACGGCCAATCGCGCCAATCCTTGCTGTGCAGATTCTTGGTGTACTTTTTGTAGTATTGATTCACGAACCGCTGCGGATCGCCCCAAATCGTCTGCATAATTCCCGGCCAGGGATTGCGAATGCAGATATTTCCCGCCGTGTGGGAGCCCGGCTTAACCTCGTTTCCTTCCTCATCCCAAATCACCGGATAAATTCCGAGCGCCGGGGGACCGGCGCTGCCGGGCTTCATGGGGTCGAGGGCAGGTTTGGTGGAGCAAAGGAAGCCGCCGGTTTCCGTTTGCCACCAAGTATCGACGATTACCGCTTCCCCTTTGCCGACGACTTCGTAATACCACTGCCAGACTTCCGGCTCGATGGGCTCACCAACCGTGGTCATGTGCTTGAAGTGGTAGTTGTATTTCTTCGGTTCGTCCGCGCCGGCTTTGCGTAGCATGCGAATGGCCGTCGGCGAAGTGTGAAAAATGTTAACGTCGAGCCTTTCGGCGATGCGCCACGGCCGGCCGACGTCCGGGAATTGCGGCACGCCCTCATAGAGAACGCTGGTTGCCGCGAGCGCGAGCGGTCCGTAGACGATGTAAGAGTGCCCGGTGATCCAGCCGATATCCGCCATGCACCAGTAGACGTCTTCCGGATGAATGTCCTGGTAATACTTTGCCGTTCCCGTTACGTATGCCAGATAACCGCCGGTGCGATGTTGGCACCCTTTTGGTTTTCCCGTCGTGCCGCTGGTGTACATGAGAAATAGCGGGGCTTCTGAATCCTGCGAAGCAGGCTCTACCGTATGACCTCGGTAGTCCTTTAGAACGTCGTCAATGAAATAATCGCGCTCCATGACCATTGGCGTTTCTGAGCTGTATCTACCGGGATAGCGCTTCCAGACCAGGACTTTGTCGATTTCCTGGCCTTCTTTTGTTGCCGTTTGCACGGCGATATCCGCGGCGGCCTTGTGATCCACCCACTTTCCATTGCGCCAGTAGCCGTCCGCGTAGATGAGCACGCGACTGCCGGAATCCGCGGCGCGCAACCCGCAAGCCTCGCCGCTAAATCCGCCAAAAACGACCGAATGCACGACACCGAGCCGCGCGCAAGCCAGCATGGTGATGGGCAGCTCGGGAATCATGGGCATGTGAATCGTCACGCGGTCGCCCGTTTTCAGCCCAGCGAAATCGCGCAGCAGCGCCGCGGTCTCATTCACGCGCTTGTACAGCTCCTGATAGGTGACCACCACGTGGGCTTCGCCGGGAGGTTCGGGAACGAAAATGATGGCCGCCTTGTTTTTGTATTTGGCGAGGTGCCGGTCCACGCAGTTGTAGCAGGCGTTCAGTTTTCCGCCAACGAACCATTGCCAAAAGGGAGGATGATCGGCGTCGAGCGTGGTGTGCCAATACTGGTCCCAGTCGAGCAGTTCGGCGTAGTGGCGGAAGCACTCCGGGAAGTATTTCTCGTCGAACTTAGCCACGAAGTCGGGATCGTGCAGGTTGGCCTGGCCAATAAACTTCGCGGGCGGGCGGTAATAGCCTTCTTCTTTCCAGTGCACCGCGATCTGCGCTTCACTGACCTTGGGTCTGCCCTTATGGTCTTTGGTGATTTGTTTTGCCGGTAGTTTCTGACGCGGTGTGGCCACGGTAGCGGCTCCCTTGGTAGATCGATTTGTTTTAACGCAACGACGCGGGACGGTCCGGCTCGGGTTCACGAAAAATGATGCTACCGCGCGGCCGCGCTCGTCAATCGCAGCGAAGCCGTCCCACCGCCGCAAAAAAGCGCAACCAAAAGGTTGCTTTTATCTCGGCGAGCAGATATTATGTAACCAGGAGGTTGCATAATATGAGCGACCGCATCGAAAAACGGATCGAACTCAAGGCCCCGCTTTCCCGCGTCTGGCGCGCCCTCACCGATTACCGCGAGTTTGGCGAATGGTTTCGCGTGAAATTGGACGGCCCTTTTGTTCTGGGCGAGGTCTCGCGCGGTCAGATGACTCATCCGGGGTACGAGCACGTGAAGTGGGAGGCCGTGGTCGAGAAGATGGAGCCACAGCGGCTGTTTTCCTTCACTTGGCCGCATCCCAAGTCCCACGAAAAGGCGGATTATCCGCCGGATTACTCCAAGGAGCCCAGCACGCTCGTTGAATTCCGGCTGGAGAAAACCGCCAATGGCACGGTGCTGACCGTGACGGAATCCGGCTTTGACAAGCTGCCTGCGGATCGCCGGCTTGAGGCATTTCGCAGAAACGAGGGCGGCTGGGCCGAGCAAATAAAAAACGTTGAGGCCTATCTTGCGAAAAACTCTTAGACGGACTTCTCGAAGGCGGTGTAGCTATGCACGGGTCTTTGCCGCTCTCGGCGATGAGACGCGGTTGACGCTGGTTGCAAAGCTTGCCAAGGGGCAGCCTAGTTCGATCTCTCAACTGACCGAGGGTTCGCAGCTGACCCGTCAGGCCATCACCAAGCACCTTCGAGTGTTGGAGGACGCAAGAATCGTGCGCAGCGTTCGAGCCGGCCGCGAGAGCCGATTTGCGTTCGACCCTGAACCTATTGCCGAGGTTAAGGACTACCTCGATTTCGTTTCCGAGCAGTGGGACGAGACGCTCGCAAGACTAAAATCCTTCGTCGAAAGCTGAGGTCATTCCGAGGAGATAAGCCCGTGCTCCTTCACGTGTACAATCCCGCTCCTGCGCGCGTACCGAATCATCATATGGCTCTCCTGGCGCTGGGATTTTGTGGGCCATGCCGACGAGCTAACGTGCAAGGCCAGGAAGGCGGGAGAAAGGTCGCCAAAGACTTTCGACCGGACTTGAGTGGAAGGGCGCTTTCACCGACGAAGCGCGATCGTCGATTTTTGACAGCAGCCTGACTGAAATCATGATACAACCTCTGCTTGAACCCAGAGGGTGCGATCTTTCTGTTTTTTGCCGGCGCCCTCGGAGGCGGCATGAATGCCGTGGCCGGGGGCGGGAGCTTTATTGCTTTTCCCGCGCTTCTGTTTACCGGCGTTCCCGTGATTCCTGCCAATGCGACCAACACGCTCTCTTTGTGGGTAGGAACCACGGCGAGCGGCGGCGCCTATCCCCAAAAGCTGGATATTCCGAGGCGCGTTCTGATTCCTCTCGGGATCACCAGTTTGGCCGGCGGGCTCTCGGGGGCGATTCTCCTTATTCACACGCCTGCCCGGACTTTCCTGCGGGTGATTCCGTGGCTGCTTTTGGGCGCCACCTTGCTCTTTGCGTTCGGCAAGCATCTCACCGGACGCATTTCCGAGGGCATCTCGCCCGAGGCGGGCAGCGGGGCAGTGATCTTCGCTTCGCTCTTCGAACTCCTGGTGGCCGTCTACGGCGGCTATTTCGGCGGAGGAATCGGCATCATGAACCTGGCGATGCTTTCAGCGCTTGGCATGACCGACATCCACGCCATGAACAAGCTGAAAGTCATACTCGGGGGTGTGATCAACGGCGTGGCCACGGTAACCTTTATTGCGAGCAAGGCCATTTTCTGGCCACAGGCCATCGTAATGATTTTCGGGTCGGTTCTCGGCGGTTATTCCACCGCGCATTATGCGCAGAAACTGCCGCAGTCCTGGATCAAAGCTTTCGTCATTCTTGTTGGCACGGCCATGACCGTTTATTTTTTCCGGCGCGGCTACCGCTAGCAGGCTTACCGGGCACGGGTCAGAAGCGACGCATGGTATAGTCCCCGCTGCCATGAGTGTTGCGGAGCTTCCGTCCAATCCAAAATCGACGCTGGTCCCGCTTACGCGAAATCAGATTCGCGGATTTTGGGCATCCTGGGGAGGCTGGGCGCTGGACGGCATGGATTCGTTCATCTACGCGCTTGTCCTGCTGCCTTCGCTGCGGGAACTTCTTCCGCGCTCCGGAATTGCTCCGACCAAAGGAAACGTCGGCTTCTACGGCGGATTGCTATTCGCGCTGTTCTTGTTCGGCTGGGGAATGGCCTTTTTGTGGGGCCCGATTGGCGATAAGTTCGGGCGCGTTCGCACGCTCATGCTGACGATCGTGTGGTATTCCGTTTTCACGTTTCTCAGCGCGCTCGTCACGGGCGTCTGGCAGCTTGCCGTTCTGCGGCTGCTTGCCGGGATTGGCATCGGCGGCGAGTGGGCTATGGGCGGAACCTTCGTCGCCGAAGAATGGCCCGAACCGCGGCGGCTGGCTGGCGCCGGGTTGATGCACACGGGATACTACGTTGGGACCTTTTTTGCATCGTTGGCGAATTACGTCATAGGGAGTCACTTCGGCTGGCGCACGATGTTTGCGGTCGGCGGACTGCCGGCGCTTTTGCTCGCCTGGGTGCGGCATGGCGTGACGGAGCCGGAGAGGTGGAGACAAAAGGAAGGCGTGGTTCGCTCCGGGAAAATCTGGAGGCCATTTTCCGCCCTTTTCTCGAACACGCTGCGCCGCCGAACGGTTCTGAATTCCTTGTATATGCTCGCATCGATTTGCGGTTTGTGGGCGGGAACGGTCTATGTGCCCGCCGCGGTGACGACGCTGGCGGAAGCGGCCGGGAAAATAGGACCACCGGCAGCGCGGCTGGCTTCGCACGCGGCGATGCTGGTTTCCTGCGCGACGATTCTTGGCTGCCTGGTGATGCCGTGGCTCGCGGAAAAAGCCGGGCGCCGCGGCGCGCTGGGGGTTTATTTCGCGCTGATGCTTGCGTCCATTGCGCTGACGTTCGGAAAGGTTTTCTATCTCGGAGCAGCCGCGCTTCCGTGGTTTTTTGTCTGTCTTTTCTTTCTCGGGTTGGGCGGCGCCAATTTCGCCGTGTACACGCTCTGGCTGCCGGAGCAGTATCCTACGGAGTGCCGCGCCAGCGCATTTGCCTTTTCTACCTCGCTCGCGCGTTTTGCAGGCGCCGGGATAACATTTCTCGTGGGCGCCGGCGTCGAACGCTACGGCTCGCTGGGAGCTCCTGTCGCCATGACCTCGATCGCCTTTGCGGTCGGCTTGCTGCTCGTTCCTTTCGGCGCGGAAACTCGCGGAGAATGCTTGCCCGCCTAACGCCGCACGTCGGAGAAAATATGACCGAAGTCGCATCGAAGGTTTTTCCCATTGAGAAATTGCGCGAATTTTGCATCCGCGTGTTTCTCCATTGCGGCGTGCCAAAAGCCGATGCGACGCAGGCTGCCGACGTGCTTGCATGCGCTGATCTGCGCGGCGTCGATTCCCACGGTGTGGCGCGGATGTACAGCTATTTCGGAATGCTGAGCGAAGGCCACATTAATCCCAAACCAAAAATCAAAATTGTGCGTTCGACGCCGAGTACCGCGGCGGTTGACGGCGACAACGGTCTTGGCCTCGTGGTTGGCCCGCAAGCGAATCGCATCGCCATGGACATGGCGGAAAAATGCGGCTCCGGCTGGGTCGGCGTGTGCAACACAAACCATTTCGGAATCGCCGGATACTATGTGCTCCAAGCACTCGAGCGCGATCTGATTGGCTGGGCGATGACCAACTCGACGAAGATCGTCGTGCCGCTGTGGGGCGCCGAACGCATGCTCGGAACAAACCCCATCGCCATTGCGTTTCCGGGCAAAGCCGAGCCTCCGATTGTGATTGACATGGCTACCAGCGCGACGGCGTACGGAAAGATAGAAATTGCACGTCGGCGAGGCGAGCCCGTTCCCGAAGGCTGGGCCATTGATCGCGAAGGACGCAGCACCACGAATCCAAACCAGATGATCGACGGCGGGGCGATGCTCCCGCTGGGTTCGGAACGCGAGCGCGGGGGCCACAAAGGGTATGCGTTGGCGATGATGGTGGACATTCTTTGTGGGCCGTTGAGCGGCGCGAACTGGGGCCCGTTCACGCCTCCCTTTGCGCTGCGACAGGAGATCCCCAAGCGCAGCGTGGGGAAGGGAATCGGTCATTTTTTCGGCGCGATGCGCATTGACGGTTTCATTGACGCCGACGAGTTCAAGCGCCAGGTGGACGAGTACATTCGCGTGTTTCGCCGAACGAAGCCCGCACCGGGCACGCATGGCCCTTTGATTCCGGGCGATCCTGAACGGGAGGCGGACCAGGCGCGGCGAAAAGAGGGTGTCCCGCTGATTCTGCCTGTCGTCGAAGAGCTGCGGGATATTTCAAAGAAGACCGGCGTCCCGTTCGAATGAACCGCGATCACCGGCTTCTGGCGATTCGAGAACTTCCTTCAGAAATGTTGGCGGACGATGCGCTGGGTCTTGCTAGTCTTTACGCGCGCGGGTCTTCTCGCTGATTTTTCCGATTTCGAGGTGTGCCTTCCGCCTTGTCGTCGAAGGGCATGCGGCAGGTGAGGTCTATCGGAAGGAATCGAATGACTGGGCGCGCAAGGAAGCGTCGAGAAGCTGAATCGAGTGGACAACGGGCGTCTTCAGATGACGGCGCGAGAGGGCCGACTGCAGCTGGAGCATGCAGCCGGGATTGCCGGTAGCGACCACGTCGGCGCCAAGTTGAGAAACGAGTTCGGCTTTGCGGTCGCCGAGCGATCGCGCAGCGTCGGGCTGCACGAGATTGTAGATTCCCGCGGAACCGCAGCAGATCGCCGATTCCGCAATCTCCTCGAGTTCGAGGCCGGGAATGCTGGAAAGCAAAGCTCGGGGCTGCGAGTGTACCCCTTGCGCGTGCTGCAAATGGCAAGAATCGTGAAACGCGACGCGCAGCTTCAGTGGATGACGCTTCGAGCGCGGCTCGAGCTCCGTTAAGACTTCGCTGATGTCCCTGCACTTCGCGGCAAATCTTTGCGCGCGTTCGGCATATTGCGGGTCATCGCGAAGCAGGTGGCCGTATTCCTTCACGTTGGAGCCGCATCCGGCGGCATTCGTCACAATCGTTTCAACGTTGGCCTGCTCGAAGGCATCCATCGTCTTCTTGGCGAGGTCGATGGCAGCAGCCTCTTCTCCCGCATGCACAAGCAAGGCCCCACAGCAAGCTTGCGTTTGTGGAGCGACCACCTCGCAGCCCTCTCGAGCGAGGACGCGTGCCGTGGCGGCATTGACCTGCGAGAAAAATACGCGCTGCACGCAACCGAGAAGCAGGCCGACGCGCCGGCGTTTCGTGCCGACGGCAGGCGTGACTTCCAAAACCGCTTCCTGAGGCGTAAGTCTTGGAAGCAGCGCCTCCATCGTCCGCCATTTCTTCGGGAGCAGCCTGACGAGACCGAGTCCGCGAGCCAGAGCTTGCAGGCCGGATTTTTGATAGGCGAGGAGCGGCGCGCGCAAGCGATCGAGGCGATCCGGCCGGGTAAACGTCTCGAACAGGAAATGGCGATGACGTTTCTCGCCGGAAGGCCGTGTGAAGTTTCGCTCGATCTGCGCGCGGGTGGCCTCGATCAGTTTGCCGTAGTCCACGCCCGAAGGGCACGCCGTCATGCAGGCCATGCAGCCGAGGCAGCTATCGAAGTGACTCACCCATTTGGAGTTGATCTCGGCCGCTCCTTCCCCGGCGAGCTTCACGAGGTAGATGCGGCCGCGCGGCGAATCCATTTCCTGTCCCCAAAGGAGGTAAGTCGGGCAGACAGGAAGACAGAAGCCGCAGTGCACGCACTTGTCGACAATGTCCGCCGCCGGCGGATGCTGCGCGTCAAAAGCGGAAGGAAGCGAGTTTGGCGTGGTGGCCATCGCGAGATTTGAAGCCAGTTGCCAACTCCGAAGGTACCCGAAGGAACGACAATGAGGCAATGGTTTGCGCGACCGTCAACTGCGCAACGCTCGGGCTATGAAGGTCTAATCCCAGGGGTGAAGAGCCCGGCACGGGCGCGTCCAGTTGCGATTCCTCGCCGGCGGGATGCAAGCCTTCCTGGAACTCGGCGAAACTTGCGACGATCGCAAACCCGCTCAAGCCAACCAACCTCCGGTCACGGGTTGGTCACAGCCAGCCGAGCATTCTCGGCCAGCCGCTGTAGCTCTTGGCGAGTTCGGGATGGGCAGCGAGCCCGCAAGCAGGATGAATGCGGGTCAGGATCCTTCGCTATCCGGGCGTGCCGGGGCAAAGCCGAAACGCATGAGCTCGCGAGGCTAAGAACCGGTTTTGATAAGCACCACGTTCTGTTCGATGGGACCGCGCGAGAGGGCAATGCGCTTCCCGTCCGGAGACCAGGCAAAGCCGTGGATTTCCGACCGCTGAAAATGCGTGATTTGTTTGCCCGGGCTGCCGTCAAAGGGAAAGGTCCAGAGATTGCGGATCCCGCTGCGGTCATCGAGCGCGGCAAAGCTCCCTCCGTCGGCCATCCAGCCGACGACTCCCATGGGATCCAGAGTGGATGGAATATCGCGGGAGTAGCGCGGGGCGCCGCCCGAAGCGGGAACAAGCGAGCCTTTGACGGTCCCGGTCTTCGGATCCATAAGGGCGGCCAAAATGCAGGTTCCGTCGGGAGAATAAACCCGCTTGCTGACAAGCAACTGATCGGAAAGCGCGACCGGCGAAGCTCCGCCCAGCTCCATCTTGTAGAGCAGGGTGTGCCGGTTGGGGTCAGATCCGGAAAAGACAACATCGCCGGATTGCATGCGGCAGCTAGGGCTGCCTTCGCCAGCGCCGCTGGTGATTTGCGTGAGATTGTTGCCGTCGAGGTCTGTCTTGAAGAGGTGCTGAAGGCCCGTGGGGTCGGATTCAAAAACAATGGAGTGGCCTGATTCGCAGACCGCGGGATGGGTGTGGAAGTAGCGGTCGTTGGTCACTTGGTGGGCCGCGGAGCCGTCGGCATTGACCATCCAGATTTGATAGCTGTCCCCGACGTTTCCTTGATAGACAATGCGGCCGTCGGTGGTCCAAGCGAGACCGCCGATGCCGTCCATTCTTCCGGAGGTGACTTGCACGGCGGCATCGGGGTCGTTCCCGGGACCAACCCAGACATTGACGTTGATGTCGCTCTGGACGGCCAGGAAAGAGCGGGAATCGGAGCCCACGCTGAGAGATAAGTAACTGTTCACGTCACCGGTGATCTTGCGTACTTCCCCGCTGCCTTCCGCATTCCAATAGATTTGCTGGGGAGCGCCGCTTCTTTCCTGAGCGGCGATAAGCATGCCGCTGCCGTCGGGAAGCCAGCGAGTGTCGTTTAAGCTCCTCCAATGGACCGGCGAAAAAGACGTGGCGGAACCGTCGCGGACGGAGACATTCAACAGATGGATGTACAGGCCGTCGGAGGCGGGGTCGGCAACCGAAACGGTAATGGTCCTGCCGTCCGGCGCCCAGGAAGGAAGGTCAAAAGGACCGATGTCATTGCCGATGCGGCGGGTAGCCAGATGGGTTTCATGAGCGCCAGAAGGATCGGCGAGGATGAGGGAAGATTCGCCTTTGACACCATCGTTGCGGACAAAAGCCATTTGGCTCCCGTCGGGAGAGAACGTAACGAGACTATCAACGTGGTCCACCAGCTTGCGCGGCGTGCCCCCCCAGCACGGGAATCTGGTAAAGGGATTTGTCGGTGGGATTCACTCTTTCGAGATAATCAATGAAGCCCCCGTCCGGGGTGAATTCTGGGATGAGCATGGGGCGCGGGGCCGAAGGGAGAAGTTGAACGCTATTGGTCGAGGCCAGCTGGCGAAGCCAGAGGCTTTTCTTTCCATTGTTGTCCTGGCAATAGGCGACATAGCGGCCATCGAAAGAGACTGCCGCAGAAACGGCTTGGCCGGTCGTGGTGATTCGCTGCATGCGGATGGACGAGAAATCAGTGCGCGGCCGGCCGCGAGGCCAGAAGTAAAGGACCGCTGCGAGTAAAGCGGCCACAACCAAGACCGGGATCGCGACGCTCGGGTTTTTTATGCCCAGTGATTTGGTTTTTGCCTTTTCGGCCTGCGATGGCACTGTTCCCGCTGCAGTTGCCGAAGACGGAACCCCTTCGGCTGGCGCGAGGGGCAAAACCATCCAGAGAAACGGGTAAGCGAGAAGGCCGATCCCTGTAGTAAGGCCCACGACGAGCCAGAGCACTCGGATGAGCGTGGCATCGGTGTCCCAATAATCGGCCAAGCCCGCGCATACGCCCGCAATCTTTTTGTCTCTCGATGAGCGAAAAGGTCTTTTCCTGCTCCCGCTTTGCCCCGGAAGTGGCGGTGAAGGAGCCTCCGATTGTCTGGCGGCGGCCGTAGCTACGGAAGTTGCCTGCCACGCCCGGGCTTTCCCGGAATTGGAATCTCGCTGTTGTCGCTGGAGGTCGGCGCGCAAGTCCGAAGCTGTCTGGTAACGCAGCGTGCGGTCTTTTTCGAGCGCCTTGTTCAAGATGCGCTCAAGCTCCACGGGCAGTATGGGGTTGAGCCGGAGCGGCTCGACGGGTTGGCGATTGAGGATTCCGTCGAAGATCACGCCAGAGGTTGCGCCGGGAAAGGGCTGATTGCCGGTCGCCATTTCATAAAGAACCACCCCGCAGGAAAACAGATCCGTGCGGGCATCGAGTTCCTCGCCGCGAACCTGTTCCGGTGACATGTAAGCGATCGTGCCGACCGCCGTGCCTGGACTGGTGAGATGGTCGTCGAGAACAGTGGCGCCCGACGCAGTCGTCATTGCGGAAACGGGGGACGCAGCGCGCGGACCGATCTTGGCGAGACCGAAGTCGAGAATCTTGGCTTGGCTGCGGGCGGTCACAAAAATATTGGCTGGCTTGATGTCGCGGTGGACGATGCTTTTGGCGTGCGCGGCGTCCAGCGCGTCGGCCACCTGGCCCCCCAGGTCCAGAAGCAAGTCCAGCGGGAGAGGGCGGCCCGCGATGCGATCACGAAGGGTGTGGCCTTCGAGATACTCCATGACGAGAAAATTGCGGCCGGCGGATTCGCCGATGTCATAAATGGTGCAAATACTCGGGTGATTCAGCGAAGAGGCGGCGCGGGCTTCGCGCTGAAAGCGCTCGAGCACCAAAGGATCTTTGGCTAATTCTTCAGGAAGAAATTTGAGCGCAACAAAGCGTCCCAGACGCGTGTCTTCCGCCTTATAGACGACACCCATCCCCTCGCCGCCCAGTTTTTCAAGAATCCGGTAGTTCGAGACAAGTGTGCCGATCATGCCGTGGGCTTTTGAGAAAGTGCCATGTTATGTGGCGGTAGATGCCAAGTCAAATCATGGCCTAAAACGTGGCGGCTTCAGATGCCGCCGACAAAGCGCCCGGGATTCAGCGTGCTCCAGGGGTCGAGGCGGGTCTTGACGGCTTTCAGGAGAGGCAGGGAATCGCCTGGGGAGCCCCAGGCGTCGAAAGCCTGCATGTTCGCCGGACGATGAAGCACGGCGAGAGAGCCGCCCATTTTCTCGAGCTCCGCACGCAGTGTCGTCAGCGCGCGGTGCAAATTGCCGGCAGGGCCTTCCCCGCGCAGCCAGCCGAGACCCGTTGCATACAGAAGGAGTTTCCAGTTGACTCGCGAGGGCTCGGCGACGGTGCGAATGAGTTCGACGGTGCGCGCGAGATCGGCGGGGAGCACGCTGATTTTGGCGATGGCGTTTTCCGCCGGGTTGGAGAACGACCAGAGGTCTTCCCGGGCATTCCATGGGCTCGGAGAAGACGAGGCTTTCGCGTTCGTGACCGTTCGCGGCTCGGGGTGAACCTGAGCCAGGGAGCTTTTTGCGGACTTACAGAACCCGCGTAACTGGCTTGCTTGCGCATCGAGGCCAGCTTCCGTGCCTTCGAAGAGAATGTCGATCACCGGCAAAGCTTCGGCCGAGAACTGCGATTGAAGCGCAACATGAGCAAGTTTGGAATCCTGGATGGCAAGAATGATTTGCTGTGCTTCCCGAGGATTGCTGACGGAAATGGTGAACGAACGGCTATGGCGCGGCAGGGGATGCAGGCGAAAGACTGCGCGGGTGATGACGCCAAGCGTGCCGAGCGCGCCGGTGACGAGTTTTGGAAGATCGTAGCCCGCAACATTCTTGACGACTTTGCCGCCGCTGGAGGCGAGCGTGCCGTCAGCAAGAGCTATCGTGACGCCGATGATGAGGTCGCGCAGCGCTCCAAAGCGGAGTCGCAGCGCGCCGCTGTCGTTGCTGGAAAGCACGCCGCCAACGGTGGCTTTCTCCGGCCACAGCGGATCGATGGCAAGGCGCTGGCCGTGCTCGGCGAGCGTTTGCTGCAAAGTCTCGATCGTGCAGCCTGCTTCCACCGTGACGGTGAGGTCGCCCCAGGCGTGTTCGACGATGCGGCTCAGGCGCGCTGTGGAAAGAAGTAAATCGGCGCGCGACGGCGCATTGCCCCAGCCGAGTTTGCTGGCGCCGCCGCGCGGGATAACGGCAAGTTGGGATTCATCGGCGAGGCGAAGCGCGGTAGCCAGTTGTTGTTCGGTGGCAGGTTCGATCAGGAATTGCGGCTGAACCCCGCAAATCGAGTCCGCCGGAGAGGCGGGGCGGATTTGATCGGCGCTGAGGACGGCGCGGAGGTTGTTTTGAAGCGTGGCGGAGATGGGGGTCATGTCTGTCGATCGCGCTGATAGCTTACACCGCCTAAGCGGCGTCAAGCCGCCGCACTTCCAGACTAAGAGCGCTCCGCGAGACCCGCGGATTCGACGGGGTGGGGCAGATATTCGCCGGGCTTCTCGCCACAGAGACGCGGCGTGGGGAAAACTTTCGTAGGATTCGAGAGTTGCAAGGGATCGAAGGCGCAGCGGACCCGCTGCATGGTGGCGAGATCGGGCTCGGCAAACATTTTGGACATCATGCATTTTTTCTCTTCGCCGACCCCGTGCTCGCCGGTGATGGAGCCGCCGGCGGCGATACAGACTTCCAGAATCTTGAAGGAGAGCGCGAGGGCGGCGTCTTCCTGCCCGTGGATTCGGCGATCGTACAGAACCAGCGGATGGAGATTGCCGTCGCCAGCGTGAAAAACGTTGGCAACGCGCAAGCCGTTTTCTCGGCTGAGCCGTGCGATTTCGCCCATCACCTGGGGAAGAGCGGTGCGGGGAATTACGCCGTCCTGAACAATGTAGTTCGGAGAGATCCGGCCAACCGCGGCAAAAGCAGCTTTGCGGCCTTTCCAGACGAGCGCGCGCTCGGCTTCGGATTGCGCGACGCGAATTTCCCAAGCACCGTTTGAACGGCAAATTTCATCGACCTGGGTCATGAGCGCTTCGACTTCGCCAAGTGGGCCGTCGAGTTCGACCAGAAGCAGCCCGCCGCAATCGGGATAGTTCGCGTGGACAGCGGCTTCCGCGGCCTGAATCGCGAGCTTGTCCATCATTTCGATGGCGGCGGGCAGCATCCCCGCGGCGATGATGCCGCTGACAGCCGCGCCCGCCTCGTTGGTGGTCGGAAACGCAGCCAGCAGCGCGCGAACGCATTCGGGGCGCTTGACGATGCGCAGAATGATTTTCGTGGCCACGCCGAGGGTGCCTTCGGAGCCGACAAAAACGCCGACAAGGTCATAGCCGGGCGTATCGAGCGTTTTCCCGCCGAGATGGACGAGCGAGCCGTCGGGAAGAACGACTTCCAGGCCGAGGACATGCGTGGTGGTGAAGCCGTATTTGAGGCAATGCGCGCCGCCGGCGTTTTCCGCGACGTTGCCGCCAATGCTGCAAACCGATTGCGAAGAAGGATCGGGTGCGTAGAAATAATCCTGGGACTGGACGCGCCCGGTGACGTCCAGGTTGATGACTCCCGGCTCGACGACAACACGCGCATTCGGAATGTCCACCTCGCGGATGCGATTCATGCGCGCCAGGCTGAGGACAATGCCGTTTGCGACAGGCAAGGCACCGCCACTAAGGCCCGTGCCCGAACCGCGTGCGACGAAAGGAATTCTTTCGCGATGGCACAGACGCACTATGGACTGAACTTGCGCGGTCGAAGACGGAAGCAAGACCGCGCGGGGCAGTACGCGGAAATTCGTAAGGCCGTCGCATTCGTAGGTGTGCAGTTCCTCAGGCGAGCAGATGAGGCCACCGTTGCCGACGATCGAGCGGAATTCGTTGAGGATGCGAAGGTCCATAAGCAGGAACTTACCAGGTGGGCCGCAAAGCCTCGGCGTTTTTAGGCCGAGGATAGAAGGCCCCTCTTTCTTTGCTTCCGAACTGCTCTCTATTTCTTCTGTCCGCACCACCTATGGGCGGGCAGCCCAAAAGTAAAGCCTCTTCGTGGTCCTCCGCTGAAGTAGGGCGGTTGTGGAGGAACCCACCGAAGCCATCTCGGAAAAACAAACCGAGAGGCCGTAGGAATCCTCGCCGCTTGCGGCGGGGAGGATGTTCACGGGCTGTCTCCACCGGAACAAGCTTGCCCCATCAGCGAATGAAGTTCAATCCGCTGGGTATGAACTGCGGCAACACGTAGGCGTACACCATCACGATGACTCCGACGATGGCTGCAAGCGCCACGGAGTGCCAGAAAACGAAGCGGAAGATGGCGCCTTCGTTGCCAACCTGATTGGTCGCCGCGGTAGCGATGCAAATCGATTGCGCATCGATCATCTTGCCCATAACGCCACCGGCGCTGTTCGCGCCGCACATGAGAATGGGGCTCAAATGGAGCTGTTGCGCGGTGATTTTTTGCAGACCACCGAACAGCGCATTGGAAGAGGTATCGCTGCCGGTCAGGGCGACGCCAAGCCAGCCGATGTAAGTGCCAAAGAAGGGAAAGAACCACCCCGTGCGTGTGAAGGCCAGACCAAGGACCGCGTCCATGCCCGAGTATCGCGTGATGAAACCAAGGCCCAGCATGCAGGTCATGGCCATGATGGCAAAGCGCAGACGGACGAAAGTTCGGAAGAAAATGTAAAGCAGTCTCTTTGGCCTGAGGCCAAGAATAAATCCGGTAAGCAGAGCGGCGATGAAGCACCCGGTTCCCGTGGCGGTGAGCCAATTGAAGTCAAAGCGCGCACCTTCGGCGGTGGGTTTCGGCACGACCGGAGTCGTTCGAAGCACTTTGTTGTGAAGGTAGGGCCAGTCCCATCCCGGTGGGCCAGGACGAGCTTTTCCGTCCGCCATGACGACTCGGAAGGCGGGAGTTGTGGCGCGGTTCATGGCCAGCTTGAAGCTGGGCAATCCCCAAACAAGAACGATGAGCGACAAGACGGCAAAGGGCATCCAGGCCCTGGCAATTTGGCGGGTGGTGAAGTGCTTGACGGAATCCCGGGCTTCGGCCGCGCTGATGGATGGTTCGTCGGCAAAGCGCCAGATTCTCTTGGGTTGCCAGACGCGGAGAAAAAGCAGCGCGGCGAGCAGGGAAACGACGGCGGCGATGATATCCACGAGATTGCTGTCCCGGTAATTGGCCCAGAACCATTGGGTGGTCGCAAAGGATCCGCCGACAACGAGGATGGCGGGAAAGACCTCCCAGGTTTCCCTCCAACTGACCATGGTGCGGACCAGCCAGAAGGCAACCGTGACAGCAGTGATGGGAAGGATGCGGCCGATCATGGCGCTGAGGTCGCTCTCGTTAAGCGCCGTGACCGCCGCGAGCGTATGGACGGGGATGCCGATCGAGCCCCAGGCTACCGGAGCAGTGTTGGCGATCAGGTTCAGCGCAGCAGCTTGAAAGGGTTTGAAGCCGAGTCCGATCATGAACGCGCCGGCGATGGCCACGGGCGCGCCGAATCCCGCGGAGCCTTCGATGAAGGCGCCGAAACAGAAAGCGACCAGGAGAACCTGCAAGCGGCGATCGGGGGTAATGGCCGCGACCGATTGCTTCATGATCTCGAACTGGCCAGTCTCGACGGATATGTCATAGAGGAAGACGGCGGCGATGACAATCCAAACGATTTTGAGGAAACCAAAAGCCGAGCCGTAGAAGAAGCTGGAAACAGCCAGGAGGGCTGGCATCTTAAAGGCGAGAATGGCGACAAGGACTGCGGTTGCCGCGCCGGCAACGGCACAAATGTGCGGTTTCAAGCGAAGGCCGGCAAGGAGTCCCAGAAGCACCAGGATGGGGAGAGCCGCGATGATCGTGGAAAGCCACCAATGCCCCACCGGGTCGTAAACTTGTGTCCAAGTCACAACGACGCCTCCATGAAGTGATGCGTTTCGATCCGGGATCGGGAACAAAGGTCGGCGCGATTCCACCGAAAGGAGCGTCCTGAACCCTGTAACCCAGCTAAATAGCCTTGCGTTTCGTGCGCTCCAGATACTTTGTTAAATTGCCGTTGTCAAGCGATAAGTGAGTTCGGCAATAAACGGAAAGCGGAATTGCTGTACAAGACTAAAATGGAATCGGTTTGAAGATGGCGACAACGGAGAAAAGGGCGAACCCGTCTACCGAACAAGAATCGGCCGCTCCTGAGTCGCACGCTGCCGTCGAATTCGGCCGCGAGGTCTGCGGCTCTCTCGAAATCGCCGAACAGCGGGAATGGCTGGTCACCAACGGAATCGGCGGCTATGCCTCGGGAACCGTCAGTGGCGACGTGACGCGTTGCTATCATGGCGTGTTGGTCGCGGCCCTCCATCCACCCGTTGGTCGAACGCAATTGGTCGCGAAGTTGGAGGAGACGGTCGGCTACGATGGCTCAGAGTTCGCGCTCGCTACAAATCGTTGGTTGAGCGGCGCCGTCGAACCCCAAGGTTATCTCAACATCGAGAGTTTCCGCCTGGAAGGCAGCATTCCGGTGTGGCGGTTTGCGCTTGCCGACGCGCTGCTCGAAAAGCGCATCTGGATGCAGCAGGGCGAGAACACCACCTACGTCCAATATTCGCTGCTCCGCGGGAACGGCCCCTTTCGTCTCGCCGTGAAAGCGCTGGTCAATTACCGCGACTTTCATTCCCGCACCCACGCTGGCGATTGGCTCATGCGCGTCGAGTCCGTCGGGCATGGAATACGAATCACCGCGTTTGATGGTGCGACGCCTTTCTGCCTTCTGAGCGCCACGGCAAGATTTGAACCAAGACATGACTGGTACCGCAACTTTCTTTTGCCGCAGGAGACCGCTCGCGGGCTCGACGATCGGGAAGACTACCTGTTTGCCGCTGCCGCCAGCGTCGAACTCGCTCGAAGCCAAAGCGTGACACTTGTTTTTACGACTGACCCGCAGGCGGAGCTGGACGGAGCTCGGACCCTGAGCGAGCAGGTAAAGCACGAACGAGGGTTTTATTCCAAGTGGATGGAGAACGACGCCGTTGCCGCCGCGGTTGCGCCTGCCTGGATTCGCCAACTGATTCTTGCCGCCGACCAGTTCATCGTGAAGCGACCTTTGCCCGCTGAGTCGGAGGGAAGGTCTGTCATTGCGGGTTATCACTGGTTTGGCGATTGGGGCCGTGACACCATGATTGCGTTGCCCGGTCTGACGCTCGCAACCCGCCGCCCGGAAATCGCCCGAGAAATTCTTTTTGCCCTCGCCCGTTACGTCGATGGTGGAATGTTGCCCAACAATTTTCCAGACGCAGGCGGCGTACCGCAATACAACACTGCGGACGCCGCCCTGTGGTATTTCGAGGCCGTGCGGCAATACTTCGAGGCAACCCAAGATGCGGAAGGGATCTTGAAGCTATACCCGGTCCTGACGCAAATCACGAGCGCCCATCTCCATGGCACTCGATATCACATTCACGTGGATGCGGCCGATGGTCTTCTTTACGCCGGCGAGGAGGGGGTGCAGCTCACCTGGATGGATGCGAAAGTCGGCGATTGGGTGGTAACTCCGCGAATCGGCAAACCCGTTGAAATCAATGCGCTGTGGTACAACGCGCTCAAAACCATGGCCAAGCTGGCGCCGGTCACCGGCAAATCCGCGGAGCCTTTCCAAAAAATGGCAGAGGTGGTCAGGAAGAACTTCACAAAATTCTGGAACTCGGGAGCCCATTGCTGTTACGACGTGATCGACGATCCCCGCATCGGCAGCGACGCCTCCTTTCGTCCCAATCAAATTTTTGCCGTGTCGTTGCCGGAGAGTCCTCTTTCTCGGGAGCAGCAAAAAGCCGTTGTGGATATTTGCGCCGGCCGCCTGCTGACCTCGCACGGCCTGCGCAGTCTGGCGCAAGGCGAGCCTGGATACCAGGGGCATTATGGCGGCGGCCCGCGCGAGCGCGACGGCGCCTACCATCAGGGAACCGTTTGGGGCTGGCTATTGGGACCCTTTGCGCTGGCGCACTTGCGCGTTTACGGCGACCGCAAAGCGGCGTTAAGCTTCCTCGAACCGTTAGGCAGGCAAATTTCATCCTATGGCCTGGGGACACTCGGCGAAATTTTCGATGGAGACGCTCCTTTCACCCCCCGAGGATGCATTGCCCAGGCTTGGACCGTTGCCGAAGTGCTCAGGGCCTGGCGCGCGACCCTCGGCTGAGCTAAGCCTTTAGGAGGGCGCCAGGCCCTTGCGGGCGCGCTCGCGTTGGGGCCAAATTGTCGGTTGCGCAGCTACGAGGGATTGCGCGAAAATTGGTGGTCCGCCACGGTAAGCAAGTCCCCTGTGGCAAAACATGTGGGCGGTTCGCTCCTTATCCGCGGGAATTAAGCAGCAAACATAAGAAGGGCAAATCCTATGACCCAACAGATTGGAGAACTCAATCCCCCGGTACGGCTGATGTTGACCCCGGGGCCGTCTTCGGTCGACCCGCGGGTGTACCGCGCCCTCGCGACGCCCCTAGTCGGCCACATGGACCCCTGGTTCAAGGGGTGCATGGAGGAAACGCAGATCCTGCTGCGCCAGATTTTTCAGACGGAAAACCGCATCACCATGCCGCTGTCGGCTTCCGGCTCGGGTGGCATCGAGGCGTCGGTGGTCAACGTGCTCGAAGAAGGCGATGAAGCCGTCGTCGCCGTAAACGGCATGTTTTCCGAACGCATGTACGAGATTGCCATGCGCGCTTCATCCCGGGTGACCAAAGTCGAAGCACCGAATGGCAAGCCGGTGGATCCCGACGACATCCGCAGGACCGGCAAGGGCAAAAAGATCAAGATGATAGGTCTGGCCCAAGGCGAGACGTCCACCGGTGTGCTCACGACGATCGACGGGTTTCGAAAAGTGGCCGACGAACTGGGAGCTCTGCTTGTGGTGGATACCGTGGCGTCGCTCGCCGCCGTGCCGCTCGACGTGGATCGCGAGCGGGTGGATGTCTGTTTCAGCGGCTCGCAAAAAGCCATCAGCGCGCCTCCGGGAATGTCGCCCATTACCGTGAGCTCCACAGCCGAAGAAGTTTTTCGCAAACGCAAAAGCAAAGTGCAAAGCTGGTATTTCGACCTGACCACGGCGATGAATTATTGGGGCAAGGACCGGCTCTATCACCACACTCCTCCCATTTCGCTGATTTTTGCATTGCGCGAAGCGATGCGTCTGGTCGTCGAAGAGGGTTTGGAAACGCGCTGGGAGCGGCATCGCGTGAATCAGCTGGCGCTCATCGCGGGTTTGCAAGCGATGGGGCTCAAGCTGCTGGTCGAAAAGCCGTCAGACCGTTTGCCCACAGTCACAGCCGTGATGATTCCGGGCGGCGTGGACGACGGCAAGCTACGGAATCAGCTCTTGGACGAGTTCAATATCGAAATCGCCGGAGGCTTCGGGCCGATCAAAGGGAAAATCTGGCGCATTGGCCTGATGGGCTACTCGAGCCAGAAGCCCAACGTGCTGCTGGTCCTCGCGGCGCTCGAGAAGTGCCTGATCGATCAGGGGTTCCGGGTTTCAAGCGGCGCGGGCGTCGGCGCGGCCGTCGAAAGCTATACCCATGCAGAAACGGCAGCGGCGGTGAGCCGGTAACCCACGCGAATTTAGACGAGTTCCTCCGATGGCGAGCTCGCAACGGGAACTCGAGAACCTTTGCAAGGAGAAAGCGTGAGCACACGGCCCGTATTAGCGAATGCCGGAGCGATGAGCCAGTTCATTGGCCCGTTCGAAGTGACCTCCAAACTGAGCGGGCAGACCTACCAGTGCCGCTTCTCGCACATGTGGAACGGCATTGCCACGCGGCACGCGGATACCATCGACACAAAGTTTTTCGTTGACGGCGAAGCACATGTCGTTGGGCTGGCGCACACCGCTTTCGTTAAATTCCGCGATAAGGCCCAGCGAGACCTGACCGATCGCGAAGCCAGCTTTGTGGCCGCCGAGTACTTGCGCGAGCGCCTCGAAGAAGACGACCTACGCCGTCTCTACGACGTCCCGGATAGCGAAGTCCTTCGCCTCATCGACCTGATCGGCATTAAGTAGCCGTCCATATCCTCGGCCTAAAAACGCCGAGGCTTTACGGCCCACATGGCAAGGCAGGATCCGAAACCTCTCGCCCGCCTTCTCCTGAGCCGCTCCTTAGTCGCCGGGTTCCGCGTGAAACGCTTCCAGGATGGGATGGCGAATGCCGTCGCGTCGAATAAAGTGAATCACCAGAAACATGAGCAGGGCGCCGCAAACCATCACGGCCACGGCGATTTGCAAGCCGACTTGCAGGTCGTGCTGGTCGGAGATTCTACCCACCACGTGCGGGCCCAGTCCGCCCAGCAATTGCGTGGCGAACATGTACATGCCTACGGAGGTGGCATGCGCGCGGCGGGGCATCATATCGTGCAAGACCGCGGTCACCGGCCCGTGATACCAGGACATAAAAAAGCTGGCGACGAAGAATCCCACCAGAACCGTTGATTTTTCCTCTGACTGGATGGCCAGCAGAAGAAATGGCGCCGAGAGAAGCAATGCGGCGGCAATGGCGATGATGCGCCCGTAGGTAAACGATCTTTGTAAGCGATCCGCGACATAGCCACCGGCAAGAACTCCCAACAGCAAAGCAAACAGAGTAATCATCGCAAGGGAGACAGAGGCTTCGCGCAGGCTGAAGTCCTTGTAGTTCACCGCGAAGTCCACTCCCCAGGAAATCAGAGAAACAGTGGAGAAAGTGATGCAGATGCCCGCCGCAATCAGCGAAACAAACGCGGGGACGCTCAGTAGCCGCAGCATGGGCACGACTTCCGAGCGTGGCCCCCGGGGTGGATCTTCGAGCCTCACTAGCGCCAAGCCGGGAAAGATTCCGAGAACCGCAACCACAAAAAGAGCCGCCTGCCAGCCATAGCGCGGGCCGATGATCCCGCCCAGTGCCAAGCCCGAGGCTCCGCCGAGCAACATTCCGGCCGCAAATACCGCTTGGGCAAAGGCGCGGCGCTCCTCGGGAAAAGCGCCGGAAATCATCGATTGCGCCGCGGGGGCATAGGCCGCTTCCCCCAACCCGACCATGGCGCGGGCGAACAGGAAAAGAGGGATTGTGGAGAACAGGCCGCCCGCGAACGAGGCCACGCTCCAGCAAACAATCCCGACGGCAATAATGGTTTTCCGGCTGAAGCGGTCGGCGAGAAAGCCAAATGGGATACTGGCGATCGCCAGGACCACAAGGAGCCAGGTTTGTAAGTCCCCAAGTTGCGCGTCGCTGGCGTGCAGATGATCACGCAGCAGCGGGATGAGCGGAACGACAGCCTGCCGCGCCGCAAAGTTGACAAAATTGATCAAAGCAAGTACAGCAAGGAGGCGAATCTGTTGGGCACTCAGCGTAATGGGCTTTGTTGACATGCCAAGTTTGACGGATGACCTGCCCGTGACCTGGTGGAGCGGAATAGAAAGGCTCTGAAGCCAGCCGGAACACGAAACAGCGCGTGCCCGCTCGACCTATAAAGATTATAGCTGTAAAGATTATTGTACGACTATGAATGCCGCCCCTTCAACGAATGCTACCACGAGCCGTCTCACGGTGGTTGTCTCCTATGGCGTATTGCTGCTATTGATCTACCTGGTCTTTCGGATCGCCGAACCCTTTCTGAAAGCGCTGGCGTGGGCGGCCGTTCTCGTGACTTTCTTTTATCCCATGCATAAGCGGCTTGCCAAACGTCTCTCCGCGACTCGCGCCTCGGCGATCAGCACTTTCGCGGTCACCATTCTCCTGATCGCACCTGCCATCCTGTTAACCACTCTGTTTGTGCGCCAAGCGGTTGCGATTTCGCGGGGCGTGCAGCATTCCCTGGTCGAGCAACACGCGCCTTTGATTGCCAAGGGCTGGTCCTGGCTGGCCAACCGCATTCCGGGGATGGACGCCAACGCGAATATCTTCGAAACTCTGGAACAGGGGATTGAGAAGCAGGTAGGCTTTTTGGCCGAACGGCTTGGGACCATTCTGAAAAACATCGCCGCATTTGTTTTTGACCTGTTCGTGATGATTTTTGCGATGTTCTATTTCTTCCGCGACGCCGGAAAAATCCTTCCCGCCGTGCGCAGCATTATGCCGTTTGATGCCGTACAACATCAGGACGCCATGATCGTTCAGATCCGCGAACTGATCTCCGCCAGCGTCGCCACCAGCCTGGTGGTCGCGGCCGTTCAAGGAGCTCTCGGCGGCCTGGGCTTTGCGATTGTGGGACTGCCGGCGCCGGTTTTCTGGGGCGTGGCGATGGCCTTCTTTTCCCTTTTGCCGGTCATCGGCTCCGGCCTGATTTTTGTCCCCGCCTCACTTTGGCTCGGATTTACCGGACATTGGTGGCGCGCGATTGTGCTCCTGGCCATCTGCGCGGGAATCTCGACCATCGCGGACAACCTCCTCCGGCCAGTGTTGCTGGGTGGTCGTACGGAATTGAGCGGTCTTGTGATCTTCATCAGCGTCCTGGGCGGTGTACACCTGTTTGGAATGCTGGGCCTGGTGCTGGGGCCAATCCTGGTGGCCATGGCTGCGGGTGTTCTGAGTGTCTACCAGGAAAGCGCGGAGGGTCCTCCGATAACCGCTGGGTAACAACGGTTCTGTCCGACAGTTGGTGCCTGGCGTGAGTGTGCTAGAGTAACGCGCTCGAAAGGATTTCATGGCCACGAAGCCCGCACCGAAGCCCGTTGAGCTTCCTCCGGCAAAATTGCGCTGGAAGTGTGAGCTTTCGCGGATTCCATTCGAAACGACCGCGCAGGCGGATCCCCGCGAAGGGTTTATCGGGCAGGAGCGTGCCTTGCGCGCGTTGAAAATGGGCGTGGAGCTTTCCGCGCCCGGCTACAACGTATTTGTTTGCGGCTTGGCGGGCACCAGCCGCGGCAGCACCATCGCCCGCATGATTGAAGAGCTCCATCCGCAGACCAAGGAGTCGCTAGACCGCTGTTACGTCAACAATTTCAAGCTGCCGGACCGGCCTCGGCTGCTCACCCTTCCGCGCGGGCAGGCCGATTCGTTCAAAAAAGACATGCAAGCGGGAATCGATTTCTTGCGCCGCCGCATTCCTCAGGTTTTCGAAGGCGAACCGTTTCAGCGGCAAAAGGGGAGGATCGTCGAGCGCTTCACGGTACGCGAAAAGGAATTGATGGACGATTTCACGCGGCGCATCGCCCGCGACCAGTTTGCCCTTGGACACATGCAAGTCGGCGCCGTGGCCCTGCCGGAAATCTTCCCGGTGCTTGAAGGGCAGATGGTGCCGATCGAGGACATCTCCAAGATGGTCCACGAGGGCAAACTCGACGCGACCGTGGCGGAGGAAATCGAGCGCAAGTACGAACAATTCCGCCAGGAATTCACAGTGGTCTACCGCAAGACGCTCACGCTTTCGCGCGAACTCGCCAGCGAGCTCAGCTACCTGGAACAGGAAGCTGCTTCCGTTCTGGTGGATGGCGTCATCGAAGAGCTAAAGGAAAAATATCCCGGCTCGAGCGTTGCGGAATATCTCGAAGAGGTGCGGCATCACTTGCTGGACAATCTGAATCCCTTCAAGGAGCGCGAGGGCGAAAGCGAGCAAGAGGAAGAATCGGCCGATGGTTTGGCGAAGACCCAGGGCGGACCGGAACGCGATCCGTTTCGCGTGTACGGCGTCAACGTCATCCTCGCGCACAATCATGAAGAAAGTTCTCCGGTAATCTTCGAGACCACACCGACCTACGCAAATCTTTTTGGCACCATTCAGCGCGCCTATGATGCGCGCGGCGGCTGGAGCAGCGATTTCATGGACCTGCGGGGTGGTTCGCTGCTTCGCGCCGATGGCGGTTTCCTGATCATGTACGCGTTGGAGGCTCTGTCGGAACCCGGCGTGTGGCGCGCCCTGAAGCGCACGCTGAATCACAACCGGCTGGAGATTCAGCCGCAGGAAATTTTTTACCCCTTCGGCGGAAGCGCGCTCAAGCCGGAAGCCGTCGACATCAATGTCAAGGTCATCCTCATCGGCGACCGCCAGCTCTACGAGCTGCTCTACGAATATGAAGAGGACTTTCGGAAGATTTTTAAAGTGCGCGTGGAGTTCGACGAAGAGATGGCTATGAGCGACGGCGTCATTGCCGAGTATGCCGGGCGGCTGCGCGCGCTCTCGGAGAAAGAGAACCTCTTCCCGTTCGACCGCGGTGCGTTCGCCGCCATGCTCGAATACGGAGTGCGCCAGGCCGGCCGCAGGAACAAAGTCACCGCGCGCTTCATCGACATCGCCGATCTGGCACGCGAAGCACACTACAATGCGGCCGGCGCCAAGGAATCCGTGGTCCGGGCATCCCATGTGCACGGCGCTTTGTCCTCAAAGATCGAAAGACACAACCTCATCGAGACGCGCATCCGCGAGATGATCGAGGAAGGAACGCTGCTCGTGGATGTTTCGGGCGCCCGCGTCGGCCAGGTGAACGGCTTGAGCATGCTCGAAATTGGCGGGTATTCGTTCGGCAAACCGGTGCGCATCACTGCCACCGCCGCCTTGGGAAAAGCGGGGCTGATCAACGTCGAGCGCGAGGCCAACTTGAGCGGGCGCTTTCATGACAAGGGCGTGCAAATCATCGCCGGATACTTGCGGAGCCAATTCGCACAAGACAAGCCGCTTTCGCTGGCCGCCAGCATCTGTTTCGAGCAGTCGTATGCGGGCGTGGATGGCGACAGCGCCAGCTCCACGGAGATTTACGCTCTGGTCTCCGCGCTTTCCGGACTGCCGCTGCGGCAGGACATTGCGGTGACCGGATCGATCAATCAGCAGGGGGACATTCAGGCGATTGGCGGCGTGAACGAAAAGATCGAAGGCTACTTTGACGTCTGCCGCATCAAAGGCCTCACCGGCACCCAGGGCGTGATGATTCCCGAAGCGAACGTCGAAGATTTGATGCTGCGCGAAGATGTGCTGGACGCGGTGGCTTCGGGAAAATTTCACGTCTGGCCGGTGGCCAAACTCGAGCAGGGGATCGAAACCCTCACCAGTGTTTCCGCGGGAAGCAGGAATGGCGCGGGCAAATTTGAAGCGGGAACCGTTTTCGCGCTGGTAGATGAACGCCTGCGCAAGATGGCCAAGACTCTGAAGGAATTCGAATAGTCGGCGCGAACGCCACAAGCGAGTTCCCGGTAAATCCCTCCGTCGAGTGCCCTCGAGCCGGCCAAAGCTATTTCTCCGATGCGGCGGGAGCAGGCGCCGGCGCAAGGTACGCCTGCCGGTGGTCCACTCTTTGATCGAATGCTTTCACCTTTACGGTAATCGCGTGAATCTGCCCATCGTGGGCGGGCGGCGCAAACGCGAGACTGTATTCGTGGCGAATCAGCTGGGCAATCTCCGCGTAAGCGCGGTCAAAATCCCCCGGACTCTCCGGGAAATAGACGCGCCCGCCGGTAATGCGAGTAAGTTCGCGCAGCGATTGGTCGGCGGCGGCAAAACCCTGCTTTAGCAAGGTGCGATCTTGCTTTTCCTCCCGATTACGAACCCTGTGCTTGAGGGGTTTGCGAAAATCCCCGGAAAGCGAAACCGCCAGAATGCGAACATCGGAAGTCTCCAGCTTTTGCCGGATGGCCTCCCATTTTCCCGCCGGGGTACTGTCCACACCCGTGGACAAAACCACGATCGTCTTTTTCCCGCGCGACGCGCCAAGCCAATCGATGGCCGATGCGAGGCTCGCCGACAGGTCCAGCTCGGCGAACCCCAGCATGAAGTTCAAGTTTTGTAATGCGAACCGCGTAGCCATTTTATTCGCGGTGAAGTCGACCAGCAGCTCCGGGTCCTTCGAATAGCTCGCGATCGCAACACGATCGTCGCTCGCCAGGTTGTTGAGTAGCTGGTCCGCAGCGTGAAGGTGATCTCTGCCCAAAAAGACCACGGCCGGGCCAGATTCGATGAAGAGCAGGACTTGCGCGGGCTCTATCACGGAAAGAAAATCCGTGATGGGCTGGTCCACACCGTTATCGAAGACGCGGAAATCCTCGCGCCGCAGGCCGTCGACAAAGTTTCCGTCTCTGCCCGTTACAATCACACCCACATTGACGCGGTCCACGGTTACCTGAATCTTTGGCGCCTGCTCTTGCTGCCGTTCCTCGGCAGCCGCGGCAAAGCAGCAGCCCAGCGCGACAGCGAGAAATAAGGTGGGGACCAAGAGGCAATACGGCTTCATTGTCAAGCGTCTAGGCGATCCGGCTTCTCGTTTCCGTTCGATGCGAATCGGCCTTCGAAAAAGGCAGAAGCCCTGTCCCGCGCATTGTTTCGGAGAACGCAGAACAGGGCCGGTAGACAACGGTTCGAACGCAAAGGCCGTTTACGGCTTCGTTTACGGCTTGTCCGCGGAAGGCGCGGTTGGCGCGGCCGCCGCCGCGGGAGCTGGCGCGGCTGCGGGCGCTGGCGTCCCGGAGTCCTTGGGCGTGGCGAGGTATCCCGTAATCTGGCTCCTGCCCACCTCAAAGACCACGATTTCGTAAGGCGCCATCCGCGCGCTGCCCTTCACATAAAATTGGACAGGCTCGCCCGAGGTTTTGTCTTTCTTTTCGATGTTTTTGTCGTCAGCGATGACGTTGATGGTGTACTTGGATTTCTTGGGATCCGTCTTGATCAAGGTAACCTGAACCGGCCCGACGCGCTGCGCGTGTTTGGATTTCTGTACCGTGAATTCGTAGTAGTTGCGGTCGCCGCGGCGCCTCAGCTCCTCGAGGTCATCGCGGTTGTGGGCGATCAACCCGCTCATCACGTTCATGTCGCCCATGCTGCGGTCCAGCTTCCCTTTGGTGGCCTCCAGGTCCGTCTTGGTCGCTTCCAGGTCCTTCTTCGCGCCCCCGACTTCGCTTGCCACCGCGCCAATCTGTTCCTGGCTCGCCTTGATCTGGGTAGTGAGCTCCTGGTCTGAGGCTTGCTGCTCTTTGCGAATGTCTTCCGCCCGGCTCTTGGCCTTCGCAAGTTCCGATTGCGTCAAACCCATTCTTTGCGTGGTGATTTCCACCTGGCTTTTCAGGTCCGCGATGCGCGAGTTGGCCTGGTCCAATTGCACGCTCAAAATCTTGCCTTGGTCCCGCTGTTTCAACAGGTCATCGCTCAGGCGCGCCTGCGTCGTATAGCCGAAATAGACGACCACGGCCAGCCCGGCAATCATCAACCCGAACAATACGGATATCCACCTCGGCGTACCGGCAGACTCGTATCCGTAGGATTCATGCGCGCTTGGTATATTTGGAGAAATGCTCATTCTTCCCTCTCTGTGATGGTATTACCCCTGGTAATGGCCCCAATAGCAAATTATGGCCTGCAAAAAGCCTTCTGTCCATCTTCTCTCCCCTGCGCGCTGCGCCCTGCGGCCCGCACGGGTATTTGACGCTCCTCGCGAAGTCACCGTTTCGAAGACCTCAGGGTATCTTTCAGCGCGGGCCAGCGCGCGAAGACCGTCGTCGTCAATCCGCCTCGCGGGGTGAATTCCCCGCGCACCACGCACCACTCCGGGTGTACCGCCGCCACGACGTCGCGCAGAATGCGGTTCACCGCGTTTTCGTAAAAGATGCCCAGGTTGCGGTATGCCAGCAAGTACATTTTCAGGGCTTTTAGTTCGAGGCACTCCCTCTTGGGCATGTACTGGATCGTAAGCGTGCCGTAATCGGGCATTCCGGTCTTTGGGCAAACCGAGGAATACTCCGGGAATCGCGTCGTGATGACGTAGCGCAGGAACTGGTTCGGCCAGGTTTCCAGCGCTGGCAATTTCGCGTCGATTCCGGCGCGCGCGTGTTCTGCCGTGTAGTCGGGCATATTTACTCCTTGGGATTTTATTGTATCGTGCCCCGCATAAGCTCTGACTCTTTCCATGAGCACGGGCGCGTTAAGATCCGCGCCGAACTCGCTGGCCCGGCCTGTGGCGGCCCCCGATTCCGGCGTTCGGATCGCCATACCGCCGTTGATTACCTGCTGGCCGTCGGCGGAATTCTTCCCTGGCGCTGCGAATCTTGCGCAGCCAGGTTTCGCGCCCGTCGCCTTCCGTTTCGGAGCCTGCTTTTTGCCCATGGCGGCATCGTCGGTAACCCGAAGCTGTGACGCCTAGCGCCCGAGCAGGTCCAGGGTCAGGCATCGTTCATTGCGCGAATCCTGGGAGTTCCGGGTGCGCGTACTGCCGCAATAAAGTCTTCTCCCCATCCGGCCGCTCCGGCATGAACGCCATCAAGAAGCGGCGTCCAAAATCACCCAGGCCAACTACCGCGCGCATGTCGACGTCTCGAGAAAGGCGTGATGGGTGAAAAACCCACCTTCTTACCTCTTGGCTTCCTTACATCCCTTTTGCTGGCCTGCTACACTCAGGAGCAGAAACCATCGAGGAGCCAGCCATGTCTGAAGCTGCAAAAGCCCCCACCAAAGGCCCGACTCGCACCGAGTCCGACTCCATGGGACAGATCGAAGTCCCCGCCGACCGCTATTACGGCGCGCAAACCGCCCGCTCGCTTATTCACTTCGCTATTGGCAAGGACACTATGCCGCCCGAGCTGATTCACGCCTTCGGCATCCTCAAGAAGGCCTGCGCGTTGGTGAACCAGGACTTGGGAAAACTCCCCCGCGAAAAGGCTCAACTCATCGTGCAAGCCGCCGACGAAGTCATCTCCGGCAAGCTCAACGCGCATTTCCCCTTGCGCATCTGGCAGACCGGCAGCGGCACGCAGACGAACATGAACGTCAACGAAGTGATCTCGAACCGCGCGATCGAGATCGCGGGCGGGGTGATGGGCAGCAAGAAGCCCGTCCACCCGAATGACGACGTGAACATGTCGCAGTCCTCGAACGACACGTTTCCCGCGGCCATGCACATCGCCGCGGCGACGGAGACGGCTCGGCGGCTGCTTCCTGCGGTGAAGGCCCTCTCTGGCGCGCTCGATAGCAAAGCCAAGGCCTTCGCCGGCATAGTCAAGATCGGCCGCACGCATTTGCAGGACGCCACGCCGCTCACGATGGGGCAGGAATTTTCCGGCTACGTCAGCCTGCTCGACCGCGACGGCGGCCGCGTGGCTGTCGCTCTCGACGGGCTCTACGATCTCGCGATTGGCGGCACCGCGGTGGGGACTGGCCTAAACGCCCATCCGGAATTCGCCGAGCGTGCCGCGCGTAAAATCTCCGAACTGACCGGCTTGCCGTTCCGCTCGCATCCCAACAAGTTCGCCGCGCTCTCCGCGCACGATGAAATCGTGTTTGCCTCGGGCGCGCTGAAAACGCTCGCCGCTTCGCTCCTGAAAATCGCCAACGACATTCGCTGGCTCGCCTCCGGCCCGCGCTGCGGCCTGGGCGAGCTCACGCTTCCCGAGAACGAGCCGGGATCGTCGATCATGCCCGGCAAGGTGAATCCCACGCAGTCTGAAGCGCTCACGATGGTGGCCGTGCAGGTGATGGGCAATGACGCGGCCATCGGTTTCGCCGGCTCGCAGGGCAATTTCGAGCTCAACGTGTTCAAGCCGGTGATGATTTTCAACTATCTGCACTCCGTCGAGCTGCTCGCCGACGCCTGCAACAGCTTTGTCGAGCATTGCGTCCGCGGCATACACGCCAATCGCGAAACCATCGACCGCTACGTCCACAACTCGCTGATGCTCGTCACCGCGCTCGCTCCCAAGATCGGCTACGACAACGCCGCCAAAGTCGCCAAAACCGCGCACAAGGAGCACATCAGCCTGCGCGAGGCCGCCGTCAAGCTCGGCTTCGTCACCGCCGCCGAATTCGAAGCCCTGGTCAAGCCCGAGGACATGACGCATCCATGAGCGGAACCCGCGGTGCGTATGGCGAGGTTCGATGGAAGGCTAGGGAGTTCCGGGAGCGGATCGGCGCGGCAATGAATGTGAGATATAGCGAAGCAGGCCGTGGTGCTACGACGAAATCGGACTCGATCCGGTCCCTTCTCGGTTCGCATGGGATTCTTAACCTGAAGACTAGCTCCTCATGACGCATTTTCTGCAAGACATATTGAGGCAGCCGGAGGAATTGCAGCGGACCATCGAGATTCTGACGGGACGAAATGAGGCCGGGCGAGGTGCCGTTGATGCGGCGACCGCGGCGATTCGCACCGCGCGGCATGTCTACTTGACGGGAATCGGCAGCAGTTGGCACGCCGCATTGAACGTCAGCGTGCTCTTTCATCGTCGCGCTTATCCCGTATACTTCGCGGACGCCGCCGAGCTGCTGACCTTCGCGACCTTTCCCAAAGACTCCGCGATGATCCTGATTTCGCGCAGCGGCAAGAGCACGGAAATTGTGCAGTTGGCCGCCAAAGCGCGCCGGGCCGGAGTGAATGTCATCGGCATTACCAATGCCCCCGAAGGGACGCTGGCCAAAGAGGCGCACATCGCCATCGTCGTTCCCGTCGCTTTTGATCACGCGATTTCCGTGAACACCTACACGACACTGGCATTGGCGGCCGGGATGCTGGCGCACCGAGTGATTCAGGAAGGGAACGGCTCTGTTGAGGAGCCACCGTCCGGCGAAGCGGGAACAAGGGAACCTCCATTGCCATTGAGCGAGGCGCACAACAAAGAAAAACGGCAGCAAGCTGCCGCACTCCAAATGGCTTCCTCCGAGTATCGTGGAGGACTCCAGAGTCCGCCGGAGGCCTGCGAAGCTCAGCGCGAACGCCAGGGACGGCCTCCTGGGGATGGGGAGCTCGCGGAGTCGCTTTCGAGAACGATCGCCGAAGCTGGACGCGCCATTCCCCGCTGGCAGGAGCAGGTTGCCGCCTCGATTTGGCTTGCGCCGCACAGCACCACTTACTTTCTGGCGCGCGGCCCCAGTCTCGGCAGCGCCTATGAATCGCGACTGATTTGGGAAGAAGGTGTCAAAACGCCAGCAACGGCCATGGGCACCGGGGCGTTCCGGCATGGCCCGCAGGAAATCGTCGGCGAAGGTGTTCGCTTCGGTGTATGGATCGACGGCGCACTCATGCGCGAACCGGATCTGGCCGTCGCACGCGACCTGCGGAAGCTCGGCGCGCGCGTCATGCTGATCGGTCAGAAACTTCCCGACGATGCCGGCGATCTGGTGTTTCAGCTGCCCGCGATTCCCGCCGAGTGGCAATTTCTGATTGACATTATTCCGGCGCAGCTCGCGGCGGAGCGGCTGGCGCGCCTTTCCGGAGTGGATTGCGATTCCTTCCGTCTTTCTTCGTACATCGTGGAAGACCAGAGCGGATTGCTGCCGCAAGAAGCGGGGAAAAATGAACAGGAAAGGTCACAGAGGACACGGAAAAGAGGTCCAAGAGTTTAAGCTTCAAGAGTTAAAGATGGCAGCAGAAAGGGCATACCTCGCTACGCTCGGAAGGACAAAGGAGAAGAAATGATTGGGGCGGTGGACATCGGAGGGACGAAGATTGCCGCGGGCATCGTGAACGATGCCGGCAAAGTCCTCGCGAAACGGGAAACGCCGACGGAAAAAGCCCGCTCGTATCGCGACGGGCTCAGCCACATCGTGCGCATGCTCGGCGAAGCGGCAGAACAGGCCGACACCGAACTTTCCGGCATCGGCATCGGCTCGACCGGCTGGGTTTATCCCTTCACCGGCGAATTTGGCGACGTGGACTTTCTCCCTGGATGGAAAGGCTCGAATCCGGTGAACGATTTGGCGCGCGAGTTCGGCGTCCGCGTGGCGCTCGAAAACGACGGCGACGCCGCGGCGCTGGGAGAAGCTGCCTGGGGCGCGGGAAAAGGGAAGTCGCGGCTGATTTACGTCACCGTGGGCACGGGGATTGGCGGCGGAATTATTCTCGAGGGCCGGCTTTATCGCGGCGCGGATAAAGCGCATCCCGAAGTCGGCCATCACGTGATCGACGCCTCCGGCCCGCAGTGTACGTGCGGGTTCCGCGGCTGCTGGGAAGCGCTGGCGACCGGGCCCGCGCTGGCTGCCTGGTTTAATGCCAAGGCGCAAGCGGCTGATCCACAGGCAAGAGCCCTGACCGCAAAAGAGATTTTCCAGTGCGCTCGACAAGGACATCCGTTAGCGTGCGAAGCCGTCGCGCGCGAAACGTATTATCTCGGCCTGGGCCTGGCCAACCTGATCAATCTGTTTGTGCCGGAACGGATTGTCCTGGGCGGGAGCATCATGAAGAGCATGCGCCTGGAAGACCTTCGCAAAGTCATTGCGCAGGGCTGCCGCTTCGTTCCGTTTGAGAAGACCGAGCTCGCCTTGGCTTCGCTCGGTGATGATGCCAATCTGATCGGCGCCGCGCAAGTCTGGCATCATCGCTTCGTCCCGCAAGCTCCGGCACAAGGGGCCGCTTGATTTTTCGTTTGTTGCGGCGCACGATTCCTCAACCTGCCACTTTGTCGATCTCGGAGGATCAGCATGCGCCGCATTGCTTTGCTCGGAATTTGCTTTGCCTTGCCACTGGTTGCCCGGCGAGCGCAAGCTCAAGCAGCGTACACGTTGAAGCCGACGCCGAAGACCGTAGCGTGGGGCTACTACGATGCGAAGACGCCTCCCGTGCTGCGCATCAAATCGGGCGACACGGTGGAAATACAGACGCTCATCACCAACAGCCCGCAGCGGCTGGAAGAAGCCGGTGTGCCGCCCGATCAAGTCGAGCAATCGCTGCGCGACATCACCGACCAAGTGAAAGACAAGGGCCCCGGCGGGCACATCCTCACCGGGCCCATCTACATTGAAGACGCGCAGCCGGGCGACGTGCTGGAAGTGAGAATCCTGGCGGTCAAGCTGGCGATTCCCTACGCCTACAACGCCTTTGGGCCGGGCCGCGGATACCTGCCGGACGATTATCCTTATTCGAAAATCAAGATCATTGCGCTCGACGAAAAGCGCATGGTCGGGAAATTCGCCCCGGGGATCGAGATCTCGCTGCATCCGTTTTTCGGCAGCATGGGCGACGCGCCGCCAGAGGGCGTGGGCCGGTGGAATAGCGCGCCGCCGTGGATTATCGCGGGCAATCTCGACAATAAGGACCTTGTGGCGGGATCGACGCTGTACATTCCGGTGCACGTCCCCGGAGCGCTGTTTGAAGTGGGCGATGGGCACGCGGGCCAGGGCGACGGCGAAGTGGACATCACCGCGCTTGAAACTTCGCTCATCGGCACGTTTCAGTTCATCGTCCGCAAGGACATGCATTTCAAGTGGCCGCGCGCGGAAACGCCCACGCACTACATCACCATGGGCCTCAACGACAACCTGAACGCGTGCGCAACGTTGGCGGTGCGAGAAATGATCGACTTCCTGGTGAGTGAGAAACATCTTTCGCGCGACGATGCGTACATGCTAGTGAGCGTAGCAGCGGATCTGCACATCACCGAGCTGGTCGACGGCAACAAAGGCGTGCACATGATGATCCCCAAAGCGATCTTCGTGTCCTCGGGGAGGTAAAGCTGCCATGAAAGTCTTTCCGAAAGTCCCACGGCTGAGCTTTCTCATTGTTTTTGCGGCCATCGTTAGCGGTCGAGCCAAAGCCCAGCAGCAGGAAGCAAACCGGGCCGGTGAAGCGCTCTACAAGCAGCGCTGCGCCGCCTGCCACGAAGGTGCGGCGCCCCGCGCGCCAAACCGCGCTCGGCTGCAGCAGATGTCGCCGGAGAACGTCCGGCTTGCTTTGCTGGGCGGAAGCATGGCCGTCGAAGGACTGGGATTGTCAACGGCGCAAATCGCCGACCTGGCTGAATTTCTTACGGGAAGGCAGTTGGTGAAGGAGCAAATCCCCGCAGCCGCTTTCTGCGCCGCGGATCGAGAACGCGCCTTTGCGGATCCGCTCGCGAAGCCGCACTGGAACGGCTGGGGCGTGGACCTCGGGCAACACCGTTTTCAGCCCGCAGAGATGGCGCAACTCACGGCCGAGCAAGTGCCGAAACTCAAGCTGAAGTGGGCCTTCGGTTTTCCCGGCGTCTTGCGCGCCCAGGCACAGGCCACGGTGGCGGGAGGGCGCGTCTTTGTTGGGAGCTCTGAACGAAGAGTCTATTCGCTCAGTGCGGAGACTGCTTGCATCTACTGGGCGTTTGACACGGATGGCCCGGTGCGGACAGCGGTCAGCCTGGGACAGAACGGCAGCGGCTGGGCGGCGTACTTCGGCGACCAGCACGCGAACGCTTATGCCGTGGACGCCGTGACGGGAAAGCTTCTGTGGAAGACGCATGTCGAAGAATTTCCGGGGGCGGTGATTACCGGAGCCCCTGCGCTGGCCGAAGGTAGACTATATGTTCCTACTTCCTCGATGGAAGAAGTGTTTGCCGGGAATCCCACGTACGAATGCTGCAAATTTCGCGGGAGCATTGCTGCGCTCGCAGCGGCCACAGGAAAAGTTCTCTGGAAAAGCTATACCGTTGCGGAAGAACCCAGGCCCATACGCAAGAGCAAAGTCGGTGTGCAACTGTGGGGGCCCTCGGGAGCGGGAGTGTGGTCTTCGCCAACCGCGGACTTGAAGAGCCGAACGCTCTACGTGACAACGGGCGACAGCTATTCGGACCCCGCGGCGCCGACCTCGGACTCTTTTCTCGCGTTTGATCTGGAAACGGGAAAACTGAAATGGTCGCAGCAAATGACCAAAGGCGATGCGTACAACGTGAATTGCGGAGCGCCGGCGGAGATGCGCGCGAACTGCCCCGAGGCGAATGGACCCGATTTTGATTTTGGCTCTTCAGCAATTCTGGTGGAACTGGGTAAGGGGCGCCGTGCGTTGATTGCCGGCCAGAAATCCGGAGTGGTCTACGCTTTGGACCCGGACCAGCAGGGTGCGGTGCTCTGGCAGCGGCGCGTCGGCCGCGGCGGACCGGCTGGCGGGGTGCAATGGGGATCCGCAGCGGACGAAAAGAACGTGTACGTGGCCCTGTCGGACGTAGCCATGAACCCCGTGCCTCCGGGAACGCCGGGAGCGCGCGATACGGCCTTGGGCTTCGCGGCGCAATTGGATCCGAAGATTGGCGGCGGCCTTTTCGCGCTGAAGCTGGACACCGGCGAGATTGCCTGGCAGACACCGCATCCGGGCTGTGGAGACAGCCCCGGATGCAGTCCAGCACAATCGGCCGCGGTGACCGCCATTCCCGGCGTGGTCTTTTCCGGCGGACTGGACGGACACTTGCGGGCGTACTCCGCCGAGGATGGCCACATCCTTTGGGATGTGGCCACCGCCAAGGATTTCAAAACCGCGAATGGGGTGAAGGCGCATGGCGGCGCGCTCGATGGCCCGGGAGCGGTCATCGTAGGAGGAACGCTGTTTGTCAACTCGGGATACGCTTTTTTGGGAGCGGCCCCAGGAAACGTGCTTCTGGCTTTTTCGGTTGACGGTAAGTGAACTGGACAAGAGAATTTGTTCGCATGCGCCCCACGCTATACCATAATAAAAAAGGCCCAGCACGGTCCGACCAGTCACAACCAAGGGGGAATCGTGAGCTTTTGCAACCGACTCGCTAGGCTGTCGCTGCTTTGTGCGGTGCCTGCCTCGCTGGCAGCGCAGACCAAGGCAATTCCGGACTGGTGCAAGGCGCTCCCGCGGCCGGAATACCGAACGCTTATGCGCGTTCCCGTCAGCGATCCGTGGTTTGAAGTGTACAAAGTGGCTCCCGGGACGTTCGCGATCTACGAGCCGCACCAGGCTGAAGAAACTATTTCCTACCTCATCCTGGGGACGAAACAGGCGGTCCTTTTCGACACCGGCATGGGCATCGGCAGCATTAGTAAAGTGACCAACCAATTGACGGCCAAGCCTGTGGTCGTGCTCAATTCGCACACGCACAACGATCACGTGGGCGGAAACTGGGAATTTACCTATGTGTTCGCGATGGACACGGATTTTACACGCAAGAACGCGCGAGGCTCGCCTGCGGATGCGCAAGCGGAAATCGCGTCGGGACAAATTTGTGGGAAGCTGCCGGCCGGATTTAACCCGAAAACCTATGCGACGAAGCAGTGGAAGATCTTCCACTTTGTCCACGACGGCTTCAAAGTCAATCTGGGGGCGCGAACCGTGGAAATCGTCGCCGCGCCCGGCCATACCCCGGATTCCATTGCCCTGATCGACCGTGCCAACGGCTTGCTCTTCACCGGCGATACCTACTATCCCGCGCCGATCTGGCTGTACCGCCCCGAAACCGATATGGATGCGTACGTTGCATCGGTCAAGCGTCTCGCGGCGCTCGCGCCGCAAGTGAAAATGGTGCTAGGCGCGCACAACATACCTGTGGCGGATCCGGCGGTGCTGCCGAAACTAGTGGATGCGATCTTGGCGGTGCGCGCTGGGAAAGGCGATGTTGAGGCGGAAGGGACGGGGAAGGCTATCCACACGTTTCAGGGTTTCAAGTTCCTTCTCGCGGAGCCGGCAAAAGGGTTAGATTAGAAGTGTCGAGAGTAGTGTGCGGTGGCGCGATAGATCACGCCCCTACCATTTGTTGTGAAGAGCCACGTGCATGCAGTCCGTTCGTTACAAGCCGATCGCGCTCGCGTTGCTGTTTTTCCTGAACATGACTCCTGGCGCTTCCGCCGAGCAGGCCAAACACAAACACAACGAAAAGACCGACAAAGGCAGAAACGTCTGGAATTATGACGGAGGCGTTTTTTTCGAAACGGATGGCTCGCTTCCGAACGGGGTGTGTTTTCGTGTCCACGGCCAGATGAGCTCGGGCGATTTCTTCAACGGGCTCAAGCGCATCGACACCGATCAATCGACGGTTTTCCAGCGCGGCAACGAAACGGTAACGAAGTTTCCCGATTCCGTCACGGTTTCCTTTTCGATCCGGGACCAGCTTTGTCCTGCCGGAGTCCAGCAAGTGGGTACGCGCCCGTACTTGACGGGCAAAATGATCGAGGAGCTGCGGCTTTCGCTTTATTGGAAGCACGGCGTGGATTTGAGTCCGGTAAAGGGCGTGAGGGAAGTCAACTCCCGCGTGGACCGCATCCAGCCTTACGCCGCTTCGCTTGCCGCGGATTTACCCGCGCGCTACGAGTGGTCGTATCAGTTCGTGGTCCCGAGCGCAGGCGTATCCCTGATGGATAGCCTCGCTCTCGTCTTTCGACCGCCGGATGGACGCATTGCCGCGCGTGTCGCTGCGCGGCTCTGAGGCGAGGGCCGTAAGTCTTCCGTTCCAGGTGAAAGCAGAAATTCGAAATCTGCAAAGGGGAAACCGCGTTTACGCCCGGGATCTTCCGGTCCCATTTTGCGATAAGCCTAGCCCATGGAGCTAATTTTTTGCGGCTCGATTTTGTACATGACGCGAACTTCGCCGGGCTGCCGGAACGGGTAGACCGGCTTCCCAAGATATTTTTGTGAGAGCTTATTGATATGGTCGTCCGCGCCTTTTTCCGTGATTTCCACGACGCGTCCGCGGACTTCGAGGTAGCGGTAGGGATTCGCGGGATCCTGTAGCGCGATGGCCACGCGGGGATCGCGCCGGACGTTTTTGTCCTTGACGCGGCCCTTGGCGGAATTGACGCGAACGTGCTTTCCGTCGAAATCCACCCATACCGGCGTCACTTGCGGGCTGCCGTCCTTCATCAGCGTGCTGAGATTGCCGAAAGCCTGTTTTTCAAAAAGGTCGGCATATTTTTCTGGAATGACTGCGCTCATTGCTTCCTCCCAAAAAAGGCCGTGCAAAACTCATGGCAAACGGATTTCGGGAACGCGTCCTTTGGTCATCAACGGGGCTCCCGTCAGTTTCTGCACATCCTGCGGTCGCCAGCCGGGTGCAACTTCGCGCAGGACCAGGCCCTCGGGGCTGACGTCAACAACCGCGAGATCCGTGATGACGGTGTCCACGCATTCGAGACCGGTCAGCGGATAGGTACACTTCTTGACAATTTTCGGCGCGCCGTCTTTGGTGACATGCTCCATGCAAACAATCAATTTTTTTGCGCCGGCAGAAATGTCCATGGCCCCGCCTATGCCGCCGGAGCCTTTTGCGCCTGGAATCTTCCAGTTGGCCAGGTCGCCCTTTTCCGAGACCTGAAAGCCGCCAAGCACCGCGACGTCGAGATGGCCGCCGCGGGTCATCAAGTGCGCGTCGGCCTGATGGAAAAAGGAAGCGCCGGGAATCAGCGTCACCGGGATTTTCATGGCGTCCACGAGGTCGTAATCTTCCTCGCCTGGCTTCGCGCGGCGCCCCATTCCCAAGATTCCATTTTCGCTGTGGAAGTAAACGGTGATTTCCCCGGGGAGATAGTTAGCGATGAGGTTGGGAATGCCCCAGCCGAGATTGACGTAAGCGCCGTCCGGCAATTCGAGCGCGGCGCGCCCGGCGATTTGTTCCCGGGTCAGCCGCGGTTTCTCCAACAAAGCTTTTTCCCGAACGGTTTCAGCCGGCATAGTGGAGTCCTTTCGCCTGCACGATGCGGTGCACAAAAATCGCAGGAGTCACCACATGCTCCGGCTCGATTGAACCCACGGGAACAAGTTCTTCGACTTCGGCAATTGTGGTCCTCGCGGCCATAGCCATGATGGGATTGAAGTTCCGCGCCGCGAGCCGATAGGTCAAATTGCCCAACGCATCGGCCTTTTGCGCTTTGATGAAAGCGTAGTCCGCACGGATGGGCATTTCCAAAATGCAGCGCTTGCCTTCGAGCACACGCTCTTCCTTGCCGTCGGCGACTTCTGTGCCGACACCGACAGTGGTGTAAAAGCCTTGCAGCCCCGCGCCCGCGGCGCGCATGCGTTCGCAAAGAATCCCTTGCGGCACCAGTTCGAGTGTTACCTCCTTGGCGGCGAAGCGCTCCTGAAAATGACTGGCGTGGGGACCCGGGAAGGACGCAATCACGTGCTTGATCTGGTTGTTCTTGAACATCAGGCCAAGCTCGCCGTCGTGTGTGCCGCAATTATTGCTGATGGCGGTGATGTTTTTGACGCCTTTGCGCACCAGGGCCTGTATTAGATTGTTCGGGAAACCTGCGCCGCCGAATCCGCCAAACATAATGCGCGCGCCGTCGGGGACATCGGCTACGACTTCGTCAAGCCTGGAATAAACCTTCTTCTTCATCGCGCTCTAGAGATGGTTTCCGGCAGCAACCTTGGTTTCTCTTTTCCTGCCGCTTCGGAACTTCACATCCAAACCAGCTTCGCACAGCCAGCGGCCCGTTGCGGTCGCGCTGAGATCGTATTCCAACAAGGCGTGCAAATCGGATTCGTCGTCCACATCCATTTCAAGACGAAAATTGCGGCGAAGGACAATCTGTGCGCTCGCTTGTTTAGCCTCCGCTAGATGCTTTGCGAAACTGCCCGCTCCAAAATGGGAGGGAAACAGCGTAGGGGGCGTGCGTAACAAGGCATTGGTGCCGGTCCCGTCGCGCGAGGGCACGATAGCCATGGCCGGCGGCGGGTATTCGATGGCCAGCAGTTCATCGATGTCGCTCGGCTGGAGTAGGGGCAGATCGAGCGGCAGGCGCAGCAGCGAACGAACTCCGCGCTGTGCACACCTTCTGGACGCGGCATCCACGGAATCGCTTTCGGAAATCTGGCGGTCTTCGCGCAGAATCTCCCAGCCGTTTTCCTCGGCAATTTCCATGGCCGGCCGATAATTGGTGATCACAAAAATCTTCTCCGCGCGGCAAACGTCTCGCACGGCTCGAGTCGTGTCGGTAAGCATGGCGTGGGCCAGTCCCAGTCTTTGCTCCGGTGTGAGCACGCTTTCCAAACGTTTCTTCGCGTTTCGCAAGTCTTTCACGGGCAAAAGGAGCGCGCGCATGGAGCCGCCTAGTATGCGCCTTTCGTGTAGCCTGGGTGGTTTTCGGACCGCGCTAGGCGCAGCGCCGGCAAAGCCGATGACGGATCCTCTTCGCGCCGCTCGAACGCCCGGCGAACTTTGTAGGTTGTGGAACGCTCCGCGGGAACACGGCCAATCTTGCGAATGTGTGCGCGAAATTCCTCCGGTGAAACGTACTCGCCAAATGTGGCTCCGGCAGCTTTGGAGATGTTTTCTTCCATCAGCGTTCCGCCGAAATCGTTGGCGCCGGCCTCCAAGCAGGCAAGGGAAGTCTCGATTCCCAGCTTTACCCAGGAGACTTGAACATGGCAAATTGCGCCGTGCAAAAGGACACGAGAAAGCGCATGAACGCGCAGGTGCTCGTCGCGCGCTGCCCCCGGCCGTGCTCCGCCATGTTTGTAGAGGCGGGTGTTCTGATGGATGAAACCAAGCGGAACGAACTCGGTAAATCCGGCGGTACGTTTCTGAATCGAGCGTAACAACAGAAGATGGCGCACCCAGTCGGCTGGCTCTTCGACGTGGCCGTACATCATTGTCGAAGTCGTAGGGATGCCGAGTTCGTGAGCCATGGTGATGATTTCGACCCAGCGAGCGACCGGTAGCTTGTTGGGGCTGAGCTGCTGGCGGATGCGGTCGTCCAGAATTTCCGCGGCCGTGCCGGGAATGCTCCCAAGCCCCTCGTCTTTCATCATTTGCAGGTAAGCGCCGAGCGGCAAGCCCGTCTTCAACACACCATAGTCGATTTCCATCGGCGAAAAAGCGTGGACGTGCATGGCGGGAAGGGTCCGTTTGATGGCGCGCAACAGGTCGCGATAAAAGAATCCGTCGAGGTCGCGGGGCAGGCCGCCTTGAATGCAGACTTCGGTGGCGCCACGATCCCAGGCTTCGCGGGCGCGGCGTACGACCTCCTCAAAAGAAAGCGAGTAGGCATCGGAGGCTTGCGGTCCGCGGCCAAAGCCGCAAAAACTGCATCCGACGAAGCAGACATTGGTGAAGTTGATGTTGCGATTGACGACGTAGGTGATGGTTTCACCAACGGTCTCCGAGCGCAGATAATCCGCGACGGCTACCAGAGCTTCGAGGTCAGCGCCTTCGACCTTTGCCAGGCGCAAGCCCTGCTCGAAGGAGAGCTCTTTACCTTGCAAAACCGACTCAAGAGGATCGCGCGCGCCGGGGGCGCACTGGGCAAGAGCTCTCGAAAGGCTTCTCTTCGTCATCGCTTCGTTGCTCACACGTGGGAACACGGTCTCATTCTACTTTGGCTTGGCCCGGGACGGCAGGTCGTCCTTTCCGTCTCCTCTTTTGTGTATGGGGCCATCCTATCAAAGCGCAGGCAACAATCGAAATCCCGCGACATTTCTGTCCGCCTTCGTCGGAGTAGGTGGCGCGGGTCGACTTCCTTTGCCGCTGCTTCGCAAGATCGAGCGGGAAAACCGGCGGATCCCGGTTATGATAGGCGACCAGGCCAGGAGGGGAAATGACGCGAGGTAAGGGCCGAGCGCGCATGGCGGCGTTGGCTGGATTGCTGCTGATGCCGTTCGCGGGGGCCACGTTTGCGGATGACCAGGTGAAGACGACCAGCGGAATCGTGGAGGGCGTGAGGGCGGCCTCGCCAGCAGTCCGCGCCTTTCGCGGGATTCCTTTTGCTGCGCCGCCCATCGGAGAATTGCGCTGGAAGGCGCCGCAACCCGTTAGGCCCTGGAAGGGCGTTCTGAAGGCCGGTGGATTCGGGCCGCGCTGCATGCAGGCACCAGTTTTTTCAGACATGATTTTCCGCGACCGGGCGGACAAGCCCATGAGCGAGGATTGCTTGTACCTGAATGTCTGGACGGCGGCAAAATCGGCCGAGGACCGCCTCGCGGTAATGGTGTGGTTTTACGGCGGCGGATTTCAGGCCGGATCGAGCTCCGAGCCGCGCTATGACGGCGAGAATTTCGCGAAGAAAGGGATCATCGTTGTCAGCCTCAATTACCGGCTGGGCGTACTCGGGTTTTTTTCTCACCCGGAGTTGACCAAAGAATCGGGCGTCCATGCATCAGGAAATTACGGTCTGATGGACCAGATCGCGGGCTTGCGCTGGGTGAAGCAAAATATCGCCGCCTTTGGAGGCGACCCGGAAAAAGTGACCATCGCGGGCGAGTCGGCAGGATCGCTCTCGGTCAGCGCCCTGATGGCCTCGCCGCTCGCCAAGGGATTGTTTCGTCTGGCGATAGGAGAGAGCGGCGCTTTCTTTGGGCGCCCGCCAGCGGGGTCGGCGATGCCGACGCTCGGCGAAACGGAAAAGACCGGCGCGAGATTTGCGGAAGCCCTTGGCGCGAACGACCTCGCGGCACTGCACGCGAAGGGTGCGGAAGACCTTCTGAACGCGGCGCAAAAGGACCGCTCGTTACAGTTCTGGCCAAGTGTGGACGGCTATGTGCTGCCGAAAGAGGTAGCCGCGATTTTTGTGGAAGGCGGGCAGGCCCACGTGCCGCTGCTGGCAGGTTGGAACGCCGAGGAAGCAAGCTGGGCGGTGGTCTACGCGAAAGAAAAGCCGACCGCGCATACTTTTCCGCAACAACTGCGCGCGCGGTTTGACGACCGATCGGCGGAGATCCTGAAGCTGTATCCCGCCAGCAACGATGAAGAAGCGCACAAGTCGGCGATCGACCTGGCAAGCGACCTGTTTATCGTATACATCACGTGGGCATGGCTGGAAATGCAGAATAAAACCGGGCAGGCGCCGGTCTACGGCTACGTGTTTGACCGCACTCCGCCGGTCGCGCCGGATACCAAGGTTAATGGAATCTCTCCGAAGGAGCTCGGCGCCCGGCATGCCTGCGAGATTGAATATGTCTTTGGCACGCTGAAGTCACAGCCGAACCCCTGGGAGAGTGCGGACTTCAAGATTTCCGATGCCATGGCTTCGTATTGGGCGAATTTTACAAAGGCGGGAGACCCGAACGGGCCGGGCCTGGCGAAATGGCCGGTCTATGACGGTGGAGCGGATCCCATGATGATGCATTTTGCGGAACAAATTCAGGCCCTCCCGCAAGCGCACCGCGACCGCTACGAGTTTTGGAGCGGTGCGGCAGCTACGGCTACGGCCCACCACTGAAAGATCTGTTTGTATCTTTGACATCCTCCCCGCCGCAAGCGGCGAGGATTCCTACGGCCTCTCGGTTTGTTTTCCCGAGATGGCTTCGGTGGGTTCCTCCCACAACCGCCCTACTTCAGCGGAGGACCCGCCCATAGGTCGTTCGGACAGAAATATAGAGCAGTTCGGAAGGAAAACAAAGAGGGGCCTTATATCCTCGGCCTAAAAACGCCGAGGTTTTACGACCCACCTGGTAATGGGTGGCCAAGCGGCCTTGGCCGCAACGACAGCGCGCCCTTCTAACCAGCTCTTTTCTTATGAAACGCAGCACACTCGTGATCTTGATCGGCCTCGTGCTGGTCGGCATGGCTCTGGCGATTGCCATTGCCGTCTCGGTATTGCACGATGGCTTGAGCGCCAAGGCGACGCCGACGCGCCTGGAAGCGTTTGTAGCACGTAACGCGCGCCACCTGGCAATCCCCGGAAATGCGCGCCTGATGGAGAACCCCGTGTTGGATTCGCCGGAAATACAGCGCGAAGCGCGGCTGCACTTTGCCGATCATTGTGCGATTTGCCACGGGAATGACGGCAGCGGCGACACGCCAATCGGCGAGGGACTTTATCCTAAACCCCCCGATCTGCGGCTGCCGGCGACGCAGAACTTGAGCGACGGCGAACTGTTCTGGATTATCGAGAACGGAGTGCGGTTTACCGGCATGCCGGCATTTTCCAGCAACCAGCATCACGGGGCTGGGAATCACGGCAATGGACAAGACAGTTGGAAGCTGGTGCATTTCATCCGGCATCTCCGTCATTTGAGCGAGGCGGAACGGCTGGAGATGGAACGCTACAATCCAAAAGGACCGGAAGACCGCGCAGAGGAAGAAGAGGAAAAAGAATTCCTGAATGAAGCAACGCCTAAGGCCAAGCCGGAATCTCACCCTGGTAGGCGGAAATGAGGCGGTAACGGCGACCGCCAGGGGAACCATGGAGAAAACGATGAAAGCGAAATGGTTGACGCTCACGCTCGCGCTCGCCTTTGCGGGTGGCGCGGCTTTCGCGCATGGGAACAAAGTGCATGTCAAAGGTACGGTAGAAAAGATCGACGGCGGCTCCTTGCAGGTCAGGACGCCCGAGGGCAAGACCGTGGCGGTGAAGCTCCTGGCCTCCACCGTTTACATCCTGCACACGCGGACCAAGCCAGGCGACGCTCCGGATGCCAATGAAGACAAGCCCGCGAAGCTCTCCGACCTCGCGGTCGGCGACGCGGTAGTGATCCACGCAACGCCGAAAGACGGAAACCTGGAAGCAGAGGAGATCAAATTCTCCGCCGCTAGTTCGAACAAGATGGCCTCGGCCGCGTCCAAGCCGAAGTTCTGAAGCAGTCGGCAGTCGCCGGCAATCCGTCCACCCAAAACGGCTCACCTTGCAATGCCGGATTTGCTCATGCCCGGGCGCGGCATGGTGGCCGTGATTGCCGAGACTCCTCGTTAGTCGACGAGATAGCACGAGTGAGTTTTCAGCACCAACCACACCGGCTTTTCGGCCGCTAGCTTGAGGCTACGGACCGCTCCAGGCGTGAGGTGCACCACAAACGTCACCCCGCAATCGACGCGGGCGATGCACAGGGTGCCTCGCTGTTCGAGAGAAGCCATCCTCCCCTCGATGACGTTGCGCGCGCTCAACCCGCGCGGACCCTCCGATGCCAGCAGGATGTCCCCGGCGCGAATGGCCACCTGCACGCGGTCCCCGGCGGACGCATGCGCGAGCGGCACCTCAATCTCGCAAGCGCTCTCGCCGAGCCTGAGGCGCATCACGCCGTCCTGCTCGCGAAGATCAACAACCGTGGCGTCCAGCAGATTCTCGAAACCGGCGGCCTGCGCCAGCCGCTTCCGGCGCGGGGCATCCAGCACCTCCATCGGCGCACCGTGGCCCACCACGCGGCCCTTATCGATAGCGATCACGCGTTCGCCAAGCGCGTCTACCTCCTCGCGGTTGTGGGTCACATACAGGATGGGAATGCGCTTTGAGGCGTTCCAGGCACGCAAATCCTCCACGATCGCGGCCTTGCGTTCCGCGTCCAGGCCGGTCAGGGGCTCATCGAGCAAGAGCAAGCGTGGTTCGGTGACAAGCGATCGCGCCAGAGCAGTGCGCTGCCTTTCGCCGCCGGAGATTTGCGCCGGTTTCCGCTTCCGCAGGTTTTCAACGCCAAAGGCTTCCAGAATTTCTTCCATACGCCTCCGCCGGTCCTGATCGGGAATATCCCGCAGTCCGTATGCGATGTTTTGCTCGACAGTGAGATGGGGGAACAACGCCAGCGACTGAAATACGTATGCGATGCGACGTTTTTGGGGAGGAACGTCGATGCCTAGGGCGGAGTCAAACAAGACCTTTTCACAGACCGCAATCTTGCCGGCATCCGGGCGCAGCAGTCCCGAGAGGCAATCGAGCAACGTGGATTTTCCGGCGCCGGAGGGCCCGAACAGGATGGTGATTCCCGGCGGCGCGTCGAGAGAGACATCGAGAATAAACGATGCGTCTTCGCGCCGCTTCTTTTGAATGCAGGCAACCAGCCGAAGTGAATTTACTTCGCGGTCCATCGTGTCCACGCCGGGGTCCACACGCGGCGATTCACGGCGTACACCAGACAGAGCACGCCAAACGCGATGGCCAGGAGAAGCAACGCCAGCCGGTTGGCTTCGCCATATTCGAGCGTCTCGACGCGGTCGTAAATGTCGATGGAAGCGGTGCGCGTCGCCCCGGCAAGGTCTCCGCCGACCATCAGCACCACTCCAAATTCTCCAAGCGTGTGCGCGAAACTGAGCACCACGGCCGTGACTACGCCGGGCAAAGACAAAGGCAGAATCACGCGGAGAAACGTCTGCCATTTTCCCGATCCCAGAACCGCGGAGGCTTCCAGCAGTTTTCGGTCCACGGCTTCAAAGGAAGCGATCAGCGGCTGCACGCCAAAAGGAAAGCTGTAAACGACAGAGGCGACGACCAATCCGCCGAACGTGAAGGCCAGGCCATGGCCGAACAGCGCCATCCACATCTTCCCGAGCGGCCCGCGCGGTCCCATGGCGAGCAAGGCGTAGAATCCAACGACGGTGGGAGGAAGGACCAGCGGCAAAGCCACGATGGATTCCAACAAAAATTTACCGCGCCAGTGGGAATAAGCCAGCCAATAAGCCACCGGCGTGCCAATCAATAGCAAAAGCCCGGCCACGCATGCGGCCAGTTCGAATGACAAGGCCAGCGAATTCATTCTTGCTTCTCCGTTTTCCGAGGCATGATCTTTCGTGCCAGGCTTTTTCCTGTTGGGCTAGTTGCTTGCGGGAGCAGAGAATCCGTGCTGCTCCAGGATTTTTATGCCCGAGGCGCTCTTCACAAAGTTCAGAAAAGCCAGCGCTGCCGAACGGTTCCTCGCATTTTTCAGCAAAGCTGCCCCCTGCTCGATCCTCGGATGCATCTCCGGCGGAATTTTCCACACCTTTCCGTCTTTCATTCCGGGAGAAAACGCCAGAGAGAGAGCGATGATTCCGGCTTGGGCGTTTCCCGATTGCACAAACTGCGCGGCTTGCGAAATGTTTTCGCCATAGACTAGTTTCGCTTCCACCTGGTTGTAAATTCCCGCCTTTTTCAAAGCCGAGGCGGCGGCTCGCCCATAGGGTGCGAGTTCCGGATTGGCGATGGCGATTTTCCGTACGGCTCGATCCAACAAGGCATGCCAGCCCTCTTTTGCCAAATCCACGGAGGAATCATTGGGCATCCAAATCACGATTCGCCCCAGCGCGTAATCGCGGAGTGTTCCCGGCTCAACGAATCCTTGAGCCTCCAGCTTCCTTGGGTAGGCGACATCGGCGGAAAAAAACAGGTCAAAGGGCGCTCCATTTTGAAGTTGCGAGAAAAAATTTCCGCTGGAGCCGTAGCTTACGTCTATTTTTGTTCCTGTCTTTTCTTCGAAGTCCTTGCCTAACTCCTCCATTGCGAATTTCAGGTCTGCCGCCGCCGCAACTCGCACCCGCTGCGCTCCCGCCTGCAAAAGGCTGATGGAACAAGGGAGCGCGCCAAGAGCCACGCACAAGGTAAGCGCCGCGCACGGTCTTCGATTTCCATGGCCGATCACGAGTCACCAATCCCGGGCTGCCGTCGTCCGGTCACACGCGCAGAATCATCACCTCCGTGGATTTGATGAGCGCCGCAGCGCGGTCGCCCGGCTTCAGGCGCAACTCTTTTGCGGCATCGGCGGTGATGAGGGCAGTAATGTGCTGTTCGCCGATGGCCAGCGTCACCTGGGCGAGCAGCCCGCTGAACTTCAGTCCAACCACGCGGCCAATCAACTGATTGCGTCCGCTAATTCTACGGAAATACGGTCGCCGCGCGGCCGGGTCGCCCCGCTCGAATTTCATCGGAATCAGGCGGTCGATTTCGCTCTCCGGAACACGGTGGTGCCCGCCGGGCGTCTTCACTGACTTGATTTTGCCGTGGTAAATCCATTGCTTGAGCGTAGGATAGCTGATGCCGAGAATGTTCGCCGCCTCACGCGGCGCCAGCAGCTTCTGCACGTAGCGTCTCCGAAGAATGTACAGAATAGCTCTCCGGGAGATGTATATTCAATACGTTTTTATATGATTAGGCTGTGCTGCGGCCCTGGTTAGTTCCGCAGCGGCTTGCCGGTCTTTAAGGTGTGGGCAATGCGCTCCTGTGTTTTCTTTTCGCCGCAGAGGGAAACGAAGGCCTCGCGCTCGAGATCGAGGAGGTACTGTTCGGTGACGAGCTGCGGCGCCGTCAGCGGTCCTCCGGCAAGGATGTTCGCAAGCTTGCGGCCGACATGTGCGTCGTATTCCGAGGCAAACCCTCCGCGCACCATCATGTGAATCGCCAGCTTTGCCCCGGCCAGGAATGCTTCGCCGAGCACCTTGATTTGCGTGGTCTCGGCGCCTTCCTGCCAATTTGCCGCCCCCCGCTTGTAACCGCCGCGCGCCAACGCCAAGGCCACCTCCTTCGCGTCGGCAACCAAACGATCGCGGTTCATGGAAACCCCGTCCTCGCGCCGCAGATAGCCGAGCTCCCGGCACTCTTCCGCGCTGGTGCCGACTTTGGCCATGGCGATCGCTTCGAACAGCGGCTTCAGCGCATGAAACAAGTCCAAATCTTCAGCGCCGGAGGCGTGCTCGTTCGCGCGAATGAGCATCTCCTTGCTCCCGCCCCCACCCGGGATCAGGCCGACACCGGTTTCGACCAGGCCCATATACGCTTCGGCGGCCGCCTGAATTCTCGCAGCGTGCAGGCTGACCTCACATCCGCCGCCGAGGGCCATGCCCTGCGGCGCGGCAACCACCGGCTTCGGCGCATATTTGACGGCCAGGTTGACGTTCTGAAACTGCTTTACCGCCAGGTGCAGCTCGTCCCACTCTTGTTCTTGGGCTGCGACCAGCACAAGCATGAGATTAGCCCCAACCGAAAAATTCACAGCCTGGTTTGCAATCACCATGGCGTCAAAGTCAGTTTCCAGGCGCTTCAACCCCTTATGCATCATGGCGATCAGGTCCGCGCCGATCGAGTTCATCTTGGCGTGAAATTCGCAGCAAACCACGCCGTCGCCAAGATCAATCAGACTGGCCCCGGCGTTCTTCTCGATTTCGCGCCCAGCTTCTTTCAACGATTTCAGAATGATGATGCCTCCGGGCTCTTGGACTTGCTTCACGCCGCCTGTACAAATATCAAAAACCGTCGTCGTGCCTTTCTCCGATTCGTAAAACCCCTCGCGCCCGCTTGAAAGCACTTTCTCAATCACCGATGGAATCGCCCGGCCCTCTTTCTGCACTTGCGCCGCGAAAGCTTTCACTCCAACCGCATCCATCATTGCGAAGGGGCCGAGGTCCCAGCCGAAGCCCCAGCGCATGGCACGGTCCACGTCGGCTAGGTTGTCCGATATTTCCGGCACGCGGCGTGCCGCGTAGAGGCACATCTCCGAAAGGCCGCCCCAAATGAACTGCTGAGCCTTATCGCCCTTTTGTCCGTCGAGAAGCGGGCCAACCAGGGCGCGCAGACGTTCGCGCGTGTCTTCGATGGCTTTGCCCATCTCGAGCGAGGCGAATTTCGCCTTTTGCCGCGGCCGGTACTCCATGGTGTTCGGGTCGAGCACAAGAATTTCCTTTTCGGCTGCGCCGCGGACCTTCTTATAAAACCCCTGTCCGGTCTTGTCGCCCAGCCAGCCGCGCTTGACCATCTCTTCGACCAGTGCCGGCACCTTGTAGGTTTCGCGCGACTCGTCATTCGGCGCGGTCTCGTAAATGTTTTTCACCACGTGGACGAGCACGTCGAGCCCGACGATGTCCGCTGTTCGAAACGTCGCGGATTTTGGCCAGCCCACCGCCGGGCCGGTGCAGGCGTCCACCTCTTCGACCGTCATCTGTAGCCGGTTCATCAGTCTCAGGGCATTCAGCATCGAAAACGTGCCAATGCGATTGGCAATGAAATTGGGCGTATCTTCCGCGATCACCACGCCTTTGCCGAGCCGACGATCGCAAAACTCGTTGAGCGTCTCGATGACCTCGCGTGAAGTTTTCGGCCCGGGAATCACTTCGACCAATTTCAAATACCGCGGGGGATTGAAGAAGTGCGTGCCTGCCCAATGCTGCTGAAACTCTTCGCTCATTCCTTCGGCAATCAAGTGCACGGGCAATCCCGAAGTATTGGTCGTCACGATCGCGCCGGGCTTGCGAAACTGCGCCACGCGCCCCAGTAGCTTGCGCTTGATTTCCAGGTTCTCCGCAACGGCCTCGACAATCCAGTCCGCCTCGGCGCAGCGGGCTAGGTCGTCTTCGAAATTTCCGATGGCAATCTTGTCTGCCAGGGACGGGGTAAAAAACGCGGCAGGCTTTGATTTTCTTGCGGCTTCCAGCCCCGCGCGCACGATCTTGTTGCGTTCCGCGGGTGGCGCCTCGGCGGACAAATTGGCCGGCACGATATCCAGCAAAACGCACGGCAGTCCGGCGTTCGCGAAATGCGCCGCGATCCGCGAACCCATCGTTCCTGCTCCCAGCACCACCGCTTTTTCGATGCGTCTTTCCATAGCCAGCCTTTTCTGCGGCAAAACTCTCGGAACGACAGGTTACAAAACCAGCAAGCAGCGGTCAAACACGGGCATGGCGCGGCGCAACCGCGCTAAAATAGGGGGATGGCGGATGAAGAAAAAGCTTCGGGACCACTCGCCTGGATCAAAACCGCGAAAGACAAGATTCGCGCGTTTGCCTATCGCGGCGAACCGCAACGCTCGGAGCGCCCGCGCGTCGGTGTGGCGCTGGCGGGCGGCTTTGCCCGCGGCATCTCGCACATCGGAGTGCTGCGCGTGCTGCGCGAAGCGGGCATTCCCATCGATTGCGTGGCGGGCACAAGCGTCGGGGCTTTGATTGGCGCAGCTTTTTGCGGCGGAGCGTCGCTCGAAGAAATGGAAAAAATCGGCGCGGTGACAACCTTTGCCGATTTTGGGCGCTGGACTCCCTCCTGGCTCGGGCTGGCCACGAACCAGCGAATGGAAAAATTTCTCGCCCGATTCACCCCGGTCAGGACTTTCGAAGAGTTGCAGACACCCCTGGCCGTCGCCACCACGGACATTATTGATGGAGTGACCGTCTATTACTCGCACGGCGATATTGTTCCTCCGCTTCGCGGATCCTGCGCCTACCCTGGCCTGTTCGTGCCCATCCAGCACGAGAACCGCACGCTGGTGGACGGCTTTCTGACGGCTCCCGTGCCCATCGAAGGAGTGCTCTTGCTGGGTGCGGACATCGTCATTGCCGTGTACCTGGAATCGGGAAACATCGAGCAACCCCGCACGCTGACGGATATTCTCAGTCGCTCCTTCAATATCATGCAGCGGCACGCGGACTTCGCCTGGCGGGCACAGGCGGATATCATCATCGAGCCGGACGTCAAGCAGTTTGTGTGGGACGATTTCACCAGGACGCCCGACATGGTTGCCGCCGGGGAGGTGGCCGCCCTGCAGGCCTTGCCGCAGATTCGCGCGGCGCTGCGCGGCGAAAAGCGCGACTCCGCCCCGGGCGGCAATCTCTCTACCGCGATTCTGAAATAAGCCGCTCCCTGAATCCAGCTCGGAACAACAGGGTCTCTGATCCTGATTGAAGGCGAAGGACCGGGAGCCGATTCGAACGCTTCGGCAGCAAGCCACGCTTCACATCGTTCCAATTTGAGGGATGGAGTCTTCAGGAGGAAAGACCAGCCGAAGCGGAACATCCGCGCTATGCCCGCGTCACCTTCACCACAACCGGCTGGCCCTGTCCCTTGCCGCGCCGGGTCAACCAGGCAGCTAGTCCTTCCGCGAAGCGTTCCGGTGTAAGGCGAAAGCTGGCTTCGAGCTTTCCATCGGCCACTGGCAAGGTATCGTCGAAATCCGCGGAATTGGTGAAGTTGCGCATGCAGAATTGATCCAGCCACTCGAGCGGGCAGGGCCTGGTTTCGCCCTGAATGACCACATTCACGTTGAATTTTTGCGCATACATAAATCGCCCATCGGTGCCCGGTCAGCGCAAGGGAACCTTCAGGAACTTGAGCCTATTCGGGTCCGCCGGGTGAAGCGAGAGTTTTCCTTCCACGCGCTCGTACTCGCCCAGATAAGCCCGGGACCAGCTTCCATCGCGGACAAAGGGCTTCATGTTGTCATCGTGTTTGTATCCCGCGTACTTGCGATCGGAGAAGAAACTTACCGACCAGGTGTTTCCCCACGTTGGTCGACACTGCTTCAGCGTTTTCTGGAGCGAGAGCAACACCTTTCGCGCCTTGGCCACGGTGTTGATCCTGTCTAGGCTGGTCACCGCAAAAACTCTCTCATTTCGTTCGTCCATCTGGACGATATTCGCTGCATCGTCGCTCTTACACGTCTCAGATGGAGTCTGTGGATCAGCCGTGGGTACCGACACCAGGAGAAACAACCACGCAAAAGCAGCCAAGAATTTCTTGCAAATTCCCAAAGCTCCACCTCAATTGGAGTCTGCTGCACTCCTTAACAGCGCGGATGGTTAGGAGACGCGAGGCCGCTTGACCGAGTGAGCCAATCCCACGGCTTCGAGCAAGCAGATAAAATACCAGCCGATGTCGGTCTGGTACCAGCGCAGTCCCAGGCGCGCGGAGCCCGCGTGCGTGTGATGATTCTTGTGCCAGTTCTCGCCCCAGGCGGTCAGTTGGAAGGGACCAAGCCACCAGACGTTGACGCTCGAGTCGCCTCCCTCTTCGGCTTCGCCAAGATGCGTCAGGCTGTTCACCAGGCATTGCAGATGCAGCGAGTAGACTAGCCGTAGCGCGCCCATCCAGAAAAAGCCCATCCAGCCAAAGCCGAGAATCGGTCCGATGAAAATCGAGAGCAGGATAACCGGCGTCTCCCCCCAACACCAGATTTTGTAAATGCCGCCCGTCATTTCGGGCGCCCAGCGCTTTTTGTCCGCGGGCTCGGTTTGGTACAGCCAGCGCAGATGCGCCCACCAGAAGCCGCCTTGCTTCGGGCTCGAAATATCGGCGGGCTGGTCGGTGACCGCATGGTGAAGGCGATGATAAGCGACCCAGCTGGCCGGATGTCCCGAGCCGTTGAAGACGGCCCAGAAGATCAGGAACTGCTCGACGATCGGGTGGGTTCTGAGCGTCTTGTGCGCCAGCATTCGGTGATAACACACGGTTGTGCCAAGACCGCCCAATGCCGTGGACAGCACGGTCAGGCCAAGAACCTTCAGGCTGGGAAGGGGAAAGAGGATCAGGCCGATGAGTGAAAGCACATGAATCAGGATCAGATAGGTGAAAACGCCTTCTTTGCCGTGAACCGGTTTCCAGAACGGCCTATGCCACGGTTGTGCCACTGGCGCTCGCTGCGTCAAGCTCGTTTCCATGAACTCTCCGATGATCTACAAGATTGAAGGCGCTGGGGCCCGGGTGCTGAAACGATTGGGCACCGATAACCTTACCATTTTCCTCGGTCCAAAGGCTCCAAAAGTCTGTGGAAAGTTGGACAAACAGTGAACCCTGGGTGCGCGTCCGCCCGCCTACGATGGCCGAGAAAAGCGATCAAATGCGCACTCGCCCGCAAAAGATCTCTCCTCCTTTGCGCCTCAGCCGCCCTGGCCGCCGGCCGTGCTGATTTCCTGCCATTCGCCCAACGATCCGACGAAGCCGATTGAAGTCTTACGCCAATGACCGTGGGCGGTCACCGGGCGGCCTGGCTGGAAGTGCGATTCGCTGGGAAACAAGTTCGACCCTACGGGGCGCAGCCTGCTGCGCCCCAGGTGCCCAGTCGCCGCCTCACGCTTTTATCTTCCACAGTATTTGCCGGACCATCCCGAGGAGGAGTTCGGCGTCTCGCGCCGATAGACTCATCCGCCGAATCAAGCGGCGAATTTTTTCCTCAGCCGGCGCTGCCGCGCGCGATTTGTTCTCGCTGCCTGCTTTGGGCTTCAAGTAGCCGCTGGCACGCAAGGCACCAAGCAGAACAGAGGTGAGCCGTTCAAGATCGCCTGCGGTGGCCAGCACCGCTTTTTCCCGGGCGGGAATGGATCTTCTTTCGTGCGCCAGTTCATAGAGACAGACGGCGACCGCTTGGCCGAGATTCATCGAGCGGTGCTCTTCACGAGTCGGGACGCGCAGCAGCCAGTGGCAATGGCTCAGGTCCTCGTTCGAAAGCCCGCGCTTCTCCGAGCCGAACAGCAAGGCTACGCGGTCTCGACCGAGGCGCTTTTGGATCATGCGTCCGCCCTCGCGCAAATCCCGCACTAAGTGTTGTGGGTCGCGGCGGCCTACGGCCGATGTACCGACCACCAGCGAGCAATCCGCTACAGCCTCCGCCAAGGACTTGAATTCCTCCGCTCGGGCAAGCAACGGCGCCGCTCCCACGGCGGAACGCGCTTCACGGAAGACCAATTCGAAGGGGTTCACTACACGCAGGTGCAAGAAGCCAAAGTTGCTCATCGCGCGCGCCGCCGCGCCGATGTTCAAAGGGTTCCGCGTGTTGACCAGGACCACACGCAGACCATCGCATTCGTTTTTGCTGCACAATTTCTTTTCCCGGAAAGCATCTCTAATCTACAGCAACTCGCCTGCCAAGATGCCCCGGTCGACCGAATCGCAACCCGATTCCAAGCACCTGACTTGCCCCGAGTTGCGTGGGAGGCAATCCGTAACATAGACTGTGTTCGGGTAGAATCATCGCGCCCTGCCAACCCGGGCCGTGAATTCCCGCCTCATAGAGGGCTGTTGGCATGGGCGAATCCATTTCGCTCCGTGGCGTCGCGTTGCGAGGGGTTTCACGCTGGGTGCCGTAGGTATCGCAAAAGGCTCCGGGCCCCGCGCCAGAGACTTTGCGCCCAAGCGTCTGCTGACAGGGAGAGCAAGTGGCAACTCCGCTCGAGAGCTGGGTTGAGGAGGCAGCGCGGCTTACCAAGCCGGACCGCGTCGTGTATTGCGACGGGTCCGCAGCGGAATACCGGCGCATGGTCGAGCTGTTGCTCCGCGCCGGAGACACCTTCACACTCAACGAAAAGACTTACCCCAACTGCCATCTGCACCGTAGCTCGGTAAATGATGTCGCACGCACCGAGCATTTGACGTTTATCTGCTCGCGCGACAAAGACGAAGCCGGGCCGACGAACAACTGGATGGATCCGGACGCCGCAAAACGCAAAGTGGGTGCACTGTTCGATGGCGCCATGCGCGGGCGCACCATGTACGTCGTGCCGTACACCATGGGGCCGGTGAATTCGCCCATCAGCAAAGTCGGTGTGGAAGCGACGGATAGCCCGTACGTTGTGGCGAGCATGCGCATTATGTCGCGCATGGGCCAAGTGGCCATGGACCGCCTCGGCTCTTCGCACGAATTTGTTCCCGGACTGCACTCGCTCGGCGACCTCGATCCTATGCGGCGTTACATTGTGCACTTCCCGGAAGAAAAACTGATTTGGAGCATCGGGTCGGGCTACGGCGGGAACGCCTTGCTCGGGAAAAAGTGTTTTGCGCTGCGCATCGCGAGCGTAATGGCCCGGGAGCAGGGCTGGATGGCGGAGCACATGCTCATCCTGGGACTTGAATCGCCTGGCGGAAAAGTGACCTATATGGGCGCAGCGTTCCCCAGCGCTTGTGGCAAAACCAACCTGGCCATGATGGTGTCCGCGCTCGAGAATCAGGGCTACCGTGTGTGGACCGTGGGCGACGACATTGCCTGGATGAAAATCGCCGAGGACGGCTATTTGCACGCGATCAATCCAGAAGCGGGATTTTTCGGAGTGGCGCCGGGCACGGGCATGTTGACCAATCCAAATGTTATGGGAGCGCTGCGCAAGAATACTCTGTTCACCAACACGGCTATGACCGCCGAGCGAGCGCCTTGGTGGGAAGGAATCGGCAGCGAACCTCCCGTGGGGCTCACGAACTGGAAAGGTGAGCTCTGGGATCGCTCCAAGGGCCCGGCAGCCCACCCGAATGCCCGCTACACCGTTCCGGCCAAGCAGTCGCCGAGCATCTCGCCCCAATGGGAAGCCCCCGAGGGCGTGCCGATTTCCGCGTTTATCTTTGGGGGCAGGCGCGCACGCGTCGCGCCCCTAGTCTACGAATCGTTTGACTGGCAGCACGGCGTGTTCGTCGGCGCGACGATGGCCTCGGAAACCACCGCCGCGGCCACGGGCGACGTGGGAATCACGCGGCGCGACCCGATGGCCATGCTGCCGTTCTGCGGTTACAACATGGCCGACTATTTCACACACTGGCTCGAGATGGGGAAGAAAATCCCGAAGCCGCCCAAGATTTTCCACGTGAACTGGTTCCGCAAAGGCGCCGAAGGAAAATTCTTGTGGCCCGGCTACGGCGAGAACGTGCGCGTGCTGAAGTGGATCCTGGAACGCGTGGAAGGCCGCGGTGCGGCGCAGGAAACGCCCATCGGTTATGTGCCGGCAAGGAGTGGTTTGACGCTCGACGGAATGAAGATTTCCGATGACTCGTTAAACGAATTGCTCCGGGTGAATACCGCCGATTGGGAGACGGAGTTGGAAGACGCGAAACAGTTCCTGATGAAATTCGGCGCGCGCCTGCCCAGGGAGATTCGCGAAGAGCATGCGAAACTCTCGAAGCGTTTTCAGCACCTCGTCATCGCTTAGTTTTGCGGACCGCTCGGAAAACAGCCAGGCCCCGTTGCTTCCTATCAGACCTTTTTTTCAGACTTTGCACGAGGTAGACTCGGCCAAGGAGAAATCCATGAGCGCCGAAGCCGCCCGACGCGCTCCCCTCATGTCCCTCGGCGAACTCGTGCGCGCCTACCGTTTGCATGCCGGTGAATTTGGCCGGCCGGTCGCACTTTCCGCCTTCGCTCTCTCGCCCGCCGAAACCGAGCGTCTTTTTTCGGCTTACGAGGAGGATTACCACATCAGCCGTTTTTTTCGCTTCACCGAAGGCAGCGGCAGGAAATTCTCGATCAACGGCTTTTCCGCCACGCACGTTTCCATTGACGCCCAAATCCAGACGATTCTTTGAAGTTGGCGGGAGACTTGGCTGGGCCCTCAGGCGGTGGCGGCTTTTACTTGGGACAGGGCGGCGGCGACTTCTTTCAAGTCGGGCACTACGGGGATGTCGTAATTCTTGAACCAAGCGATTTTCCCCGTTTTATTCACGATGGCAATGGCTCTGCCGGTGATTCCTTTGTCGGCCAGGTACACTCCGTACTTTTCGCTCATGGCGCCGCGGGGATGAAAATCCGCGAGCAAGGAATACTTGATGCCCATTTTGTCCGCGAACGCCTTGTGCGACCATACGCTGTCAACGCTCACTCCGAGCACTTCCGCATCCAACGTCTCGAACTTTTTCATGTCATTCACAAAGCACGCGTGTTCGCTCGTGCAAACCGGGCTCCAGTCTAGCGGATACCACAGCAACACCACGTTCCTTTTCCCCGCAAAGTCCGACAACTTCACTTCCTTCTTATCCTGATTTTGCAGCGTGAAATCTGGCGCGGTCTGTCCTACCGCAATGCTCATGATTTTCCTCCCGTTTCGTCTCCGATTCTCTCGAACATCTTACCGAAACTCCGTACTGCTCGCCAGCAAACCGCTTATTCACGACATCCATCGCGGTTATGTTTCCGCTGACTTTCTTTGCGCTTACTGATGGGCGCCTAGGTCGTAGACCACTTTGCCGCCGACGAAGGTTTTCAGCACCTGGACGGAGAGAATCTCCGCTGGCGGGATTTTCGTGATGTCTTTCGAGACGACCGTCAAATCGGCCAGTTTGTCTTTTTCGAGCGAACCCTTGTTGTTTTCTTGAAACTCCCCATAAGCCGCCTCAAGGGTGTAACCCCGCAGGGCTTCTTCGCGCGTGAGCCTCTGCTCGGGATGCCAGCCGCCTGGCGGATTACCCTGCGGGTCCTGTCGCGTAATGGCTGCATAGATTCCATAGAACGGGTTGAGCGTTTCGCCGGGAAAATCCGAACTCAGCGGCAAGTGCGCCCCGGAATCCTTCACCGAGCGCCAGGCGTAGGCGTACTTAACGCGCTCCGGACCGAGGCGCTGCTCTGCCCAGGCCATGTCGGAAGTGCAATGCGTAGGCTGCATCGAAGCAATGACGCCGAGTTTCGCAAAGCGCGGAATATCCTCCGGTGCGAGCACTTGCGCGTGCTCGATGCGCAGACGCGGATCATGCGCATTGGGCACCTCCTTTTCCGCTTGTTCGTAGGCGTTGAGCACGGCGCGGTTCGCAGCGTCGCCGATGGCATGCGTGCAAAGTTGAAAGCCAGCCTCGAGAGCACGGCGCGTCAAACTGTAAACCTCGGACTCCGGCGTGGTCATGATGCCTTGGGTTTGGGGAGCGTCGCTATACGGTTCGAGAAGCGCGGCACCGCGCGAGCCGAGCGCGCCATCGGCAAAAAGCTTGAATGCACGCACGGTCAGTTGATGATGTGGATCGATTTCCGGCCCGCGCTTGAGCCACCGTTCAACAAGATCCTTGTCCGCGCCATCGAGCATGGCATAAACGCGCAGGGGCATCTGCCCGTCCCGTACTAATTCGTGAAATGCCTGGACCATGAGAGGCGTGACTCTGGCTTCGTCGACGGAAGTCAAGCCGTTGCGGACGCACTCGCTGGCTGCGAGCTGCATGGCGCGCTTCGTTTGGGCCAGGGTCATCGGCGGAATGTGCCTCGCGACTAGGTCCTGGGCACGGTTGAGCAGGATGCCTGTGGGCTCTCGGGTTTTCTCGTCGCGTAGGATTTTTCCGTTTTCCGGGTCCTTGGTGTTTTTGTCGATGTCGGCGAGTTCCAGGGCGCGTTGATTGGCCCACGCGGCAAACGTGTGGAGGCCAACGAGAAACACGGGATTGTTAGGCGTGGCCGCGCTCAGAGCTTCTTTGGTCGGGTAATGCGAGGCCCATTTGCCTTCATCCCAGCCCCAGCCGAGAATCCATTCGTCGGGCGCGGTCGAGGCGGCCCGCTGCTTGACCCGCTCGATGATTTCTTTCTCCGTGGGAATGTCTTTGAGATTCAGCCGGACAAGACTCTGGCCGAGATTAATCAAGTGGGCGTGGGCGTCGATGATGCCGGGCAGGACCGTTGCGCCGTGAAGATCCATGGCGTGAGCGGGCCGCGGATAGAGGCGCTCCGCTTCCTCAGTGTTGCCGACCCAAAGGATGCGCCCGCCCCGGATAGCGATGGCCTGCGCGGAGGGTTGCTTCTCGTTCATGGTCACCACGTGGGCATTAAGAAGAAGCAAGTCGGCGTTCGAAGATTGCGCGGGAACTTCTAGTGGGCCAAAAAGCCGCAAGAGAAGCCAGAATGTAGCGATTCGCCCCGCTGTGCGGCTAATCCCGAACCCGATTTTCATGTGAGTCCCCCTAGCCAGGAGTGGCCCCGCCGCGATCCTGCGATGCCCATACCACCGGCTCGACGCGGCCGATCCAAAACGCCCAGGACAGTGCGCCCAGTAAAGACACTACGGCGGTGATGGCAAAGGCCCAGAAATAGTGGCCCGTGCGCCCCAAGACAAAGCCGGTCAGCGCCGGGGCCACCGCCCCGCCCAGGTTTCCAACAAAGTTCTCGATCCCCGTCCACCGGCCAGCGGCGCGCGGTCCTGCCAGCGTCTGAGTAATGGCCCAAACGTTGGAGGAACACATGCCGAGCGACGCAGCGACCAAGACCACCATCACCGTAGTGAGCTTCGGGCCAGCGAGAACGCAGGGAACCACGAAGATTGCCGCGCCTGCCATTCCAACGCTGGTAAATCCCTTTCGCACCAGAGTCGGACTTGCCCCGGAAACAATCCAGCGATCGGAAAGCCAGCCACAGAGGGCCACGATAAGGGCGCACAAAACATAAGCCGCTCCCATGACGGCCGCCATTTGGTCCATGGAGAAATTCCGGCCACGCACCAGGTAGGTGGGCATCCACGTAAGGAAGAAATAAGACAAATAGTCCAGGCAAGCGAGGGCGGCACAGGTGCCCCAAGCGGAGCGCAGTTTCAGGATCTCGAGGATTCCCGGAGTCTGTTTGTCGCGAAGATTGCCGGAAGTTGCGTGTTCGTCGCGGTGGCGGGGCATCCATTGCAGCCACGGCAAGAGCCAGATCAAGCTGAGGAGTCCGAGGACCAGGAAAAACGAACGCCAGCCATACCTGCCCATCAGGATGCCGCCAAAGAACAGGCCGAAAGCCGGTCCTGCATAAAAGCCGGTGAGGATAATGGAATTGGCAAGACCGCGCTGATCTTCCGGGAAATAGCGGGCGAGGATCTTGGAATAAGCAGGGTACACGACCGATTCGCCGGCTCCGAGAACGAGGCGTGCGGCGAGCAGAAGAGCGAAGCTGCCGACGAGCCCCGTCGCGGCGGTAGCAACCGACCAGATGAAGAATCCGGCTGCCAGCATCCATTTGACATCGAGATGATCCACGAGCCAGCCGGATGCGATCTGAAATAAGGCGTAGCTCCAGAAGAATGCGGCGAGTAGGATTCCGAGCCCCGGATCGGATAGCGCCAGTTCGGTTTTCAACAGCGGAGCAGCCGCCGACAGGTTGCCGCGGTCCACGAAATTGATGAACGCGGAGAGCGCGAGAAGGACGAGCACGCGCCGCATAGCCCGCGAGGGCTGCCGGCGAACCGAGATGGAAGGCGTAGAGGCCATTCCCGGACGCGGGCCATTCTAACAGGGGAATGGTCCCTTCCTGAGGCAGACTTCGCGACTTCACGCTGAACGGCCCGTCAAGCCATCTAAGAATGTAACCCTAGCGCTCCACGTCCCGCCATTTGATATGTAACCAGAGAGTGCTTGTTGTTGTGGCTGTGGGGAAGTGGGAATCCCGAAGGGATTTTCAAGCTCGCGAAGCGAGCGTCTTTTCCACAGCCTTTTCGTCGGCCACTTTGTGCCTGGTTGGACTCGAGTTTCTCCTGCGCTTTCGGACTCAGCCGCCGGTTCGCCAGGCGGTAAATCCGTTCGAGTTTCCTGTCGATGGTTTTTGCTAACTGAAACGGATCGAGAGATCTTCGCAGTTCTTTCAGGATGGACAGTTGCGCTGCGTCCCCTTGCTTCGATGCCACCACCCGTTCGAAGGGGGTCTTCGGACCGTCATAGACGCGTCGAAGCTTCGATCCCACGTGAATCTTCTTCAGCAGCTTCACGGAGGGCAGGTACAGATTCAGCCATAAGCGCAGCTCTCGGCGGTACAGGTCGTTCATGGCATCGACCGCGTTTTGCGTGTCATAGCGTTCCCAACCCCGTAGCTTCCGTACGTGGGTCCAGTTTTTTTGCTCGATATGCGCGTTATCGTCCTTCTTGTACGGACGCCCTCGCGTGAGTTGGATCTGCTTCCGTTCGCACCAGGCCTTCAGATGCCAGCTGATAAATTCCGATCCGTTGTCCGAGTCCAAGCCCAAGAGCGGGAAAGGCAGCATCCCTGCGATCTCATACAAGGCCTGCTGGACAGCGGTTTGCCCCTTCCCTAGCAGCGCCCGTGTCTCCGTCCAGGTCGTTTGCATGTCGGTGACGTTCATCGAATAGCCGAACTCTCCTTCGCCCGAATTCCCAGAATGCGAGACCAGATCAATTTCCGTGAAGCCGGGTGACTTCACGTCCCAGCTATCGGTCTTCACCGGGATGTGATGCTTCAGCAGATAGCCCGGCTTGGTGCGCCCGTAAATCCGCCGCCTCTGTTGGTTCTTCTGGACCGCCAGTCGTCGGTCCATCTGCCGCGGACTGATCGAGAGCAGTTGTTTCTCGATCTTCGGGCTTAACTTGAAGCGCTTGCGGATCCAGGGCATCCAGGCCGGCAGCAGCCCTTTCAATCGCACCGACCAGGGATAGCCGGCCGCCTCCCATACGCTGGTCAGCACGCTCAACAGTTCGTGCCCATAGCTCAGCCCACGCTTCCGGACCGGACGATCCGGTCGCTTCCCAGGTGCTGGACCATTCAATATGCGTATCGCGTATTTTCGGTGGTACCCCAGTGGTCAGGCAACTTCGTTCAGCATTTCCCGTTTCGACTTACGATCTGCTTTGCAATACCGCCCATAAATAACTCGGAAATACTCCCATTTCCCTTTGCGCCCCAAATGAACCCTCCCAAAATCGTCCTTGTCTCGGGTTACATCTTAAATGGCGCGACGTTGTCCCCTCTGGTTACATTTTAGATGGCGCGATAATGGCGCGATACTAACGGTTGACTGCAGCTTTGGACAGGCGTAGGCTGCGGGCAAAAATGGGGGCATGTCACCATGCGTGCTGAAGACATCCCCTTCCTGAAACCAAGGAGGCCGCTGATGGTTGCGCTTACCGCACTGTGGATTCCTATTCTGTTGTCGGCGGTGATTGTGTTCGTGGCCAGTTCGATCATCCACATGGTGCTGCCCTATCACCGCAGCGATTACAAGAAACTACCGGACGAAGACAAGGTAACGGCCGCACTGCGCTCGGCGGGAGTGACGCGCGGCATGTATGTTTTCCCCTATTGCACACACAAAGAAATGAAATCGCCGGAGATTTTGGAAAAGCAGAAGCAAGGACCCGTCGGGGCAATGATTGTGTTCCCGAGCGGCCCGCCTAATATGCCGAAATACCTGCTGACATGGTTTGTGTATTGCCTCGTCGTTGCCATTTTCACGGCGTACTTGACAGGGCGCACGACTCCCTCCGGAACCGTTTATCTGGCGGTGTTTCGCGTAGCAGGCGCGGTGGCGTTCATGGCCTACGGGGTGGGCCAAGTGGTCAACGGGATCTGGAGGGGGATGCCGTGGGGCACGGTGATCAAAGAGGTTTTCGATGGACTGGCGTATTCCTTGCTGACGGCCGGGACCTTCGGGTGGCTGTGGCCGAAGTAGTGACCAGGGCCTAGAGAAGATGAACTGCAACTCGCAACGATTCTTGATCGGCCGAGCTCTTGGTTGCTCACTACTTTTCGGCCGGCATTTTCGACGGCGTGGGCGCAGCAGGAGTGCCCGCGGACGAGGCGGGTTGCGAGAAGGAGCGCACGAGGAGAACGAGCTGCCAGCGCTGGTCTTGCGTCAGGCGATTCTTGAACGAGGGCATCGGCCTGCGACCCTGACTGATTTGATAGAAGATTTCGCCGTCGGTCACATTCCTAAGAAGTTTAGGGTCAGTTAGATCGGCAGGAAGCGGGTAGTGCGATTTGGCCTGCGGGCCGTCCCCTTGGCCCCGCTCCCCATGACATTGCACACATTCGTCGAAGTAGATCTCCCGGGCAGCATTCAGGTTAGATGGCGATGCAGGCAGGGGATTTTTTAGGCTTTTGTATTCCTCGGGAACGACCCAGAGTTTGTTTTCCTGGGTCAGCCAGTAGACGAGGATAGCGCAAATGAGAACGAGGAGGGCGACGAAGAACACTTTGCGCAGCTTGAGAGAGAGCGGCGGATTGGCGAACATGTGAACAGAAAAAATCTTCGCATATCGAGGCTAGAGACGGAAGGGCAGCTTTGTGCTTCGACCTAAAGCGGGTTTCAACAAAGGAAATGGCAGGCACACCAGAGGAGTTAGCCGCGGGAGATAAGCCAGAGGAGTTCGGCGTTGAACAGGAGAATGGCGGCCGCGACGATCCAGGCGATGATAGAAACCAAGCGCGAGTTGGCGAACTCGCCCATTTTCGAGCGGTCGGCCGTGAACTGGATAAGAGGGATCACCGCGAAGGGCAACTGAAAGCTCAGAATCACCTGGCTGAGAATAAGCAGCGAAGTGACTTTGTCATTGCCAGCAATGCCAATCACCACTGCTGCCGGAATAATCGCGATAGAGCGAGTAATGAGGCGGCGCAGCCAAGGCTTGAGGCGAATGTCGAGGAAGCCTTCCATAACAATTTGACCCGCGAGCGTGCCGGTGAGCGTGGAGTTCTGGCCGGAGGCGAGCAAAGCGCAAGCAAAAAGCGTGCTGGCGAAACTCGCTCCCAGGACGGGAGTCAGGAGCTTGTAGGCGTCGGCGATTTCGGCGACATTGTTCAGGCCGCGCGTGTGAAATGCAGCGGCGCCAAGGACGAGAATCGCAGCGTTAATGAAAAGGGCAAAGCCGAGCGCCACCGTGGAGTCAAAAATAGCGTAGCGCATGGCTTCGCGCCGGTCTCGCGCGGAGACACCAAAAGAGCGGGTCTGCACAATACTTGAATGAAGGTAAAGATTGTGCGGCATGACCGTGGCGCCAAGGATGCCGATGGCGATGTAGAGCATTTCGCGGTTGCGAAGTATTTCCGCGCGAGGGAGAAACCCGACAGCAGCTTCGTGCCAAAGTGGATGAGCGAAGAAGATCTCATACGCGAAGCACGCGGCGATGGTGCCAATCAGCGTAACGACGAAAGCCTCTACGAGGCGGAACCCGCGGCCTTGCAGGGCAAGAACGAGGAGAACGTCGAGTCCGGTGAGGAGCACGCCCGCCAGGAGGGGCAGGCCGAAGAGCAGCTTCAAGGCGACGGCAGAGCCCAGAACTTCGGCGAGATCGCAGGCGGCAATGGCCAATTCGCAAATCACCCAAAGAATCAGAGAGGTGCGTCGCGAATAGTGCTCGCGGCAAGCTTGCGCGAGGTCCCGTCCGGTGGCGATGCCAAGTTTCGCCGAGAGAGCTTGCAGGAACATCGCCATCAGATTGCTGATCAGTATGACGCTGAGAAGCGTGTAGCCGAATTTCGAGCCGCCGCCCAAGTCGGTAGCCCAGTTGCCCGGGTCCATGTAGCCCACGGCTACCAGATAGCCAGGCCCCGCGAAGGCCAAAATCTTGCGGAGCCAGTGCGCGCTGGAAGCGACGGGAATCGTGCGATGGGCTTCGGGCAGGGAAGGGATGGCCGCGAACCGGGACCGGTTTACTGTGGGGAAGGAGTCAGCGGTGGATTCAGCGGTGAGGGAGGAGTCCGATTCGAGTTGTGGCGGAGCAGTGGGTTCCATCGCTAAAGTTAACTATGCTAAATAACAGTACTAAACTACACTTAATACGCGTGCATGTCAATGGGACCTTGCTTGTTCTTTGGGGGGCACAGAACCGGGGAAGGGCCGGGATCGAAAGCAGCCGAGCGAGGTCGCGGGGCTTATGGTAAGTTCGATGCAGCATTCCTGGAGCGAATGAGATGGATCAACAACAGCCGGCGCAGGGACAAGTGCAAATCAAGGCAGATGAGAAGGAATTGCAGGGGCAATACAGCAACCTGGTGATGATTCACCACAACCTGGAAGAATTCACACTGAATTTTATCTATATTTTTCCGAACGGCACGCAAGGGAAGCTTCTGAGCAGCGCGATCGTCAGTCCGGGACACGCCAAACGCATCTGGCGAGCGCTGGGGGAGAATCTGAACCGTTATGAAGCGCAGTTCGGACCGATCAAAGAGGCGCCGGAGGGCGGGCCAACGCCGAATGTGGGATTTGTGCAGTAAGTGCAGTAAGCCGGAGGTTAGAAGAAATCGCAGGGGGCATGCTAAGATAGCAGAAGGTTTTTCTGACGGGCCTGTAGCTTAAGAGTCTGTTGTTGATTCTGCGTTGCTTAGGTCCATTTTCAGGCCCTTCAAACCCGCCTTCTTGTACACAACTTGTACACAAAATCGTGACCGCGGGATGCACTGTCAGGTCGGCGCTTAGAAAGCTCGTCAAGCCGCTGCAGAAACGCCAGAATGGGCAGATTTCACCGATTGAGGTACACCGCAGGTACACGGGCGTTGTGAATTAAATCCAAACCCCTGCAGAAGGGCTCGCACTTCCATTACGTTCAATTCGTGCCCGAAATGAAGCGGCCTCAGCGCGTCGTGCCTTCCCATCGGTTGTTGCACTTCGTGTTTTATCTCTGGCTCGGCGTGGCCGCGTCGTGCGTGATCGCGCTAGTGCTCGCACGCATCAAGCATCACAATGTCGAATTGGCCCTCAAATCCAAACCCTACTTTTTCATCTTCAGTTTTCTGTTTTTGTAGAGAGTCTCAAGCAGGTATTTGACCGACGCGCATTCCTGGATTACGGCTTCCAGCTTCGGGATCGTCGCGTTCAATTCATTTTCTTCAACAACCCCGTCCGCTAAAGTGGTTGCAATGCTCTCCAGTGCCGAACCCACATCTTTCATGAGGTTGGAAATAACCAGGAACTCTTTCTCCGAGGTCTGTTGCGGATCTGGAATCTTGAATGCCACTCTTCCCGCCTGTGATTCGAGAACATCCAGAGGTTCGAAATTCCTCAGCAGGACGCAAATCCGCGGCAGCAGCTCCCCAGGGATGGGTCGATCACCTCTAAGCCAATACATCAGAGAGCGGTAGTTCGTTCCGAGCTGCTGGGCCAGGAGCCGCGTATCGTATTCGGCTTTGGCTTCGACAATCTGGCTCAATACTACGGGTAGCGTCTTTGCAGCCACAGGTTAGTCCTTGTTCGAAAGTTTGTCAGTTCAGGAACGGCATCATTTTGAACAGTGAAAGTGTGCATTGTAGCTGAATTGCATGCTTTTCCCGTAGGCGGTTTAATAGGTCATCGAGGCAAGTGAAATTGCCGGTTTATTGAATGCGCTACATTGGCAAATTCCTTGTTGAAAGGCGAGCAGGCCCAGTCTACGATGGCCGCGTATCCCAGGTACAACGCAAGGGTTCTCTTAATCTATAGGATACAATGCGTGCGGATTCGTGGACCGATTTGGCACGAAACCTCCAGTCCGGCCGGGCCTCGGAAGAGCGAAGCTGTGTGTTCCCTGCCTCCGGAGCAGAGCTGGAGTAGCAAGGAAGTGACATATGCCCTTCATGGACCTTATCAAGAAGGCGATTTTTGAAGAGGAGCCGCAGGCGGCGCAGCAGTCTGCCAAGCCATCGCCTGGCCCCGCGGCGACGCGGCCCCGCGATCCGGCTCCCGTATACGTCCCCGTGGGCACGCGCGACAACCAATTTTACGCGCGGCTAGCCAAGCAGACCGACTTCTCCGCCGTTCCGGAACTCGCCAAGATCGAAGCTTTTGCGGCGCCACTCTCTTCGGTCATTAGTGACAAGGCGTTGAGGTACAAGGCGGCCCTTGCCACGGCGCAGTCGCAGGGCGGCTTGACGAAAGATGCGATCTTGAACGGCTTTGACGCTTTGTTGAATGTTCTGAATACCTCGGCGAACACTTTCAATAAACAAACGGAGGATGTTTCACGAACTGAAGTTGACGCGAAAATTGCGCAAGTCAGCGATATCAACGAGGCGGTCCAGCAGAAACAGAAGGAAATCGCCGATCTGCAACAGCAGGCGAAGTCCATCCAATCGCAGACCGAGGTCTCGCGCGCAAAATTGCAAGAAGCCAAGAACAATTTTGCGGCTGCGCTGGACCGGCGGCGCGCGGAGATTCAGCAACAACGTAAGGAATTTGAAACGATTTTGGGTTAGGGAGACGCCATGGCAACCACACCAGGTTCCCCCGTAATTCAGGGTTTGAAGAATTTCTGGCAGCGGCCGGAAGGGACCGTCGGGAAAGTTGTGCTGGTCCTCGGCGGAATCGCAGCAGCGTATGGATTTGTGCAGGTCCTTCCGTTCTTGATCGCGGCCGCGACGGATACGCTGCATCTTGCGATTCTAATCGGGGCGATTCTGTTGCTGATTTTCATCGTCACAGATAAGCGTGTTTTGACGCTCGGGAAGCTCATCTTTCAGAGCGTCATGCGGTATTTGACCGGCCTGTTCATCGAACTCGATCCTATCGGCATCCTGAAGAACTACATCGCGGAGATGAAAAAGAATCTCGCAATCATGGATGAACAGCTCGGCAACCTGAACGGTTCCATCCGCACACTCCAGAACCAGATCGACACGAACCAAAAAGAGGCCGAGCACAGCATGGCCCTGGCCAATCAGGCCGACAAGAAGATGTCCGCTGGCGGTCTGACCTCTCTGGATCAACAGCAGTACATGTCCGCCAAGGTCACAAATCAGCGTCACGCCGCGAGCCTGATCAACATCAACAAGTCGCTCACCGATTTGCGGGACAAACTGAAGATTTTATATGACCAGCTAATCCGCTGGAGGGCCACGGCAGAGTTCCAGGTCACCGACAAGGAAAACCGCGTTAGCGAAGAAGAGATGCGGAGGAAGGCGCTGAAAAAGGCTTACTCCGTGTTCCAGGCGGCCAAAAAGATTTTCCGCGGCGATCCGGTCGCAAACCAGATTTACGACCAAACGCTGGAATACCTAGCAGATGATGCTGGGCAAATGCTGGGTGAGATGGAAGATTTCAATCGTCTTGCTAACAAGTTGATGACCAACATGGACCTAGAAACTGGGGCGATCAACGACGAGGCCGTCAAGCAATTGACGGAATTTCAGCAGAAACTCCTGCCGGCTTCGGTGGCAGCCGTGCCGGACCAAACTTCGGCTGCGCCGGCCAACAAGAAGGACGATTACAGCGATTTGATCAAGTAATGAACGAGTGGAGGGAAGATCAATATGTTTGACAATAAAATCTCGACACCACCAACCGGACACCGCCTGAAACCGGGAGCGAAGATTGTTCTGCTCCTATTCATTGGGGCAGTTCTGTTCTTCGGATTCCGCACGGCCGTTAGCCGCGGTTGGATTCCCGCGCCGGGCATCGCCAAGGCCCTCATTCCATCGAAAGCCTCTTTGCCGGACTTGAAAGAAGCCGTCGTCGCCAACGTCGAGCCTGCGTCCTTCCCGGAAGGGGCTTCGGCTTCCGTGAAAGCGCCGCTGATTCGCACCGAAATATGGGCCTGGAACGCACAGATGAACTATATCTACGCTAATGGCGGTCCGGAGACCACGCGCAACAGCCTGATGGAAAAACATAACGTCAACCTGAAGCTGATCCGCCAGGACGACACCAGCCAAATGCAGAATGACTTGATTGCCTGTGCGAAAGAGCTCCACGACGGCTCAAGCCAGTGTTCCGCGGGCGCGAATTACGTCCTCATCATGGGCGACGGCTCAGGGCAGTTTTTCGCCGCGGTCAATCCACAGCTCAAGAAGCTTGACAATGGCGCCGGCGAATACATCGCGCAAGTCATTGGCTCAACAGGGTATTCCCGCGGAGAGGACAAGCTGATGGGGCCGCCGCAATGGAAAGCTGACCCACAGGCAGCCAAGGGTGGCCTAGTAGCTGGGGTCCTTCGCGACGGCGACTGGAATATCGCCATGAAGTGGGCAGCAGACAACCAAATCAAGAATAATCCTGACGAAAAAACTTACGACCCCGATGCTTTGAATTGGGTCAACGCGCCTGACTACATCAAGGCCGCGGAAATCTATAACGCAAATACTTGCGAAGACCGCAAAATCGTGCATGACGGCCGGCTGACTGGAGAATCCAAGAACGTCTGTGTGAACGGCGTCGTCACCTGGACACCAGGGGACGTCAACGTGGCCCACGGACGCGGCGGGCTCGTCTCCATCGTGTCTTCGAAGCAATATCGCTCGCAGATGCCAGACGTCATTATTGGGATCAAGAAATTCAACCAGGACCATCGGAATGAAGTGCAAGGAATGCTGGCGGCCAGCTTCGAAGCGGCCGACCAGCTTAAAGCCTTCCCGGAAGCGCTCAAGCGCGCCGCGGCGATCAGCGCCAAAGTCTACAACGAGCAAACCGGTGACTATTGGCTGAAATATTACCAGGGAACGCGCGAACAAGATAAGACTGGCAACCTGGTAGAGCTTGGCGGCTCCGCCGTGAACAATTTGAATGACAATTTGCTGCTGTTCGGGTTGCAGCCCGGTGCAAACAACAATTTTCGTTCCACTTACACCGTGTTCGGAAATATCGCGACTCAGCAATACCCCGAATTGTTCAAGGATGCCAACAAGATTCCTGACGTAAAGGAGATTCTCGATACCTCATACGTTTTGGGCGCCTCTTCGATGCTTTCGCAAAGCGGCGCGGAAGCAGACGTTGCCAGCTTTAGTCCTAGCGGAGATACGGGTACGGTCGTTTCGAAACGCGACTGGAGCATTGAATTCGCAACCGGCCAAGCTTCATTCACCCCAGAAGGCGAACGCAAGATGTATGAGATCAAGGACGACTTGGCCATTGCCGGCGCACTGTTTGTCACTTTGAATGGACACACCGACAACATGGGCACGCACGACGGTAACATGGATTTGGCGATGCGGCGCGCTCAGGCGGTACGGGACTGGCTGCAGCGGAAGGCTCCTGCAAACTTCCCGGACAATCGTTTCAGAATCCAAGCATACGGCGACTCCAAGCCCGTCGCATCCAACGCGACCGCCGAGGGCCGGGCCAAGAACCGCCGCGTAGAAATCATTCTGTCGGGCAAGGAATAGAAAGCAGGAGTGAATCCCATGAAGCCAGCGGCCGGAACGGTGGGAACAAGCGCAGCACCAGCCGCAAGCCACGCGACAGCTGCTGGCCGAAGTACCTTTTCGCGTGAAATTCTCGGCGCGTTTTCGCCCAACCGCGTGATTTCGAAGGCGGCGTTCCGGTTCATCATCGTCTTTCAAGTCGCCGTGCTGCTGATTGTTTGGGCTACTTCGACCTACGTTTTTCTGCCGAAACCGATGGATGTGTGGCGGGCCTTCGTTGATCTCTGGACCCATGAGGGACTCGGGCAGGAACTCATCGTCAGCTTCTTGCTCAATGTGCAGGCCATGGCCTGGGCGACGCTCATTTCGCTGGGCCTTGCTTATCTCACAGTCGTTCCCGTGTTCCAGCCTATCGCACTGGCTGTCTCCAAGGGCCGTTTCCTCGGCATGGTGGGGCTTACATTTTTCTTTACCATCATTTTTTCCAGTGGACACCGACTGAAGGTAAGTCTATTGGTCTTCGGAGTGGCGGTCTTCTTCGTGACAAGCATGATCGACGTAGTAGCGCAAATCCCGAAGGAGAAATTTGATCTAGCGCGCACGCTGCGCATGGGAGAGTGGCGCGTCGTTTGGGAAGTGATCGTCCTGGGCAAAGCGGACTCTGCTTTCGATGCCATGCGCCAGAACGCGGCCATGGGCTGGATGATGCTCACGATGGTCGAAGGCATATCTCGGTCGGAGGGCGGTATCGGTGCATTGTTGCTGAATCAGAACAAGCACTTCCGGTTAGAAGCCGTATTTGCGATTCAAATCGCCATTCTGCTTATTGGATTGTTCCAGGATTACGCGCTGGGATTGGCCAAGAAATTCCTGTTCCCCTACGCGGATTTGCAGCTTGAAAAAAGATAGCAACTCATGGATTCGTGAGGACCTCCCGTGCCCGAGCGTTGCACCTACGGCGAAACACTTCTGAAGATTGACCACGTCAGCCTTTCGTACGAAGACAAGGTCATTCTCCGGGACGTAAATGCGGAAATTCGCGATATCGTGCGAGAGGGCCGCACCCAAGGCCAGGTAGTTGGTTTTCTCGGGCCATCAGGCATCGGAAAGACGCAGCTCTTTCGCATCGTCGCAGGGCTGAATCACCCCACTTCGGGACAGGTGCTCGTCAATTCCACACTTACCCCGGTCAAGGCCGGAATGGTGGGCGTGGTGGCACAGAATTATCCTTTGTTTGAAAATCGCACGATTTTCAGCAACTTGTTGCTGGCGGCAAAACAAATGGAAAACAGTCATGAATCCGCGCATGAGAAGGTGCTTAAGTACCTGCGGCGTCTGGATATGGTGGATCAGGCGCAGCTTTATCCCGCGCAAATCTCCGGCGGCCAGCGACAGAGAATCGCCATCGCGCAACAGCTTCTGTGCAGCGAACATTTTCTGCTGATGGATGAGCCTTTCTCCGGCCTCGACGTCGTGATGGAGGCGAAGGTCTGCGAATTAATCAACGAGATTGCCTGCCTGGACGAGCTCAACACCATTATTGTTGTTACCCACGACGTGACCGCGGCCGCAACCGTGGCAGATCACCTGTGGCTTATGGGACGGGATCGCGACCCTGGCGGAAACTTCATCCCTGGCGCGCGCATTCAGGAGACCTACGATCTCATTGACCGTGACCTGTGCTGGCATCCGGAACTCACCAACTCGCCTAGGTTCCTCGAATTTGTGCGGGAAGTGAAAGAGAGATTCCAGACGCTATAACAAGTGTACCCTTGAATGGGATGCGCACTCCTGTTCGCCCCCTATGGCAGAAATTCGAACACGAAACAGCGAACGGCAATTATTCACTCTTAGTTGCAGGATGAGGCCGTAAAGCGCGCGCGATCAGCCCAAGTCCCCCAACGAGCAGGATCAACATCACAAGAGTATTAAAAAGGCTGGCGGGCCGAAAATAAATATGCATGTTGGCAATCACGCCGGCCAGAATGAAAAGAGCCCCAGCTGCCGTAAGGATCCAACCTACAAGGCTCCGACCGTTCCAAAATAGAATTCCCACACCGAGCAACATCGGCACCAGCGTGATGCCGAACGTATTTGCCCCGTAGAAACTCCAATACGAACCAACTACGCTGACTTGATTCGCCAGGAAGTATCCTCCCATGCAAGCCATGACGAAACCGATCACGAAATGACCCAAGCCTCCCGGCGTACCACCCACATCACCCAAAGAACGCGCTTCCATGGTTGGAGAATATCAGATTCTGGGGCTTGAAATTTCGCGAAATCGTTCAGTGGTCGATTCCGCGACAACGCGAATCACAGTACGGAAATCATGACGGGAACCAGCACGTAGAAGGTGAGTGACGGATTTGAGGCTATGACTTTGACTCTCTACTTGCAAAGTAAACGCAGAAACGTTATGTGGTTATATCGCCCCTCCGAAGCTAATAGAGGGCCAGTTGTCACAATTCGGAGGAGAAGCAATCAACGAGGGGCAACGCATCCACTTGCAAGCTTGCAGCAACTCTCGTTAAAAATCAGTTGAAATACAGCCTCGTCCGAGGTCTGTGACCCTGCATATTCCTTCGTGTACGTGTCGGATCGTCGAGATCCGACAAAAGCATCTACACAGGATTGGAGTCGAACCCCTCAAGGGATTGATACTACGTAACTTACTGATTCTACGAAAAAGCAAAATGGAGAAAAACTATAAAAACGTCGAAGCGAGGTACACGGCGGATACACGGACTAAAACCGATCAGCGAGCCTGTAAGCCGAAATCTTCGGGGAGATTCGTATTACAATAAGAATCAACAAGCGCAACTCGTCAAAGAAGTCAATTTGGGCAGCCAAGACAGGTTTTGTGTCACAGTTATTGTACAGTCTCCTGCGAAGGGGAGGCGAATCGCAGTACTTTCCGAAACTAGCATTGCATAGAGCGACCTGAAGCCCAATCAATTGGACCGAATTTTCTTTCACTCGGATGGAACCGGACGAGCCGAGGGTCGCGGGTTCGATCCCCACCGCCCCTACCAACCATCCCATTTGCTGAGAATGACTTAGCGCTTTCGCGCGGCGACAAAAGGCGGCAACGAGAAAAAAAAACGAGCCTCGAGGGTGTGTTGGCGATCACACGAAAACATAGTTTTTTGAACATTCGCCGGGAATCTGTCGTTTCCCATCGACCTGTTTGCCGGGGAAATCGCGCAACGAATCGCCCTCAGTAGCCGCAAACAGCGCAACTTCGCACCGGCGGCGTGATCGGGTGGCAACCATGATCCGTCACGCGAGCCCGGAGAAGTGATCGTTCGGCGCGTCCTGGGGCCTGGATGATGATCTTATCTCCCTCCAACTCCGGCGAGCGTTCAGAAAAATACGGATTCTGATGATCAATGACAAGGTGGCGCCTATGGGTCTCGCGAACAAGAAATCAATTCAATTCCAACGCAGAAGCACTGGCTAATTCTTAGAGGTTAAGGATTCTGTGACCATCAGCGACTTCGCGGCAGGCATCCGTGAGGCAGCCGGAACGTAGCCGATCGATCTCCGCAGTGCTCAGTTTCCAATTCTTTGCATGTGCAAGTGCGGAGGCAACCGCCTGCTCCAATTGGGCTGCCTGCTGAACTGGATTTGTGCCCGCGCTGAAGTTCATTGGAGCGACTTGCAATTCAGATGCACGATCGTGCCAGGCAGTCCACAAAGACTCGAGGCGTTGCCAAGGGAGGTCCTGGCAGGAAGGCCAGCCGTGCTCGCCCAAAAACAATGCCGCCTGTGTGACCGTGATTGGATTTGGTGAGTTCAGCGCCTTGCTTATAACAGGAAGGAGTTCATCTGAATAGCGCACTGCGTGTAATGACCGAAGCACTTGGCCGCCACAATCGTCCTTCCTGTCCCACAGCTCCGAGCTAAGGAGCTTTCCGGCGGTGGGGTCGCCTATTCGAAACAGATATCCCAGTAAATCGGCCTCGACATCGGCAGCGCAGCCCGGCTTCCCCGTCAGTTCTATCAGCCAAGCTTTGACCGGCACGGCCAGATTGCGGCTGGCTGCGCGCAGAATCACCGCGGCAACGCGCTGGGACTGCGCCCAGTCCTGACGCACCTTGGGATCACTGAGCTGCTCCTTCAGAGGACTATCAAGCTCAGTATGTTCCCCTTCTTCCATAAGCAGGATGACGTTTTTGTTAGTCCTAAACTGCGAGCGCTGAATATCAGCGAGAATCGCCGAGCGACATCCTTCGGGCGCATCTTCGCACCAGAGTTTGTATGGCTCAATGCCGTCAAACGATGCCCCTGCCGTCCCGCTGTCGCTCGCCAGAGAGCGAATGATCGGTAGAAGCAGTTGATGTGGCATCGTTTGGCGCGCCATGACAACGAATTGAAGCCGCTGAGCGTGGGTCAACTGATTTTCAGCAGCAAGAACGTTGAATCGAAGCTCAGAAAGGATATCGGGCGATAAAGGCTTGGTGCGATAAGACACTTCTGCGTCGTACCACGCCTGATAAATGGCTGTAGAGCGCTGGGGTCCCGACCGTTTAGGGATGCTAGCTACGAGGAGAGCGTTGGCCTGTTCGAAGTATTTCTCGTGAAGATCCGACCGGCGTTTTGCTTTCGCATTCCACTCGGGCTTGCTCGCGTCATCGGTCGGGTAAGGTGGTAGAACGCCGAGATCTTTCCTGGTGTGAAGGTCGGCCAGGAGTTGCGGAATGGTAGAAGGGACGTTTGTGGATGGATCCGAAAGCGCCGCTTCAAGCTCAGGAATGCAGGAATGATGACTTCGAGTTGGGAGGACTCGCGCAGAGTGGAGGCTACCAACCATTCGGGTCCAGCTGTTTCAGTCCGTAGGAGATAAAGGTGCAGAAGCTTGCGTATGGAAGCTACGGTGTCCAAACGGCCCAGGCGGCCAATAGCACGATCTGCCGCGCCAGGCTCTGCACTGTTCAGTTCAGACTGAATGCTGTTGAGTTCTGCGGCGGCCCAAGCGGGATCAGGTGGCAAAATGTCAAACTCGATCTCGTTGGATTCGAGTGTGAGATGCTCAAGTCCCCCGCCTTCTTCCGCGGTCTTGATACGCGAGACTTCATTGCTGGTGATATAGACGGAGTAATGACCGGCTTTTTCAAGCCGGTATAAGCTGCACAGATCGATCTGCTGGGTTGTCGACTGTGAACTCAGCACTCCCATGCCCCCGATAATCGAGCCCGCCCACCCGTGCTCGAATCTCAGCACATTGAGATCGAGCACTCCATCCGTGGGCACAATGTGAATTTTGATTCCTTGCAATGCCGAATTGGAGCTCCGCTGATACTTATCCTTGGCTGAACTGGAATACCAGATTTCTAAGAGAATCGATTCGCCATGATGGTAAGCGGGAGTCTCCTTGACAAAACGCAATTGGAATGCGAGGTCCTGAGGATTCGAGGCCATCGCACGGGAGCCGAATAACAAAGAAAGGAGTGCGAATGTGAGAAGCAAGCGGCACAACTTGCACCACCCATCTCGAGCGAAGCCGAATAAATAAGCGGCTCGCAATAGCGACTGCAGGTTTAGATGCCGATTTCCTCCCGTCGTTTGCATGGGACATGGAGAGGCTTTCGCCGTGACAGTGGGAGATTCTAACAAACTAAAGGGCAGCGTTCTAATCAACTGAACTGCTCCCGTTGCCACTGTTTTGATCATGAGTTATCCAAGTGTTCCGCGCCTCTGAGGATCGCCACCCGTGTCTCACCATCGACAGCGATTCTAGATTCCCTTCCCAGCGCACATGCTGAAGTGAGGGTTTTGGGCTTGTACCCCACGTCCTAGACAGCGGATGTAGTTGTCTCGCGTGTACTTCCGGAATTCTCGGGGCGGCAGAAGGCGACAATTGGACTTCAAAAACGCCAAATCATTTGCTAGGAGCAAGGCAGCAACATCCCAAGTGTGCCTTGCCGGCTGCAAATCATTGCAAATTCGATGGGCGGCCGGGTTCGGTCTCTACCGCCCCTACCAAAAGTTTCCTATTTACGACGGTTTAGAAATGGTATGCCGACTCTTCCACTCCACTACTAATCTCTCAGCCTCAAGAATCTGGTCGGCAGTCATGTGGTCTTTGGCAAAGGGCAGGTTTGGGTTTGATTCGCCAGCCAAACTGAACCACATGTAAGCCTGAACGTAATCTTTGGGGGACTCCATGACCATCCAGATAGAGCAATCCCAAATGGTTTCTCCCCTGCCCTGCGCCCCCGAAATCTGGAACGTGCTCAGCAGCTTTTCTGTACCACTTGGCGGCTGAGGCGTAGTTCTGGGTTACACCCTCACCGTCCTCGTACATTTGTCCCAGTGCGTTTTGCGCGTCGGGGTCACCCAGTTCTGCCGACTTTCTGAACCACTTCAACGCTTCTGGAAAATTGGTCTTCCCAAACCAGCCCTGTTCATACGCACAACCCAGCCACATTTGAGAACTCGCATCACCCTGTTGCGCCTTTGACAAGAGTGCTCTTTCATCGACCTCTGTCCATTTTGGGGATTGAGAGTTGGATTTCAAAGCACCTTGTTGCGTTGAGTTTACGGTTTGCGGCAAAGCTGGTGACCACTGCACAAGCATGGGAAGGATAATAAACGAAAGGCGCTGTCTCATAGCCATGACTGTCTTATGAAATGCTACACCTAGTCGTATCGGTTGAGCTAGGGTAGACGCGATATGCGCGAAGCTCCCGGTAAGCGCACCAAGGCCGGAATTGCCGCGCAATTGCCGCGCCCTTGACCCTGTCGCCACGCGGCGCTAGTCTGCAAATAATCGAAAGAGGACGACACCATGAAACACCAAATCGCAAGACCCGATCTCCGTGCTCCCTGTAGGATTATCTGCCTCGCGTGTATTCTGCTGTTGTCTATTCTGTCGGTGACGGCCGATGCTCAGGTTGAGCTGCGGGCGGATAGGCAAATCTTTTTTGAAGCCACACACGGTACGCAGACCATAAAAAAGGGGCCTGGAAACAAACTTTACGTCCTGACTCGATCAGTGAAGCCGCCCAGCTCGCTATGGATATCGGATTACTCCGGGTCGTCCATGCGTATGCTTCTCAGCGGTGGATCGGAGCCCACAGACCTTCGTTTCCCGAAGGATCTTGCCGTTGACCGAGATGGAAACGCGATTGTCGTGGACGCGGGTTTGATAAAGACTTTTTCCCTCGATGGAAAGCTGCTCAGTTCCTTTCCGTCAGATAGGCCGCAATCCGTAGGCGTTTTGAGCGACGGCAGGATCCTTGTCAGCGGGTTGCCGAAAGACGGCTTGATCTTCGTCTATGATCGTAAAGGAAATCTGCTTGGGCATATCGGCGAACTCGTAAAGGTTGAAGATGCCCCGGGTCCCGGCTTTAACGCGGTGCTCAATGCCGGGAGTATCGTCGTAGATGACGACGACAACATTTATTACGTCTTTCGCTTCTTGCTCGCGCCTACGGTTCGGAAGTATACGCCAGAGGGAAAGCTGCTAGCCGAATGGCATCCGCAAAGTGCCTATTTGGACCAAGCCATTGAACAGGCCAAAAAAACATACGAAGCGAACAAAGTAAATGGAGCCCCCGGAGGGAATCCGGTATTGACCGCTGGAGCGTTTGACATCGAGACGAAAACACTTTGGGTAGCTTCGGGACCTCATGTCTTGCAGCTCGATAGTTCAGGCAAGACCATTCGGAGTTTCGAGCTTTTGCTTCCGGAAGGAGGACCACCACTTCAAGCGGAAGGGCTTCTCGTGGACGGCGATTTCATTCGTGCCGCAGGGCCCCTTCATGGAACTTTCGAATTCTTGAAGCCGCACTGACCCAGTATCTGTAAATTCACTGATCATCGGGGATCAGCCTTAGGACCGGCTGCCAAACCCCTGGTAAGTTCGCGAAACCGAACATGTGGCCTTTCACGGTCCACAAACGGAGTTGAGGGAGAGCGCCTCTCGAATTGGACCTAAGGGAGTTTTTGCGGACTGAAAAATACGTGGAATGGAGTCGAACCCACGTCCGAACCGCGTGTTTCGATCAGAACGTGATAGCTGGAATTTAGGGCTCGTGGTACACAATAACGATGGCTAAGACTGTCTTGCAATGACTTAGGATGCCGTCCGTGCTCTTGTAAGTCGCTGCAAGTACTTATGAATCGCTCACTGTCACTGAAGTGGCCTCGATTTGAGATTTCCCACAACGAGACTTCTGGACCGCGGTAGTCTTCGAGTACGCCGTCGCTCAGGAACAATAGCCTTTAACGGCAACAAATGAGAATTGAGCACCATCGATCACGTGGATGCGGCCGAAGGTTCGCAAGCGCCGGTATGTTTTTGAAGGCTGTTCTAAATCAATATTAAGGGTCATTTATGCGAGTGATTATTCGATCTCAATGCAACGATTGGATCAACGCGCATTGCACGCTGTGCCAGAACGATGCAACCCGCCACTGCGGCGGCCACGAGTAGGATGGCCACGCCCGCGAAGGTCGCGGGATCATTCGGGCTCACGCCGAAAAGCGAACTGCTCATCAAGCGCGTCAGAGCGAATGCGGCCGCAAGGCCGAGCACAACCCCGATGCCTGCTAGCCTGAGAATCTCTCCAACAATTACTCGGAGCATTTCCTCCGGTTCCGCGCCGAGCGCCATGCGAATACCAATTTCAGGCGTTTGCTGCTCCACAGAGTACGAAATCACGCCGTAAACACCTATGACCGCCAACAGGAGAGCCGCGACCCCGAAGCCCGCGTAGAGGGCGACTACCCAGCGGTCGTCAGCCAGCGAAAGCGAGACAATTTGATCCATTGTCCTTACCTGATTTAGGGGCAGATCGGAATCGACCGACTGCACCGCTGCGGATATCTCCTTGAGCAAGATACTTGGATTACCGCTTGTGCGGACGGCCATCCACACAATGGGTCCAGGGGCCTGCCAAAAAGGAACATCGATTTCGGGGACATCCGTTTGCCGTGGACCTTGATTGCGCACGTCGTGGAACACGCCTACGATTTCGCGTGCGACTTGCGGACCCCACTTCATCGCCACAGCATCCAGTTGCCTGACCGAAACCTGTTGCGCGATCGGATCAGCGTTCGCCAGGTAGCGTCGCACGAATGCCTCATTGACGACGGCCACCGGAGCGCCTCCCGCAACGTCTTGGTCGCTGAAGGCGCGCCCTCGGTCGATACGAATTCCAAACGTCTGGAAATATCCAGGGGTGACGACGTTTAAACCCACGACAGGACGCGACCCAAGCTCGCTCGCAGGCCGACCTGCAATGCTGAAGGGCACTTGCAAGGCGCGACGCATGGGCAAATTGACCGAGACCCCGGTGTGGATCACTCCGGAAACTGCCGCAACACTTGAGAGGATCCGACGATAGTAGGCAGTGATCTGCGAATCGTTCGCGAAACTATGTGGGAGGGTCAGGAGTCGAAAAGTCACAACGTGGTCTGTGCGCACACCTCGGTCTGGGCTGGTCAAATTCCAAAAGCTCCGAACAGCAAGTCCAGTCCAATTAGTAGGCAAAAGGCAAGGGCGAATTCCAAAACGACCAACACGCGGCGAAGGCGGCGACTCCCCGGGGCCAAAGTCGAACGGCCGCCACCTTTGAGCGAGTTATTAACGTTCAGAGAGGAGGCTTGCCAAGCTGGCCCGATGCCAAACAACACTCCGATAAGATTGCTGCAACCAGCATGAAGAGCAGCACGGGTAGGTTCAGACGGATATCGGCTTCAGACGGGAGCGTATCGACGGGAATCATTACCAAAATGCCCTTCAGGATTAACTTCGCGATTCCGATCCCAGCCGCTCCACCAACAATCGCCAGCATTAAGCTCTCGGTGAGAAATTGGCGAAGGACTCGCGTACGGCTCGCACCTGCTACCAACCGGATGACGATCTCTCTTTCTCTCGTGGCGGCACGGGCAAGCATGAGATTAGCCACATTCGTACAAGCAATCAGCAACACGAAGCCGACTGCGCCTAAGAACAGCCATAGCTCGGTGCGCGTGGTGGCCGGAAGGAAGTCGTTGTGCATCGGCTCGACACTCACACTCCAATTCTCATTCGAACGAGGATGCATAGCCGCGATGCTTTGTGCCACGACGTTCATGTCCGCCTGGGCTTGTACCAGCGAAACACCCGGCCGCAATCGCCCCGTAACGAAGACAGAATGATGTTCGTAGTCGATCTCATCGCTCTTGAACGCGAGCGGCACGGTAAGATCGTCAACGCCGCGATCGGCAGTCCCCGGAGGAAGCATCCCCACGACGGTGTAGAATTCACCATCGAGTCGAATCTGCCGCCCTACAATGCTACCGTCGGCGGCAAACCGTCGCACCCACAGCTTGTGGGTCAAGATGACGACGTGATCCTTGCCTACTTCGCCCTCTTCAGGCAGGAAGTCACGGCCCAAGAGAGGACGCTCACCTATTATAAGATCCGATAAGCGTCTGGCGTGACCCTCAAGGAATACACTACTTCAGGAGCAGCGCCCGGTGACGCCAAATTGAACTCCGTCTCGGCCCAAGCATAGATGTCCTGAAATACTGAACTGTTATCCTTCCAATCGTAAAACTCGCCCACAGTCACCATGTTTTTTTTTGCCATTTAGTTTGGACCATAGCATCACCAATTGGTCTGGATGTGGATAAGGCATCGGCTGCAGCAAAGTGCCATAGACAATACTGAAGATCGCGGCACTCGCACCGATGCCGAGTGCTAGAGTGATGACCGCCACGACGGTGAAGGTGGGCGATTTCACGAACATTCGGAGGGCGTAGCGAATATCGTCCATCACGTTGGACATGTACTCACTTCCTTCAAGTGGCCAAGACTGCCTCTAGCGACTCCAGAGGCAGGAGCCAAAATTTCGCTCTGGCTCAAGCCCGTCGACGAATAGGAGCTCTCTCCGCCACATGCCAACGCCGCGACTACCGCGAGGAGACGAACGTCGTCTCCACGTCGTTGACTCGTTCTTCAGTGATGGACACGAATCGGATCTTGGAGAAGTCCACACAGCCGCACGTCAGCTTCGCAAGTCAATTTACGTTGCGGAGCGACCTCGATTCAGAACCGTTTAGGGAAATTTGTAAGCCGTACACGGCGCCGTTGCCATGCTTCATAAACTCAATCCAGCTGTTTTGCGCCTCTGAGAAGGCAAACCTGGCCCCGTGGACCTGAACCAACATGGACTTTTGTTTTCCCGGAACTTCGATCGCAAGCCGTCCGTCTTGAGCCGTGACCACCACCGCTAGTTTGTTCGGCACGTCCGTTGAGTACACCCCAACGTAAAGGTGGAAGGTTTCCTTCCGTATCTTTGCGGGGGCAAAGGGTTGACTCAAGGGTTGAACGAGGGGAGGAGTAGTTATGGTTCGACCTAGCTTACCTGTGGCCTCCAATCTGGCCTGTTCCTGAGATACAGGAACTCTCGCCGAAGAGTTAGGTTCGGAGGGCATGGGCTTTCCGGGCCATGGGCGGTCTTGCTCCGAGGATTTTCTTCGAGCATCCAATCTGGCTTGTTCCTGAGATACAGAATCCTTCGCTGAAGAGATAGGCTCGGAGGACATGGGCTTTCCAAGCGATGGACGGTCTGCCTCCGAGGAATTTGCTCGGGGTTCTATGGCGTCGGATTGTGTCCTTGGGTGCCCGCTCGGTTGTGTTGGGGGCACATTGGGAGCGCCCGCCGGAAGTTGGGCATTGGAGCTGGCTGCGGGCTCAAAGCTGACCGAAGGTAAATGGACGGAATGGATCCTACTGTGGCTAAGAGCGAGAAGCACTGCGGAACACGCAATCAGTGTCAGAACTGCTCCCCCAATCAAGGCGCTCTTTCGAGGCTTGAAACTCTCCAACGTATAGAAGGCGGGAAAACCGCCTACACTGGCTGGTACGCTCGCACTCTCTTCTTCTTCCCAGTATTCCGAGCGCATCGTCCACTGTCGCACGAGCGAGATGAACGCGTCCGCCACGAGTTCCGCGCTTGCCGCCCTTCCTTCGACATGGTCGAAGATTGACAGCATCTCTTCTGCGAAGCGTTCGCGGAAACGTGAGGGATGGAAACGAAGTAGCCCACGATAGAAGAGCCGAAGCATTATGCCCTCCTTGGCTTGGCAGGCTGCAAGCGCAACTTACCTTCGCGGACTACGCGTTCGAGGCGCGCCACTTCGCCAGCAAGGACACCACGGCCCCGCGAAGTGAGTCGGTAGTAGCGTCGTCGCGGATCGTCATCCTGGGCACGGTGGCCAAGCTCCTGGATAAACCGTCCCTCGATCAACTTCTGCAGATTGTCATAGAGCGTACCTGGCCCCAACTTGTACTGGCCTTGTGACTGTCGCGATACTTCCTGCATGATGCCGTAGCCATGCAGATCATCACCCGCAAGCGAGAGCAGAATGTGCAGCGTCGCAGAAGACAATGGAAGAAACGAGTTCAGGTCCTCTTTCATTGGTCGGAGTCCGTTATATCGCCCTCCGAGTGATATGTCAAGGCAGCCTTGACCGAGAACCGCGCCGCGGAGACACCGAAGCCCCAAACGGGGTTCGAGGAGAACAAGTAATGGCAACACAGCACTTCCTCGAAGCGGACTGGGGAATATCCGCAAACTCAATGTCCAAATGCTGCCGATTCCTTTCACCTTTCTTCTGGGAACGATAGTCGCAATTTGACGACATACGGATCTGTGCTGTCGTTAGACTGTGACGTTCGGAAAGTGCCTAGAGTTGCGGGAAATCCGCCGCTAGCTTCGCCAAAGAAATAAGCCTCGTCTTGCAACCCAGCAATCACTCCGTTGCCGCGTTGGATACCATACCCCTCAATGGCATCGGTTCCCAAGAAAGTCGAGAAAAGCAATTGGCCGCTCTCGGGGTTAAGCATGGCGAGAAAAGCCTGCGTAGCTTGACCACCGCGATGCCGGAAGGCGTCGACCGTGGTGGGGAAATCAGGTGAATCGGAATGGCCAGTGAGCAGGAGCATGTCGCTTTTGTTAACAGCCAGGCCTCGAACCTCATCAAAACCTGAACCTCCAATAGCAAAATCTCGTTCAACAGAACCGTTCGCCGCTAGAACGACAATCCATCCGTTACGATGCCCCGTAAAGCCGGCTATGGCCGGCGATTCTGTCCAGCCCGCTGCAATAGTTTTGTCCGTGGGCGTCACTCCAACTGTCAGAAGCTGGTCAGTTTGTTTGCCTCCCAGGCGCTTCGCCATCAGAAGCTTCTTGCCGGATGAATCCAGCTTCGCCACGAAACCATCGGTGCCGCCCAGTGGCGAATTGTCAGGCCAAACAGCAGAACTGGTGTTGCCAGCAACAACCAGGTTCCCTTTGCTGTCGATGGCCATTGCGTTGATTGCCAAGCTTCCTCCGCTCCCAAGGTAGGTCGCGTAAACCATCTTCCTCTTGGCTCCGAAGCAGGCGAGAAAACCGCTGCCTCTGCCGGTAAACTCCGTTTGCAAAGCATCTTTTGTGACAGGAAAGTCGTGGGAGGTCGTCCATCCGGCAACCCATATGAATCCGCTCGAAGTGCCAGCCATCCCAGTGACCGTTTCATCTCCTTTGCCTCCCAGAAAAGTTGCGTAGGGAATTTCGCGACCGTCATCGCTAACCAGGACGAGGAACGCATCCCCTGCCCCGCCAGGCGTGCCTCCCTGAAATTGGCGCTGTTGCGCGTTCCGCGTCACTGGAAAATCCAGAGCCGTTGTTGATCCAGCCACCCATATCTGACCGTCGGGCCGGAGAGCAGCGGCGGTGGAAAAGGTCATGCCGTGGCCACTGATAATGGTTGAGTAGACCAACGAACTCGCATCCGGCGCTAGCTTAGTAACGAACGCAGCCCAAGACAGATTCTGCGCTTTCCTGTGACTGGTCGTGGCCGGAAAATCCTCCGAGTAAGTGCTGCCGACTACGAAGGCGTGCCCCGTTGCGTCCACGGCTAGAGCGGCTGGAAGATCCTTTGAGCCGCCACCAAAGCGCACCGCATACACGACAATTGAGTGGTGCCCCGCGCAAACAAGCACACTAAAAGTTGCGGTTAAGAGCCCGCACACAAGGAGACGTCTCGCGATCATTACGAGCCTGGTGGCTTCGGAGGAGGTGGCGGCGGGGGCGGCGGACCGGGGAGGGGAGGCGGAGCCTCCAGAGGGCTGAGCTTCTTCTGCGCGGTTGTCCGGTGCTGTTCCTGCTGTTGATTCATTGCCATAACTTGGTCTACGAGCGCATCTGCCTTGTGAAGGAGAGCCTGCGAATCCTGATCGGTCTTCGCCAGTTCTGCTTCCATGCGATAGAGAAGATTCAGCATTACTAGGGGTTGGCTCGACTGAGTGTTATTTTGGATTGCCCGGTTGAGTAAATGCACTGCGGTCTGGATTTGAGGTTCAAATTCGCTTCGCAGAGACTCCCGAATCCCCTCGTCACCGATTCGCGCAGCATTTTCTAGCCGAATGTTCCGTTTACGCTTCTCGGCCTGAATGTCAAAGTGGATTTGCATCGCCGCAATGGTACCGGATGCAGTGAGGGCATCACTGTCGTTCGGATCGTTATGAAGAAGAATGGCGAGAGTCTTCTGCGAGTCCTGAGCCCGTCCGTCCATCGCATAAATCGCTGCCAGATCCCAAAGAGCGAGTCTACTTTCCGGCGACTTCCTGAGGATATCCTTCAGGGTTGTCTCGGCAGCATCAATTCGTGTTCGAGCCTCGGGATCGTGCGGGTCGTGCATGAACCAGTGCGCCTGGGCATTGGCTAAGTGCAACTGAAGGATTAGCGAGTCCGGCGATTGGCTGACGGCTTCGTTGAAGTATTTGACCGACTGCCCGAAGTCCTCTCGCTCGTACGCTTCAATTGCGAGCTGGGCAGGAACCGAGGGTTGGCTGGAAGATTGGGCGCACTTGCCTGCTACATTTCCCGCCGCAAGCAGGCAGGAACTTAGAAGGAACACGCAAACTAGAACTATATATCTAGGACTTAATTGCATTTTTCTCATGTGAACCTCGCTTCTTTTTGAAGTTGTATTGGATTGGTTCCGAGCTATCTCCGGTTCGGTGGAGGAGGCGGGGGCGGGGGAGGAGGAACCCGCAGCTTTTGTATACGGGGTTCCGGCACCGCGCTCATCCACAGAAACGTTCTACGACCCGATGAAAACAACAGTGCAAATAACGTCGATGCGCCCAGGATCAGGCAACATTTGTGCCAAGCGCCCAGACCTCTGCCGCGTAATGATGAGAACGAGATCAGGGCACGGATTCGACTCTCGAGCGTTGCACTCTCAGAAATGCCCAAGGCAGGAAGTGGAGACGCCGAATCTCTTAGGGCCGCCGCTACGTCCAGAAGACAGCGCGCGTAGTCTGTTGCAGGAAGTATCTGGCCGCTTACACGTGCGTCACAGGCCATCTCCCTGGTTTCTGCGAGCTTGCTGCGGAGCCAGTACGAAAATGGATGGAACGCGAGCGGGACCAGCATGAATTCGGACAACAGATGCAACAACATATCGCCGCGCTGGACGTGGGCGAGTTCATGCGCGACCACGGATACAAGCACTTGGCGGCTTGGGGGGAGGAAAAAAGCTGCTGGAATAAGGATGAAGGGATGCCTCACACCACAGGTAAATGGACCCCACGCCGACGTTGATGGTCCCGTTGAGAATACCTGCGCCCGATGTCGCTTCATGCTCAGAAGCAAATTTTTCGGAAGGACAGATTCAAGAATCCCCGGATCAACTCGAATCGCTCGACGCCTCAATCGCTTGGCAGCAACTCCCCCGTGTAATAGGAGAAACGCGCGATACAACGCAGGCGCTAAGAACGCCAGAACCAGTAAACGCATCCCGCCCGGGCCATTCAGGCGGGCCGGCACACCGATCGCCAGACCACTGCTCATTGTTTTAGAATCGCCCCACAGGCCGAGAAACGCTCCGAACGGAGCAAGAAACCCCAGGCTGAGCGCCGCCAGCCACAGCCTGTGGCGTATGCCTGCTGCCAGGTTTGGATCAAGGCGGAGGAACAGCCAACAACAGAAGAAACAGACTGGCAACGCCCAGGCCGCGTTCAAGAACCACGACAAGATGATTTGTTCGAGTGCGCTCATTGCGTCTACTTCCGACTTCGTCCGTCAGCGTCTTCGACTAGTTTTCGCAACTCCGATAGCTTTTGGGGAGATAATTGCCGTGATTTCACCATAGCCAGAACCACTTGTTCCGCCGATCCACCAAAAAGTTTATGGACAAGATCGCCTAGCGCAGTGGATGCGGCATCAAAACGCGAAATCGCAGCTTCGTAATGATACGCCCTGTCTCGCAGCTTACGACGCACGCCACCTTTGCGATGAAGAACGTTCAGAACTGTTTGAACGGTTGTGTACGCCAGCGGCCGACTGGGCGGAAGGCGATCGATTACCCCTTGGACCGTGCATGCGCCGGAGTCCCACAGAATGTCCATCAGCTCAAGCTCGGCTTCCGTGAAGCGTCCTGGTTTTGCCTTGTTAGCCATACAACGCGGACTCTAGCGAGTCCCAATGAGGTTTGTCAACTATATTTATAGGACTTCGAGAATAAAATCCGCCTCAAGGGGTTGGTTCCTGCCATGCCTTTCTCACAGCCCAGGAAATGCGAGGGGCAACATGGCACGTGAGCCCGGAGTTCCCGCCTCCCACAAAGCAGTAACGGCGAGTTCAGGACACTCTGGCGGTTCTTTCCGCACCGTTCGTCTTGCTGCTCTAAACCTGCGAGCCGGACATCTTCGACTGAGCTCCTAGCGGTTCGCGGAAAGGATCCATCGGAATCGGCGAGTACTCGACCTCGATGATCTCGAGATGCTCCGTCTTCGCTGGCGCGCGCAGGTCCACACGGTCGCCGGGGCTCGCCTTCATCAGCGCATTGGCGAGAGGCGAGCGCCAGCTGATGTAGCCGCGGTCGAGGTCCACCTCGTCGATGCCGACGATCGAGACGATGTGTTCGAGGCCGGCGGCGTCCTTGTAGGTCACGGTTGCGCCGAAGAAGACGCGCGTAGCGGCTGACCCTGGCCGCGGAGCGGCGGGATCGACGACCACGGCCGCGTCAATGCGTTTCGTGAGAAAGCGAATCCGCGAATCGATCTGGCCTAACCGTCGCTTGCCGTAGAGGTAGTCGGCGTTTTCACTGCGGTCCCCGTTACTAGCGGCCCACGCTACAACCTCCACCACCGCGGGCCGCTCGCGACTCAGTAGGAACAAATGCTCGTCTTTCAGCCGCTGCAACCCGGCGGGCGTGATGTAGTTCTTGAGTGTCGGCCCCGCTTCCTCGCGCACCGGTCCTCGGAGCGGCCGCTTTGTTCGCATTTGCCAATCTGTCATGGGATTTCGTGTACTTGTGGGTGACCCAACCTCGGAAGGTCCGCTCCTCGGTTCCGATAATTCCTCGCAAGGTAAACGTGACGTTACGCGGGCTAGACGTTGAATGATACATCGGTCTTTCCTGTGGCACTCTTAGAAAATGCGTGACCCGTCCGATTGCATATCAAGGCAAAGAAGTATGCGGTTCTCCTAAGCGATGAGCCGATGAGGTGCCCATTTCCAATGAATTGTTTGTTTTCGACCTGTAGGCTCACGCTGATTCCGGGCGGTTGGTCGGCAATCGGGAAGTTGGACCGCAGGTACTCTCGTTCGGGGTCGATCGGATTCAATGGTGTTAGAGCCGATGAGGAACCACGCCGAGAATTGTTTTGAGTTATAGGCTCAGGTGGCCGTGATCTCGGCGTCGTTCTAAGCTCAATTCCCTAACTGTAGGGCTCGTTGCTTTTTAGGTGTTTATCTTCGAGCGACCCGCATTGTGGTTCTGTTTGTTGATCGGATCTACGCGAAAACACTGCACTTCCTGGCTGAGCCAGTACATCTTGACGCTGCGTGGGCTGGACCCTCCGCGATAGACGGAACTCTGATTCAGGAGATCGTGCACAGTAAGTGGACCGGAGAAGTTGCTGTTTTGTACCGAAGCGCAGATTCCGCACAATTGCGAAATGCGCTGAACTACCGTACAATCAGATACTTGTGAGCGGTTCCCCCGCGAGGTTGGGGCCTGTAGCTTAAGAGTCTGTTGTTGATTCTGCGTTGCTTAGGTCCATTTTCAGGCCCTTCAAACCCGCCTTCTTGTACACAACTTGTACACAAATCGTTGACCGCGGGATGCACTTCAGGTCGGCGCTTAGAAAGCTCGTCAAGCCGCTTCTGAGTCTGCGCTGTTTGTTTGCTGGAAACTTGAGCTTGACCTCTCATTTCGATCACAAAGGGAATCATCCCACCGGCTTTTCGTAGGGGAATTCTGGAGCGGAATAACTTCCGGTTGGGCCGTTAATTCGGGAGTGGCCGCAAGGGCATCCGCGAAGCCGACTAGGAGGACGCATTTTGATCAAACTCTTATCTAAAGACCTTGCCCATCAGGTGCTGTGGGGTTTCTTCAATGCAGTATCCAAAGCACTTCTCATGCTAGCCTATTTCCCATGCAGCGGCCTCTACAGCACATGCTTCTGGTGCCCCTAATACTGACGAGCACCGCGAGTGCGTATGGACAAACCATAGATCTCGCCATGCGCAGGCAAATCGATCAGGCCACCCAACGATGTCTCCAAACCGATGGCACACCCTCGGCATCTGTAGCAATCGTAGTGGACGACCATCTTGCCTACGCCAACGCGTTTGGAGAGGCAGTGCTGACGACGCATCTGCCGGCCTCAACCGCGACTCGATATCAGCTAGCCTCAATCTCCAAAACTTTCACCGCGCAGGCGGTTTTGCTGCTGGTGGCCGATGGCAAACTTTCGCTCAATGATCCGGTCCGTCGTTGGTTTCCCGATCTGACAGGCGCTTCTCAAATCACTGTCCGGGAGTTGCTCAACCATACCTCCGGCTACCCTGACCACTATCCTCAAAGCTACCCTGCTGGCCCAAAAGGGGCTGCGGCATCGCCAGATCGCATCATCAACGAATGGGGACACCATCAACTGCTCTTCTCACCGGGAACACAATTCCACTACTCCAATCTGGAGTATGAGATCGCGGGGCGGATCGTTGAAAAAGTTTCTGGCGAGCCGCTGTTCCAGTTTATGCAGGAGCATATCTTCGGGCCGCTCCAAATGACCTCGACCATGGACTTGGATACGATTCCGGACGGTAGTACAGCACTGGCAACCGGCTATGTCCAAAATGCGCTTGCTCCATTGCAGCCTGCGCCCTATGAGGGACCGGGGTGGTCCTTTGGCTCAGGGCAGGTCGTGACTACGGCTGAGGACGTCGCACGTTGGGATGCGGCTTTCCTACAACACCGCGTACTTCCCGAACGGGAAGCAGCGGAAGAAGTAACGATGGCGCGGCTTGCGAATGGCGGGACCTACCCATCCGCGCTTGGTTTATTTGTTTCCCGGGAAAATAGCCCAATCCGTTACTACCACACTGGGGAGGGGCTTGGATTCGAAGCGATCAATCTCATCTACCCCGAAGCCCACATGGCATTTGTCGTGCTGACAAACACAAATGCAAAAGCAACGTATCTCAAGATTGCCAACCAACTCACCTATTTGCTTGTACCTCCCAACAAAGACGAGATATTCGCTCGTAAAGTATTTGCAGATCTTCAGAATGGACAGCCGGATAGGTCGGTCTTCAGCGAAGACCTCAACAAGTACATGAATGATGCGATGCTTGCGGAGTATAGATCCAGCCTGGGTTCACTTGGACCCGTACAGAGTTTTACGGGGACAAGCGCGCACGTGACAGACGGCCTTGAGACCAGGGACTACAACATAACGGTCGGTGGCCACTCACTCAAGCTGCATTTGCTGCTGCTGCCGGACGGACGATTGGAGGACGCGGCGATTACGGGTGCTTCGACGGACTGAGCATTAGAAGTGCGCTCGATTAGGTTCCGCTAAAGCGCGCTTGTCATCTGCAATTGGCGAATGCCCGTCATTTGCCCACAATCGGCCCGCTACGCGGTTGTGAGTGTAAACGCCTGATAACAACAGTTAGGAATCCCCGCTCGACAGAAGCGCTCGAAGTCGTTTCGTCGCAGCAACTTGGCCATGCTTCCCCTTGGCTTGCTTTAGACCGGGAATGTCCCGATCCGCTTCTTCCCAGACACCTGAGTTGCAATCTCTTCGCCGTTCAAGGGATGGGTCTTTCTTCAGGGCTCATTCGTAGTACCGATATGATAGGCCACTCGTTCATGACGTGGGAGGCGAGCGTGAGCGTGGAGAGCGAAGTTGCCCAGCTTCGACGCGGCGACCTCAACGCGCTTTCTGCGCTGCTTGTAATGCGGTATCAAAATCGTCTGTACCGATACTGGAAAAGCAATCCTGGTCCCTGAGCTAGAGCGCACTCAGATCCTGCATTGCCTTTCCGTAGGAGGTTGACATGCATGACACAAAGGAGCGGTTGTCTCTGTTTTGGATCTTCGCGTTATTGAACTACCTGTACGCGGACGTGCTTGCCCTGTTCGCTTTCGTTGGCTCGCCGAATTCAGCCCCACACCTCCCACAATGGGCTCTGCTGGGTTCAGCGGTCTTGATGGAAATACCCATCGCCATGATTCTGGCGTGTCGACTGGTTCCGTTTAGAGCGAACCGGCTGGCGAATATCATCGCGGGTGGCATTATGACCCTTGTAAACGCTTTCCTGACCTTCGTTCTGCCTCTGACTAACGGTGACTTTCGGGATCCCGTTTATCCAGCGTACGTGTTCTTCGCGACGATCGAAACTGTATGTACCTCGGTCATCATCTGGAGGGCGTGGACTTGGTCAGGGGTTGAAGCGACCAGTTAGTTCGGAGGGGGTTATCGCCAATCCGAAATTAGGCTGCCTAGCGCGCTCGCAACAAAATTCGCTCAAATGAGGTCAATGTGAAAAGAGAACGCCTAACACAGATCGTCCTGGTGATCGTGGGGCTGTTCAATCTGGCCCTAATTTATTTTCTATATATGGATCTGCGGCATTCCAGCTGGCTTTTGGAGCGGAAGAACGAGGTCGAGCCGATGTTTCTGAGCTTCTTTGTTCCGGTCGGGGTCTTTCTACTGATGGCCGCAAGGAGACCATCTGGGCATCGCTCGATGATTGCACTAGCAGCTTGGTGGAACATCTCCCATGGCGTGGTGATGGCTATTCAAACCGTAGAAGCCGGGATTCACGGCGTCCACAGGGACTTCACCGATGTGGTCGTTTTCATTGTGATCGGAAGCGTACTGTTAGCGCTTCTGCCAGCAAAACGAGAGCCAGTCGCGCCAGGAGTTGCGTGAACGAGCGCAGAAACCCCACACTCTGCGCGGATAACTGTTTCTTCTCGTCTTCTTTTCACGGTTTTTCCCGAGGGGATGACAGTGTAGCGCAGCGGCTCTGGGCCAGATTGGCGTTAAATCGCAATTACACTCAGAACCTTCTGAGCTTTCAGCCTGTTGGCGGGTTGTCGGCATAACCGGGTGTATGGACGTCAGAGGCCCTCAAGCATGCACCCAAACTGCACCTAAAGTGAGTTGTTATCAACTTTCGCGCAAGGAACCGAAACTAGAGGAAGACTGGCTCACCCTTAGGAGACGACTCTAGAACCATCGTCGTTGCCGACGCAGCTTCGTTTTCGGTGCAATTGCTTCGGCAGGGCTCAGAAGCCTATAATCCCGCAACGTTTTTCGCTTGCTCTCGTCAGGAGTTCACAATGAAACACCATGTCTCTCGACGCCATTTCACCAAACTTGCCATTGGCGCTGCCATTGTTGGGTTCAATCCCGACGAGCGTTCCTGGGTCACCCAGTCAAGCAACACAGCGCGCCCCTTTGATCGCGCGCCTAAGCTCGCATCAGGAGAACTGACTGCGGCGAGCCCCTCGGAAAAGTAAGTGTTGACTCCAGCAAATCTCGTTTTCAGAACGTGTTTTCCTTGCCTATCAATAAATCCAAGAGCGCTACCATCGAGACTGTAGGTGCTGGCAACACCTTGGTGATATTCGTTGATCGCCTGTGTAACTGGTCCATAAACCCGGCGACCAGTTCGATCGATCACGCTACTTCCGTACCATTTGCCGATCAATTCAGGCTCTATCACTATTACAACTCCTTCGTGGAACGGTGCGGCCATGTGGTAATGAAGCGCAATCGCAACTTGCCCATTACGGTCAATAAAACCAAACGTAGCTGGGTGCCCCGCGACACCGACCGCTGCCAAACCATCAGAGAAACCCTCAGCGAAGTCGTATTTCGGTGGAATCACCAATTTGCCAGCCTTGTCGATGTAACCCCACTTCCCGTTCGTGAACACAGCCGCCAGTCCTTCAGAAAATGCTCGTCCGCCGGGACAGGTCATTTTTGTGCCGTACTGCGGCGAGATTACGAATTTGCCCGAGTGGTCGATGAACCCGCAGCGTTCTCCAGTACAGGCACCAGCGAGCCCCTCAGAAAAAGGAAACGCATCTTCGAAAGTCGGTTGCACGACGGCAATGCCATTGGAATCGATAAAGCCGTATTTGGCATCCACCTGGACCACGGCAAGTCCCTCCCGAAACGCCGAAGCCGAGTCGAAGCGGCGGGGAATGCGGACACTGCCATTGCGGTCGATGTAGCCCCACTTGCCGTGAACAGGAATTGGATAGAGTTGTAGCGGCTGAGATTGGCCAAGCGTTGAAATAAGGCCACAGCACATCGCAACGGAAACGAGTACGTATCGGAGGACGGTCATCGGTAAAAAGCCATTGTGTGCTGCGGAAACTAACTGAGGCAACAAGGAATTTTCCAGGTTCGCCAATCAGTAAAACATCGCAATTGCGCTCAAAAGTCCAGAACGACTGGGGCCAGTTGGCGAGTTGTCGGCAATCGGGAAGTTGGACCGCAGGTACTCTCGTTCGGGGTCGATCGGATACAATGGTGTTAGAGCCGATGAGGAACCACGCCGAGAATTGTTTTGAGTTATAAGCTCAGGTGGCCGTGATCTCGGCGTCGTTCTAAGCTCAATTCCCTAACTGTAGGGCTCGTTCCTTTTTAGGAGTTTATCTTCGAGCGACCCGCATTGTGGTTCTGTTTGTTGATCGGATCTACGCGAAAGCACTGCACTTCCTGGCTGAGCCAGTACATCTTGACGCTGCGTGGGCTGAACCCTCCGCGATAGACGGAACTCTGATTCAGGAGATCGTGCACAGTGAGTGGATCGGAAAAGTTGCTGTCTTGTACCGAAGCGCAGATTCCGCACAATTGCGAAATACGCTAAACCACCGTACAATGAGATAGTTGTGAACGTTCCCCCTGCGATGTTGGGGCCTGTAGCTCAGGTGGCTAGAGCGCGCCCCTGATAAGGGCGAGGTCGGTGGTTCAAGTCCACCCAGGCCCACCATAAATCCCCCAGTGTTTATGCGGCCATTCTCGCTTTTGCCTTTCTCCGGACTTTCCCGCAAAGCCTTTTGTCAACGATTTGTCAACTTCCGGAATCGCCATATGCCGCCCCCGACGTCACCGCAGACACCATGACCTGGCGCGGGGATTCACGGACTGCTTGAATCTTGCTGACGGCCACTGCTCCACGGCACTCAAGGAACGGAAAGAACATAAACGTTCATTCCCGGCATATTGGATCGTGGAAGTCCTCCCTCCAAAACCAGCGTTCACAGATTCGAGGGGCAACCGTCATCGACACTTGCGTTATTTGGACCATAGTCCGCCTTATCAGGGACGGGTAGCCTGCGGGCAATCGTCGCTGCTGGTCTTCGAGTGGGAATGGTGCGCCATTGACAAAGACCTAGAATTGGCATAGGCTGTGACATATGCCAAGACGAATAGTCACAGCCGAAAGACACGTGAAGGTCTTTAAGAATGGGCGAAACCGGGCTGTGCGGATTCCTCGGGAGTTCGAATTCCCCGGTGAGGACGCCGTCATGCGCAAGGAAGGAGACCGGCTGATCATCGAACCTGCACCGCCCAAGTCCCTGTTGTCCGTTCTTGCCACCCTGCGCCGGCTCGATGAGAATTTCGCACCAATTCTGGATGAGCCTCCTGATCGGGTCGATCTATGACGGGCTATCTGCTTGATACCAACGTGGTCTCGGATCTGGTTCGCAATCCACAGGGCAGTGTTGCGCAGCGCATCAGGAAGGTGGGTGAAACAAAAGTTTGCACCAGCATCATTGTGGCCTCAGAGCTCCGCTATGGTGCAGAGAAGAAGGGGTCGCAGCGGCTCACGACACAACTCGAAGTGGTGCTGGGGGCTCTGCAGGTTCTTCCTTTCGATTCGCCCGCAGATGTTACGTACGGCCGGGTTCGAGCACAGCTTGAGCGGGTCGGCAAACCGATCGGCGGCAACGACCTGCTCATCGCTGCTCATGCTCTTACGCTTGGTTATACCCTGGTTAGCGACAACACAAGGGAGTTTGCTCAGGTGCGAGGCCTACAGCGAGAGAACTGGCTTCGTGCCTCTTAAAGGGAAAATACTCTTCCTATCTAACTCTGTGCAGCCCAAGGGAATGTCGACGCGCCGCGAAGGTCAAGCACTTTGCGAGCCTGCTTGAGTCTGATCGAGGAGGCTCGCGCACGCACGCAATCGGCGATGAGCACTACTACTACTATGATAGCTTTATCATAAAGTGACCGCGTAGGATTGTTCGCTAGCGAGGCCCGCGCTACAGTGGAGAGCCTCTCCTCACGAAGAAAACACTATGCATATAGCACCATAAAGGCCCCTGATAAGGGCGAGGTCGGTGGTTCAAGTCCACCCAGGCCCACCATTCAAATCACCAGTAAATACGCATCGATTCTCACTTTTCCCCTTTTCGGGGCTCTCCCTCAAAAAACCGTTTTGTCAACCGTTTGTCAACTTCACGATTGGCCGGATGGCACTACACTCAGGGCGTTAAGACCCTTCAGGTGAAGGCCGAACGGTTAGCATCGATTAGGCATTGTCGAGAATGCTGCCTGTCATGTCGAAGGACGTGCAAGGCAGCGCAAGACAATGCAAGGCCGTTCAGAGGGTTGGGGGTTCGAATCCCTCCGGGCGCGCTCAGCGAGAAATGCGATCCCACCCGACCTTCTGCTTCTTTGACAGATCGGCCGGACTGGCAAATCGCTGGCTTAGTTTCAGTTTGTCGTTGAGATTCAAGGAATTCCACGATCTCGATGTCTTGTAACCCGTACCAAGAATTGCTTTCAGTCATGGAAACGTAATAGCACGCCTGGCCCGAGCGCAAGCTGCACTCTGGTAAGTGCTTGTACTGCCTGCCCGTTGCCACGATATTCTTTGCCGAGATTTTCTACGACTAGTCGCATGAACTTCCGGGCGCCCATGAATACTTTCACTGCTCAAAAACGGGCGGAGGGCCACTGATTCGCTTCCACCTCAAGTTGACGCTGACCTCAACTCGGTTCGCAATCTTGATGAACGGAATGCCGCTATTCATGCCGTATTCTTTGCGGTCAAAGGCCATGGTCCCAATGATGTTTCCGGATGGGCTGCCGTTGCCTGAATCTGTCAGTTTCAATTTCTCTTTCTTAGTGACTCCCCGGATGGTGAAGTCTCCGTCCAGTTCGAAGGTAAGCGGACCTGTTTGCGTGATTTTTGTCGACCTGAACGTTATGTAAGGATTCTCGGCTGTGTGGCAGTATCTGTGGGTGAAAGCAGCCATTGTCCGTGAGTGAATCGAGTGGCCTTTCCCTCCGCCACGATGGTTTCAGAGCGGTCCTCGCTGTCATTAACCGGCCAATCTTTGCCCCGCGACGGCTCTATCCCTTATGACGTGAGTAGGTTAAGTCGCGTGGAAAGATTGGACCGGTTAATAAGCCGTTAACCAGCCAATCGACCTGTCTTTTCTAGACTTAGCGGTGAGGTCGCGATTGGCCGGTTAACGGAACAAGGGTTCGCTGCGCCGCGCCTAAAACCGGCGCGCCCTTGACTGCTCCGGGCTGCTCTGGAACCTTGCTCCGCCATGGAGGGAAGGATAAGGACTGCGAAAGTCCAAAACAGGAATAGCTGACCTCGATCGGATCGATTAATCTGCAGTTGAGAAAAAGAGATTCATCGACCGAGGAGATCAGCTATTCAACTTAAGGTTAAAACCATCCTGAACCAGGTGCAACATTTCGTGGGCTTCGTCTACCAAGAAGTGCGGATGCATTCTCACAAGGCGCGGCCGCTCTTGATCGAGATCACCGTGAGATCTCATGACCGCATCCGAGGGCGCTGTTCGCAGTGCCAGCGATCGGCACCCGGCTATGATCGCTTACCCGAGAGGCGCTGGCGGTTCGTGCCTTTGTGGGGCATCCCCACCTCTTTCCTCTACCCACCGCGGCGAGTGGAGTGCACCGAGCACGGGGTCGTGGTCGAGCACATCCCCTGGAGCCACGGGAAGCGCCCGGTGACCTGCGCCATGATGGGATTCTTGGCACGCTGGGCGCGAAGACTGAGCTGGCGAGAAACAGCGCAGGTCTTCCAAACCAGCTGGGAAGCCGTGTATCGCTCGGTGGAATGGTTTGTGGAGTGGGGCTTAGCCCACCGCGAACTGGAAGGGGTGGAAGCGATTGGGGTGGATGAGATTCATCACGGTCACGGGCTGCGGGCAGACAATTTTCTAACGGTGATTTATCAGATCGATGCCCATTGTCGGCGGCTGCTGTGGGTGGGGAAACGGCGTTCGCAGGCGACGCTGCGGCGGGGGCTGCAAGCGCTAGCTAGGGCCGGAGGTGGTGCAAGGGTTGAAGTTTGTCTGCAGTGACATGTGGAAGCCGTATTTGCAGGTTTTGGCGAAGCAAGCGAAACAGGCGCTGCATGTGTTGGACCGCTTTCATATCACCCAACACTTGAATGAGGCGTTGGACGAAGTGCGCCGGGCAGAAAGTTCGCGCCTGCGAGCGGCGGGGAAGGCCAAGGCCGAGCAGCTCAAGCACATGCGCTGGCCGCTGTTGCGCCGAGGCAGCCGGGTGCGCGGGCGAGTGCGGCAAAAGCTTCTGGCTTTGTGGACGAGCAAGCTGGCCACGGGCCGCGCTTGGGAGTTGAAGGAAACGTTCTCCCACTTCTGGAAATACAAAGCGGTCTTTTGGGCGCAGGCTTTTCTGGACTACTGGTGCTTCCGCGCCCTGCGCAGTCGTCTGGAACCGATGCAGAAAGTGGCTGGTATGCTGCGCGCCCATGAGCATTTGATCTTGAACTGGTTTCGTGCCAAAGGCGAGATCTCCGCCGGCGTCTGCTCAATTAAATACTACGAACATGCGATCGTTGAGGTGCAACTCGAAGCGACGTTTGAAAGTGCTTGGGGTGCGCTCCTGGCGCGGCGTCCCGCTGGATGGACTCAACTGATGCCGAACCCCAAGGGCGCGCGGTGGTTGGCAGGCATCTTGAAAGAATAGCGCCGGCCGTCATCAAGCCCCGGGAAGATTGGCTCCAGGAAAGCTACCTGGTGGTCGAACTTAACGAAGTCCGGGGGGAGAAAGGAGCGGCTCTGACGGCGGACGAACTTCTGTCCGCTCACGGAGAGCACATCGCTCAATTGATCCGCGGCGAGCAGACTCAGCTTGCGCGCATGACGACGGAACATGTACTAGAGGGCAGGCTTTCCTATTATCCATCAGACTTGCTTGTAGTTGGGTCTTCCGCCGCGCTTGTTTACGATTGGCCGGATGGCAATACAGTCAGGGGCGTTAAGACTCTTCGGGTGAAGGCAGAACAGCTCGCATCGATTTGGCTATGTCGAGAATGCCGCCCTGTCAGGTCGAAGGACGTGCAAGGCAGTGCAAGACACTGCAAGCTGGCGGAAGGAGCGGGAAGGCATTTTTAGTCAGTTTTCGAGGGGATAGTTCAGCTGGTTAGAACGCCTGCCTGTCACGCAGGAGGTCGCGGGTTCGAGTCCCGTCGCTCCCGCCAATCGACAGAACAGCGCACAGCGGAAGTGGCAAAACGCCCGGCGGAAGACCTAGCAAACCAGGCCCGGTATCTCGATCAATTGGGACGACATGGCAGCCAGTTCATCGACGAGATTCGCTATCGACGGGGCATTCGTCTGCCGGCTCGGGGCACGGACGGAATTTTGCCTACCACAACGCCGGCGGATCAAAAGAGCTCGATGGGTGCCGCATGGCCCGAAACAGAAGCGAGTCGAGCATCCCTTGTAACTAACGGAGCTCCGAGCTTCTCGGCAAGCACGATGTAGGCGGCATCATAGGCTGAAAAATTGTGACGGAGTTGCCAAATGCGGGGCAGAAGCACGAGATGAGGATACCGAGTAACACGGAGATCAAGCAGATCGCGGACCGCCTCGTCAGCACGAGGTGCAGAGACCACTCCTTGCAACGCTAGACGCCTCAATACTTGCGTGACCTCAAGATCTAGGAGGTGAGGCGCGTGCAGGGTTTCGTTATGCGAATAAATGCGCCTCTCGATGCTCTGCCCCGCAGATGTCTGAAGAAGCCAGTCAACGGCAGCAGAAGCATCCAGGACGATCACCGTGCCTCGCGCTCTTCTCGCACCAGCTGAGCGGTATCGATCTGCGCTGAAACCGGCTTACGTGTGTGCAGTCGCTCCCGCAATTCTGCTAGCGTTGGCCTTTCCGCGATTTCCTTGATCTCAGCTAACAGATAGTCCGAGAGCGACATGCCTGCCATGGCAGCGCGAGCTTTCAAGCCGCGGTGCAGGGCATCGGGTACATTGCGAAGTTGAATCATTTTTGACATGCTACAAGCATACTTTCATGTCGGGCACATGTCAACGTCATGCTCTTCAAAGAACTGACATTTCTTGGTGGGCTACTAGACTAATAATGACCGCAATACTGATAAGGGCGAGGTCGGTGGTTCAAGTCCACCCAGGCCCACCATTATTTTCAATGGCTTACCGGGTGTTGCTCCAAAAACCTCAACCCACAATCCAACCCACACGTTACTGCACCGTATTGGTACTCACTCCAAGCGCCGTCAGATATTCCCCCTGCGCCGCGCGTGTTTCGTCGCTGTCTTCCTGTGTGTTCCTGTGTGTAGAGATCGAGCGTCGTCTGGATTTTGCTGTGACGCAAGATTCCCTGCACGGTCTTGGGTTCGATCTTCGCCTTGTTCACCAGCCAGTTGCTTAGGCTGTGACGCAAGTTGTGAAGCCCGAACCGCTTGCCATCCTTTATGCATATCCCGGCTTTCTTTGCTGCCGGTCGGAGATGATCAGAAACGAAGATAGATGCGGAGAGGGGAACGCGGCCCTTTGCCCTTAAAGAAGGAAAGACAAAATCCTCATCGGCGGCATACGGCGTCTGTGCCCGCCACTCACGCAGGAAATGCGCGAGCACGGCATGCAGTGGAACGTAGCCATCCGATGCTTCGGTTTTTGTCTCGCCGTCCTCACCTTTTGCCCAGCGCTTGGAGATCCGTATCCGCTCTTCCTCCCACAGCACGTCCGCCCAGCGCAGCGACAGCATCTCCGAAGCGCGGAGCGCTGTAGCAGCACACGCGAGCACCAGCGTAAAGTGAAGAGGTGAGGGCAGTGAATGAAGGATCGCAAGCGTTTGCGCGGGTGTGATGACGATGGCCTTGTAGTCGCTCTTCGAGCGCGTCTCGACGTGTAGCACGGGATTCTTCGAGACGTGTTCGTGTAGGACGCCAATTTCGTAGATGCGGTGCATGGTGCCCCGTATCTTCGCAATCGTCGGCCATGCAAGGCCTTTATCCACGTGAAGCAACTTTAGCCATCTCTGAATATCGAGCGGCTTTATCTCTTCCGCGATCTCATCTCCGAAGCGTGGGACAAGATAAGCGCGCACGACATGCTCGACATGGCCGCTGGTATTGACTGATTTCTGACGGACGGCGTCCGCGCCGAAATCGGCCTTCAGGTAATGCTCCGCAAGAGAGTGAAATGAAACGCGGCCAGGAGCTGGTGAGTCATTGATGCGTACGGAAAGCCCAAGCCGGTCCACCTCGCGCCAGGCGTCGGATTCTTTTGGAAGAACTGCAAGTAATCCGACCGGCGCGTTGTGCTCGACCCGTCTACCGTCCGCAAGCGTGACCCGGTACCGTAGCACCCAGGTTTCTCATTCCTTGCGTTTTACTTTCTTGAGTGATCCTCGCTGATAGGACATAGCTCCTCTTTTCAGCGGGGACTGCCAGATCCGATCGTACACGGTTTTGGTGGTTTTGGAATCGAGGTTTCGTTGCGTACGATGCAGGCGGCGAGTTCCGAGAGCCGAAACACCCAGATTTTGCGTTTGCTCCCTGTGCCGAGCGCATAGGCTCCGGTGATGCCTCTGCGGGCGAGCCCCAGTAGATATCGACGTTTGACGCAAAGAAACCGCGCCGCCTCGTCGGCCGAGACAAACGGCTCCGGCGTCAGGGGCGCTCGCCCCAACTCGTTGGCAGTGATAACCGTTGCAGGAGCCGAAATAGTTTCGGCACTATCTCCTCTTTGTCCTCCGGTACCCGATTCCAGAGGCATAGTAATGATCGGGTTGTCGGGCCCGCTTGTACGGGATGCCAACACTCGAGTCGGCTGTGGATGTTGCAAACCTCTCGGGGCTGCATCGGACGTCAAAGGCAAGGAATCCACTGTAGGCGCGAGGCATGCTGTCTTGGAGACGCTGTACTCTCACGCACACCGAATTGGGTTGGACGGCGGTTCATGTTTGTTACACAGTTCTAGTAAGGGCGTCTCCTTGAATTTGTTCTTGGTTGCGGTTGTTTGTGTGTTGGCCTAGCCAGGACTGGAAGTCTTTGTCCTTGCGGTACAGAAGTTTCAGAGCCTCGGTAATGACGTAGGACGGAGTGGAGTCGATGAACTTCGCGTATTGGTCGAGTTGCGTTTTTACCGACTCCTCGACTCGCGCCTGGATTGTCACTGACTTTGGTTGTTTGGGTGGTGCCTTGATGATTGCCATGCTTTCGTTTTGTTCCTCCTTACGTTCTGTCTGACATCATGTCTTACAGAGTTCTTGGCTGGGGCCTTCTTCTGCTTCTTCCTTTGCGCGGCCAAAACACGAGCTGCGACTTCCAGCAGCAAGAGGCGGGAGTGACCCCCGAAGCCCGAAGGGATCGGGCCGCGATTTTGCGGCGCGATGGGGTCGCTCCCGCCCATCCTAGTGTTTTGGCCGCGTCCCCATTCTTGCCTTGGCCTGACGCATCTGCTCATTTCTCCATAGGTTTATCCACTGCTGCGGCGAAAGCTGACCCGAACGATCCCCCGAACGTTCCCTCCTGGCTGTTCTTCACTTCGCCTGCTGTGCTTGGCGTTGGTTTCCGCTTTGGGGTCGCTTCAAATAAGGCAACCTGTCCATCCACCAGCTCGCTTTCGAAGATCACTCTGCGTGGTCGTGCCAGATCTTGAATTTCAGAGCGGACGTAGTCGTCCGATACGATGCCGTCTCGCCAACTTGGATAGAGTCTCTGGCACCGATGACGGGCGTAGCGCTTGTCCGAGAGATGGAGGAACTCCCTGTCGTCGGTTGTGAGCTTCCCGTATTTCCGCTCGTCCCACAGCTTCTGGAGCCGGAAATAGCGGAGGATTTCGTCGCTTGGGTCTTTCTTCGGAGGGCGGCCGGCGGTGGCCAGAAAGGTTTTCCGAGCAATCTCGAACTGCGTCGGACGAGGCGAAATATAGACGAGCCGCACCTCGGGAAGCGCTTCAAACAGACTTCCATAAGCCAGCAGATGGGTCTTGAAACTGTCCAGAATGCCAAGTCCGGGATCGACGAACGTGAAGGTAACCACAGGGAGAGTGAAGGAACCGGAACAGAGGAACATGGGGAACTTGTCCACGAAGTAGCGCTCGGTCGTTGTGTTGTGAACGGCTCCGGAGTAACGCTTCCTGGGCAAGAGTTCTTTCGGGAGGTCCAGCTGCTGGCAGAAGTAGTTCAGTTTGTCGTCCTCGGTTTCAAGGTATTCGTACTGCAAATGCGTCACGACGAAGTCCAGGGCAACGAGCCGTGTGCGAATGTGTTCGAGGGAATGAGCACGGCGGTTGCGAAGGTTTTCCCGGCCGATGGCCCGGTACACGATGCGGGAGAATAGGTGGTACACGAGACTGTTGCGGAGAAAGGAGCGGGCTGTGGCATGGCCCTTGGCAAAAAGTTTTTGGGAGAAGGTCATGCTCTTGTCCCCGCTTTTGGTTCCCGTGAACTGCAGAAACTGGCGCATGGAGAAGTACCCGGAATGTGTGGCCACGACGTAGAGAAAGCGAGCCTCGTCTTCGGTGTAGCCGAGGCTGCTAAGGTTGGCGAGACTGGACTCAGGAAAGTTCATAGGCTAAAGATGACAGTGTTCAATTCGCGTTCATCGCGAATGCGCCGCAAACGATCGGCCTCGCCACGCCGGGCGTAGATCTGGAAGCCAGCGCCAGCTTTGGCCGCCAGTCCACGGGGGCGGTAATGCTCGGTCGCGAGTTCCACGTCCCTCGTGTGAATCTCCATGTCGGGGTCGTTCGCGTATTCGAGACGCATGTCGGGGATCTGGATTTCCTTGTTGACGACTTTGAGTCCATGGCGCCGGGCGACGGCCTCTTTCACCGTTTCCGGGCCCTTGCTCTTGTCTTGCCAGGTGCGGGCCAGATCGGCGTAGAGATCGCGTTTGATTTCGTAGTCCAGCTTGACGCGAACGACTTTGCCGCCACGGCCTTCGATTTCATCGCTGACCTTGTGATAGAGCCGATAGAGTTCGGCATCATGGAACGCTTCTTTGGGCTTCTTCAATCCGTGGTAGGTAACCTGATCAGGACGAAGGAATCTGCTGTAGGAGAGAGCCCGATGGCCTTCCTTGGTGAGCGTCACAGCGCGAACCGGGGAAAGGTCGGAATCCATGATGGAAGTCTGTTTCACAAGCCCCTGGCGGCTCAGGTTCGCGAGGTCGTTTTGCATGCGAGAGGAGTCGCCGTTGTAGGCGAATTGGGCGAGATCATGGACGTCCACGACGCGAAACTTGCCGACCTCGGTCAAAGCGTGCAGCTCGGAATCGCGCAGCTGGTAGGTCCCGTTGCGATCCGCATAGTTTGTGCGGCTGGTTCGAGCGAGGACCAGCTGGACCCTCTCCTCGCGAGGTAGAGGCGAGCGGTTGCTGCCAGCGGCTCCGCGGGCTTCCTGGTCACGCTGATCGGCACGTTCCTCCTCACCGCGAATTCTCTCTAGCCTCCTGACGGTGTCCCAGCCGGCGCGGGTGTCAGGGTCGGGACTCCGGTTCACGTCGCGCTCGGGGTTCTACAACCATAAGAGAGAAAAGGAAGGGCAAACCGGCTCGCCAGACTGAAGGGCAGTTTCCCCTCCGTCCGAGGAAAGCAACTTATGAGCCCCCTAATATCTAAGAGGCCCTGTTTTGGGAGAAACCTCAACTGGCTTTTTTCTGAAGCCTTCGACTCCCTATACTTCAGAGGCCTTGAAAAAGGAAAATGTAAGAAAATATTTGGAAGGCGCGGACGGTGACCAGGCAGTTTTTGTCGTTCAATTGTCTATTCTCAATAGAATGAGCTTATTAGCAGGAATTGTTGAACTTGGGAGGCCGACCGTCCTTACGGTTCTTACGTCGAGCTTGCGCCTGAAGTATTCCTGGCCACGCTCGGCGATCTCCTTCCCACCCTTCCGCCCAATTCTCTCCAACCCCAATCCGTCAGTAAGGTAGCAACAACCGGCGCACACGGTCCGAATTCTGATTTGCTGTAGGCACCAGGCACTGCCAGAACCTCTCGGTTGCGGTTGCGCGAAGCGGGCGCGCATGCAGAGCTCAGTCGGTAAACCATCGGGCAACAAACCCCCTGACTGTTCGCCTGCCGTCATGAATTCTCAGGTCTTTTCCTCATGAATTTTGGGGTCTTCTCCTCTTGACAACCAGTAGAAGAGGTGTATGTTCCTCCTGGTAGCCAAGGGGAAGGTTTATGCCAGACAAGCCGAGTGATCTCGTCCAGGGCACGCTCGATATGCTCATCCTAAAAACGTTGGCGCTGGAGCCTACGCATGGATACGGGATTTCCGTGCGAATCGAGCAGATGAGCAAGGGCGTTTTCCGCCTGAATGCGGGCTCGTTATTTCTCGCCATTCAACGACTAGAGAGGGACGGGCTAATCGATGGCGAATGGAAACCCACTGAAAACAACAGGCGGGCAAGGTACTACACCCTGACGGCGAAGGGACGAAAGAGGCTCGACAGCGAAACACGAGAATGGGGCAGGCAAGTGGCCGCAATCGGCAGAATTTTGGAGACCTCGTAGGGAGCGAGCCATGTCTTTGTTCAGAAATTTTGCAACCGGCCTTCGGTCGCTTTTCCGAAAGAACCAAGTCGACCGAGAGTTGGATGAAGAACTAGGCGCCTATTTGGAGATGGAAGCGGCGGAAAAGATAAGGCAAGGCGTAAGTCGTAAGGATGCGCTTCGCGAAGTGCGACTAGAGCGCGGCAGTCTCGAAGTTACCAAGGAAATCGTTCGCTCTGGCGGCTGGGAATTCTTCGTGGAGACGTGTTGGCGAGACTTGCGATACGGCGTGCGGATGCTATGCAAAAAACCCGGCTTCACGATCATCGCGGCCGTGACGCTGGCGCTTGGGATTGGGGCGAACACGGCGATATTCAGTGTTATAGACAGAGTTCTACTGCAGCCCCTGCCCTATCCTCATCCAGAGGAACTGGTCGCCGTGTGGCACACGGCTCCCGGGCTCAACATCAAGGACCTGAGTTCATCGGATTCATGCTACTTCATTTATCGTGAGCAGAGCCGCACGTTCCAGGACATTGGTCTCTATAGGAACGACTCCGTGAACATCACAGGCATGGCGGAGCCGGAGCGGGTAAGCGCGCTCGACGTAACCGATGGCGTCCTTCCGATTCTGGGTCTCAGAGCTACTCTGGGGCGCACCTTCACGCGCGCGGATGATTCCCCGGGCAGCGCAAAGTCCGTGATGCTGAGTTTCGGTTTTTGGCAGCGGAAGTTCGGCGGCGATCGCTCAGTGATTGGAAAAACGATCACTGTCGACGGAGAATTGCGGCAAGTTATTGGCGTGCTGCCGCGGGATTTTCACTTCGGCGGACGGGACATCGCGATGCTCCTACCCTTGCAGCTCGACCGCGCTTACACTTTCCTCGGGAATTTCAGCTATGAATCCGTCGCCAGGCTTAAGCCGGGAGTCACACTGGCGCAAGCCAACGCGGACGTGGCGCGGATGCTTCCAATCGTCCAAAAGAGTTTTCCGATGCCAGTGGGCCTCAACCCAAAAACCCTGGAAGATGCTCGAATCGGGCCAAACCTCCGGACGCTAAAACAAGAGGTTGTTGGGGACATGGACAAGGTTTTGTGGGTGCTGATGGGGGGCGTCGGATTTGTGCTGCTCATCGCCTGCGCAAATGTTGGCAACTTGCTTTTGGTCCGCGCGGAGGGACGTCAGCGTGAGTTAGCCATCCGTGCCGCTCTGGGCGCAAGCAAGGGTCGCATTGCGGCGAGTTTGCTTCTCGAAAGCTTCCTTTTGGCGCTTCTTGGGTCCGCGCTCGGTCTGTCGCTCGCTTATGGCGCCTTACGGGTGCTTGTCGCCACGGCGCCCGCTGGACTTCCACGGATAAACGAAATCGCAATCAATGGCCCTGCCGTTTTGTTCACATTGGTTTTATCGCTGTTTGTCAGCCTACTCTTCGGTTGCGTGCCGGCTTTCAAATATGCGGCGGTGCCTCAGTTGACCGCGCTGCGGGAAAGCGGACGTTCCATGAGCGAGAGCCGCCATCGACACCGGGCACGAAGCGCGCTCGTCGTGTCCCAAGTTGCGCTGGCTCTCGTCCTCCTGGTCAGCGCCGGACTTATGATTCGCACTTTTCGCGCCCTGATCGAAGTCGATCCGGGTTTCGTCATGCCTTCGGATATCCAGACATTCCGCGTTGATATTCCCTACACACAAGTGAAAGAGCCGGAGCGTGTGATGCGCATCGAAGAGGAGATTCTGCATAAGATCGAGGCCGTTCCGGGCGTTTCTTCAGTCAGCCTCTCCATGAGTGTTCCCCTGGATGGGAACCAGACGACCGGTCCAGCCTTCGAAAAGGACCGCACCTACTCACAAGGTGAGCTTCCGCTCCACCGGTTCAGGTTCGTTGCACCGGGCTTTTTCAAAACACTCGGCACGCCGCTCGTCGCCGGTCGCGACCTCACTTGGAGTGATATCTACAACAAGGTTCCGGTCGCAATCGTCTCCGAAAGAATGGCGCGCGAGTATTGGCACGATCCAGCGAGCGCGCTCGGCAAGGAAATTCGCGTGAGTCCCAAAGACGACTGGCGGGAAATCGTCGGCGTTGTGGGGGACGTCCGCGACGATGGTGTAGATAAGGAAGCACCCAGTTCGGTGTATTGGCCTATTCTAACGTCCGAGTTCGAGGGCAATGAACTTGATGTGATCCGCTCGGTGGCCTTCTGTATGCGCGCTTCGCGTGCCGGCTCGGCGAGCCTGATGGAAGACGTTCAGAAAGCCGTCTGGTCGGTGGACTCGGACCTTCCCATAGCAGACGCGCACACGCTCGAATATTACTACTCGAAATCAATGGCACGGACTTCGTTCACTCTCACGATGTTAGGTGTCGCCGGGGGGATGGCATTGTTGCTCGGCGTCGTCGGCCTCTACGGCGCAATCGCATACTCAGTGTCGACGCGCACGCATGAGATTGGCATCCGCGTGGCTCTCGGGGCTGAGCCGGAAGATGTTCTGAAAATGGTCGTGCGAGGAGGATTCAAACTTGCGGGATTCGGTGTCGGAATTGGTATCGCGGCCGCCCTCGTGTCAACACGCTACCTCGCGACCCTGCTTTATGGCATCAAGCCCACCGACCCACTGACTTTTGCCACAGTCGCGTTGCTTCTTATTGGAGTGGCCCTGCTCGCCAGTTACATTCCGGCGCGGCGAGCAACCAAAGTGGATCCGATGGTGGCGCTACGTTACGAGTAACTCATGGCTCTCGGAGAGCCACAACGAAGGATGAAAATGGACCCAGGCACCTATGCTTTGTTTTCAACGCGATAGGCAGCTATTTTCATAGGAGTGAAAACTTATGGCATTTCTACGAAACATTGTGACTGGGCTTCGGTCACTGTTCCGAAAGGAGCAGGTGAACCGGGAGTTAGATGAAGAACTGGGCGAATACCTCGAAATGGCCACCGACGAAAAGATGAAGCAGGGCATGAGCCGCCAGGATGCCCTTCGCGCAGTCCGCTTGGAGCGGGGAAGCCTCGAAGTCAGCAAGGAAATCGTTCGCTCTGGCGGCTGGGAATCCTTAGTAGAGACGTGTTGGCAGGACCTTCGCTTCGCCGCCCGAATGCTTCGCAAGTCTCCCGGCTTTACCGCCGTTGCCGTCCTGACTCTCGCGCTCGGCATCGGAGCCAACACTGCGATATTTACGCTCCTCCACGCGTCTCTGTGGACACCCCTGCCAGTCCGCGATCCTAAAGAGATTTTTCATCTAATGCGCGCCTCTTCGCAAGGCGACTTCGCCGGCGAATTTAGCTATTCCTATCCGCTCTTTCAACAATTCAGCAGAATAGCCTCTCCTTGGGGCGAAGTTTTCGCCACGGAGCGTGTTGGGTCAACCAAATTTGGACTCAATGGAGTTTCTGATGAGCGCGAGGCGGGAGAGGCCGTTTCCGGTAACTTCTTTTCTGTTCTAAACGTGGGGCCAATTGTGGGGCGAGTCCTCGAACCGCAAGACGATAACGTGCTTGGAGGGAATCACGTCGCAGTCTTGAGTTATGCATTCTGGAAGCGCCGCTTCCAATCCGACGCATTGGTTCTCGGTAGGAGAATTCTTTATGACGAGACGCCCTACACGGTCGTTGGTATCGCGCGGCCCGGATTCACCGGAATCGAGCCAGAGGTCTCCGTAGACGTATGGGTTCCTATTACCGCTGGTGCGCTTGACCGGGGATGGCGACCGGACCCGAACATTAGTTGGCTGCGCCTCCTTGTCCGGCTACATGATGGAGTTGACCCAAAGCGGGCTCAGGCCATGTTCGAGGCTGCCTTCCGCACGCACGTTGCTGACGTGCTCTTACCAAGTGCATCGCCGCGCTTCAAACAGATGCTCGAAGCCCAGCATATTACCGTTCGTCCCGCCGCCTCCGGCCTCGCGACTACGGGACGCAAGTATGAGAAACCACTGCTTGTTCTGTTTGCCGTGGTCGGAGTTGTACTTCTGATTTCCTGCGCGAACATAGCCAACCTAATGTTGGCGCGCAACGCCGCCCGTCACCATGAGATCGTGGTCCGTTTAGCTCTCGGCGCCAGCCGCACGCGCATCGCATGGCAACTGTTCACAGAGAATTTGACCCTGTCGCTCTTAGGTGCCTTCGTCGGTGTACTCCTGTCGGTTTGGGGCACACGCGTACTAGTCTCCCTGCTTCCTACATCGCCGCTGCCAATGGCGTTTAATCTCCAGCCGGATTTTGTCGTGGTTGGCTTTACAACTGGGGTTGCGGTCGCGACTGCGATACTCTTCGGCCTGGGCCCGGCATTACGGGCCTCTAGAGAAAAACTTGAGATGACCTTGCATGGTGGCCAGCGCATAATTGGGTCGACCTGGAGCGGAAGGTTTCTCCTCGCTGGTCAACTCGCGCTCTCCTTGCCTTTGCTAGTCGGTGCTGGGCTGTTTGTCGACACCCTGCACAATCTGAAGAGCAGCGACCTTGGGTTCCATGCCGAGAACGTCGTAACATTTGACCTGTCTTACCCCAAAGGAACAGCCGACGACCGCCTTCACCAAGCATATGCAGAGATAAAACAGCGTTTGGAATCGCATCCCGGTGTGATCGTTGCAAGTTATGGGTCTAGCGTGTACGGAGATGGCGGCTGGTCGGGCGGTGTTGATGTCATCGGGAATCCATCATCCGGAAAAGACAATGACGTGGGGTTGATCTCGGCCGGACCTGGCTTCTTCGAAGCTATCGGCTTGGGACTTTTGCAGGGCCGCTATCTACGCTCCCAAGATCAGGCCGAGAAGCCTCCCGTGGCTGTGGTCAACGAGAGCTTCGCTCGCCACTACTTTGGTTCAAATTCCGCGATTGGCCAGCGCATCAAGCTCGCGTTTGAGCCGCAAGTCATTCGCGAAATTGTCGGTGTGGTGCGTGATGCGAAGCACTATGGCGTGCGCGAGAGGGTATGGCGCATGGTGTATTTACCGACTGGGAAAGGCGACAGTTTTTTCGTTCGCTCGACTCTCAATACGCAGTTGCTGAGCGGGGCCATAAGGGCAGATGTAGCGGCAAGTGACAAAGTTCTGCAAGTCGAGGAACTCCAGCCATTGGAGACAGTCGTAAACGACATGATTTCCCAGGAGCGTTTGACCGCGTTGTTATCGTCAGCCTTCGGGCTGTTGGCTTGCCTAATTGCAGCGATTGGACTCTATGGAGTTGTTGCCTATGGCGTCTCGCGCCGAACGAATGAGTTTGGCATTCGCGTGGCTCTGGGTGCTCAGCGAGGCGATATCCGAACGCTTGTGCTGCGCCAAACGCTCGCAGTAGTCCTCTGCGGCGTTGGAATAGGCATCGGCGGTTCACTTGCTGTAGTCCGCTTGTTGTCTTCGGCGATCAATGGAATGCTCTACGGCATCAAGCCGACAGACATTTCGCTATTTATGGGAGCAACCATCTCTTTGGTTGCCATTGCGTTGCTTGCTGCGTTTCTCCCTGCGCGGCGGGCATCGCGAGTCGATCCGATGGTCGCCTTGCGGTACGAATAATCCGCGCTGTCCGGCTTAGCTCAAGTCTGCTTCTGACGCCGATACTCACTGATTTCGGTAAGTACCCTTTTTCTGCCGCGCATTTTCTTGGGCACTGCTTCGGGCCAAATTCCTGCGCCCGGCAGCTTCGCGGGTTCTGCTTTCACGGCTCCTCCCGAACATGTGACTTGAACCATCGTTTGGCCATTTCGGAAGCATCGGTTGGCCGTTCATCGGCCTGTAAGTCCTGTAAATCCGAACTCCGTCAGAGTGCCCGTTCGGACGTTTGGAGCATCGGTTGGCCAGGAG